>TARA_R110000796_G_scaffold96873_2_pt1 | contig 11960 bp, 8 predicted proteins | sample TARA_R110000796 | Tara Oceans TARA_R110000796 (sample SAMEA4397815) | marine metagenome | biome: Polar Biome; feature: [SRF] surface water layer (ENVO:00010504); material: water (ENVO:00002006), including particulate matter (ENVO:01000060) such as... | depth 5 m | reverse complement strand
ACGAAATTCACGACCCGCGGCTTGCGCATGGGCGCGACCCTGGGCAGAGAGATTGCGCTGGGTATCACATCGGGAAATCTCAAAACCCGGCGGGTCACCAATGCCAGGCGCCAGGGAGTGGCGCATAAGAATCACCAAGCCGCCTCCTTGGAGTGCTTGCCATGTTATGTCGTTTGCCTGAGCGATGGGAAGCGCACCCAGCACTGTGAGTAGTAAGGTTAAAGCGAGGTGGCGCAGGGTGGGCATGGGGAAACCTCATTGGCTGTGCCATATAAAATTAAGAACTAACGGGGAATCGGCCTCACACTCAAGCGTTATCGCTCGCCCAAAAAGTTATAATCAGCTCCAATTTTCTAAGCGCCAAGCTGATACTGAAGCCCCCATTAGCTTTATGTGCTGTTTGCTTGCAAAGTACACGACATTTTAAGCGTGTGGCATCTCGCTTGGCGCCGACACGACCGTAATGTAAGGATCCCAAATGGCCATTAAGAAGAACGAGCTCTACTCATCCCTTTGGGCAAGCTGTGATGAACTGCGCGGCGGTATGGATGCCAGCCAGTACAAAGACTATGTGCTGACCCTGCTGTTTATGAAATACGTTTCAGATAAATACAAAGGTGACCCCTACGGCATGATTGTGGTGCCACAAGGAGCCAGCTTTGACGATATGGTCGCTCTTAAAGGCGATAAGGAAATTGGCGACCGTATTAACAAAATCATCAGCGCACTGGCCGAACAGAACGAACTAAGAGGCGTGATTGATGTGGCCGACTTCAATGATGAAGACCGGCTGGGTAAAGGCAAAGAGATGGTGGATCGCCTCACCAAGCTGATCGGCATCTTTGAAGGGCTGAACCTTTCCGCCAATCGCGCCGATGGCGATGATCTACTGGGTGATGCCTACGAATACCTGATGCGCCACTTCGCCACCGAATCAGGTAAATCCAAGGGCCAGTTCTATACGCCTTCGGAAGTCTCGCGCATTCTGGCGAAAGTGATCGGTATTAAACCCGATATGCTGCCCAGCACTACTGTATATGATCCAACATGCGGCTCGGGCTCACTACTGCTTAAAGTTAGTGATGAGGCACCGCGGGGGCTGTCTATTTTCGGCCAGGAAATGGACAACGCGACAAGCGCCCTCGCGCGTATGAACATGATCCTGCATAACACTGCCACGGCCAAAATCTGGCAAGACAACACGCTAAGCGCCCCTCAGTGGAAGGACACCAACGGCCAGCTGAAAACCTTCGATTTCGCCGTGGCCAACCCACCGTTCTCCAACAAAAACTGGACGAGCGGCCTCAATCCCAACGAAGACGAGTTTGGCCGTTTTACCTGGGGCATACCGCCGGAAAAAAACGGCGACTACACATTTCTACTGCACATACTGAAAAGCCTGAAAAGCACCGGCAAAGGCGCGGTCATTCTGCCCCACGGCGTGCTGTTTCGGGGTAATGCCGAAGCCCGCATTCGTGAAAACCTCATCAAGCAGGGCTACATCAAAGGCATTATTGGCCTGCCCGCCAACCTGTTTTACGGCACCGGCATACCGGCCTGTATTATTGTGATTGATAAAGAGAACAGCCACGCGCGTAGCGGTATCTTTATGATCGATGCCAGCAAAGGCTTTATGAAAGAGGGCAACAAAAACCGCCTGCGCAGCCAGGATATCCACAAAGTTGTCGATGTCTTCACCAAGCAGCTAACACTGCCGCGCTATAGCCGCATGGTGCCTTTAGCTGAAATCGCCGCTAATGAGTACAACCTCAATATTCCGCGCTACATCGATTCAAGCGAGCCGGAAGACCTGCACGACCTCAGCGCCCACTTGCAGGGCGGTATCCCCACGCGTGATGTAGATGCACTAAACGACTACTGGCAGGTATTTCCCGCCATGCGGGCCACGCTGTTTGCCGATGCCCGCCCGGGATACTGCCGCTCGCTAGTGCCCGCTGCCGAGGTAAAAAGCAGCATACTCAACCACCCGGAATTTACTGCGTTTGCCCGCCAAAGCCTGCAGCCCTTTTCACGCTGGCGTGAACGTGCGGTCCTGAAGCAAATAAGCATTGGCGACAAACCCAAAGAGCTGATTCACACCATTAGCGAAGACCTGCTGGAAAGCTACACCGGCCAGCCTTTGTTGAGTAAATACGACATCTACCAGATCCTGATGGACTACTGGGCAGAAGAGATGCAGGACGATGTCTATGTGCTGGTGCAGGATGGCTGGGCAGCCGGTAGCGTCATGCGCAAACTGGTGGTGAAAAAAGGCGAGAAGCTAAAAGAAACGCCAGACCTCATCATCAATAAAACCAAATACAAGGCCGAGCTTATTCCACCCACGCTGATTGTTGCGCGTTATTTTGCGGACGAACAAGCCCACATTGATACGCTGCAAGCCGCCGTAGACACCGCCACACAAGCGCTAGAAAGCTATATTGAGGAAAACAGCGGGGAAGATGGCCTGCTAAATGATGCGTTGAACGATAAAGACAAGGTCACTAAGGCCACGGTTACAGCGCGCCTAAAGCTTGCCACCGACCCCGATGAAAAGGCAGCGCTCAAGCAGGCTAAAAAGTGCTTTGATGCCGAAGCTAATGCTAAAAAAGCACTCAAAGAGGCCCAAGAAGCGCTGGATATTGCAGTGTTCAAGCACTACCCAACGCTTAGCGAAGCCGCGGTCAAAACGCTGATCGTCGAAGATAAATGGCTCGCCACTCTGAAAAGCCAGATTGAAGCAGAAATCGAGCGCGTGACCCAGCAGCTTGCCAACCGCGTAAAAGAACTAGAGGAGCGCTATGCCGAGCCGCTCCCTACCATCACCCAGTCGGTCGAGCAGTTAAGTGGCAAAGTAGCGCAGCATTTACGCGCCATGGGGCTAAGCCTATGAAGGAGCAGAACCCAACGGCATTGCATAGTCTGGTAAGCGCGATTGCCCAGCAGATAGAGCAAGCACGCGGGCAGGTGCGCCAAGCTGTGAATACGGCCATGGTACAAAGCTACTGGGAAATAGGCCGCCTGATTGTCGAGCATGAGCAGCAAGGCAGCAACCGTGCCGAATACGGTAAACAGCAGCTCCAGCAGCTTTCGCACCAGCTTACCGAGCGGCTGGGTAAAGGCTTTGATGTTCGCAACCTACGCAATATGCGCCAGTTTTATCAACGCTTTCCAAAACGGAACGCAGTGCGTACCGAATTGAGTTGGACTCACTATCGCACACTACTGCGAATAGAAAATGCCCAAGCTCGCGATTGGTATTTGCAAGAAGCGATCAACCAAAGCTGGAGCGCCAGGGCCCTAGAGCGCCAAATTAGCACTCTCTACTACGAGCGCCTGCTGGCCAGCCAGAACAAAGTCCTCGTGGAACAGGAAGCAAAAGACAACACCCAGCCGTTGGCGGAAACCGCCAAAGACTACCTGCGCGACCCTTACATTCTGGATTTTCTGAACCTCCAGGATAAAACCTACCAGGAAAACCAGTTAGAACAGGCCATTATCAGCAACCTGCAGCAGTTTCTGCTGGAACTGGGCAAAGGCTTTGCCTTTGTGGAGCGCCAACAGCGTATCCGCTTTGACGACGAAGATTTCTACATTGACTTGGTGTTCTACAACTTCAAACTGAAGTGCTTTTTGCTGGTGGATCTCAAGCTCGGCAAGCTCAAACACCAGGATATCGGCCAGATGGATACCTACGTGCGCTTATACGATGAGCAACGCAAAGGCAGCGACGATAACCCCACCATTGGCTTGGTGCTATGCAGTGAAAAAAGCGAAGCCGTGGTGAAGTACTCGGTGCTGGCCGAGCAGAAGCAGCTGTTTGCGGCAAAATATCTGCCCTATTTACCGAGCGAAGAAGAACTCAAACGCGAGCTGGAACGCGAGCGAGCGCAGGCAGTGGAACAACTCCAGCAGAAGGAGTCAGAGGATGAGTGATCAAGTAGCGGAAATGAGTGCAACATATTTGGTTGAAGCGGCGCAGGATGCCGTGCCGGTGGGGTATAAGCAAACAGAGATTGGAATTATTCCAGCAGACTGGGAAATAGAAAAGCTAGGTAATTTAGTTGATATATCTAGTGGCGAGAGTCCATCTAAGTTCCAGTTTCTTTCAGAAGGTGTTCCATATTTCAAAGTTGAACAACTCAATAACGACTCTGTATATGCAGAAGCAACCTCTTATTTTATAGCAACTTCTAAAGCTATTCCTGCTGGTAGCATTATCTTTCCTAAGAGAGGCGCTTCAATTTTATCCAATAAGATCAGAATTTTAAAAAATGATTCTTTTATGGATACAAACCTGATGACATTGACTTGCTCTCAATGCCTTAACGAATTCTATTTATATAATCAATTAAATTATAAAGGCCTCGATTCTGTAGCAGATACTACATCTATTCCGCAGATCAACAATAAGCATATTTATCCTTATACTATTCCTCTTCCATCAAAAGTAGAACAAACCGCCATCGCCAATGCCCTCTCTGATGTCGATGCACTCATAAGCGAGCTGGAAAAACTGACCGCAAAAAAGCAGGCCATCAAAACCGCCACCATGCAGCAGCTACTCACTGGCCGCACTCGACTGCCACAGTTTTCTTTGCGCGAAGATGGTATGCCAAAGGGCTATAAGCAAAGTGAGCTGGGGGAGATACCAGAGGATTGGAAGTTTATAACTCTTGGGAAACTTGTGACTTTTTTAAAAGGATCTGGTCTTCCTAAAAGTGAATTAGTCGAAGATGGTTTGTCACCATGTATTCACTATGGCCAACTTTTTACTACTTATGGCCCTAAAATTGAAAATATTCTTTCGAAAACCAATTCGCCTGGTGGGGTTAAATCAGAAGCTAACGATATTTTAATGCCTACTTCTGATGTAACTCCGAATGGATTAGCTACTGCTAGTAGCATTACAGAATCAGAAGTCATACTAGGTGGTGATATTTTAATTATCAGGGGAGATAAAAAATCGCTTAACGGAGTATTCTTCTCATATTTAATAAATGTAATGCATCATCAAGTAATGCAATTAGTAACTGGTTCAACTGTTTATCACCTCTATGGAAGTGATATGAAAAAGTTTTGCCTAGCTCTACCGTCCATAGTAGAACAAACCGCCATCGCCACCATTCTCTCGGAAATGGACGATGAAATTCAGACCCTGGAACAACGCCTTGGCAAAACCCGCCAAATTAAGCAAGGTATGATGCAAGAGCTGCTAACGGGCAAAACGCGCTTGGTGGCGCCAGCCGCTTAAGTCGCCAATACACAGGCTGATTTAGCAGGCTTGTGTAAAAGATAAAAAAGGGAACAGGGCTATGAGCAACGTCGGCCAGCGTGAGCGTGCCACCCAACAGCGTATCGTTGATTTTTTTCAGTCCGAGCTGGGCTATCGCTACTTGGGCGATAAGCATGATCAGGACAACAAGAATATTGATGTGGCGCAGCTCAGCACTTGGCTGAGGCAGCGTGGTACCAGTGAAATGCTGATTACGCGGGTAATACGCCAGTTGGAGATCGCCGCAGCGCTGGGCGAAGGCAAAAAGCTCTACTACGCCAACAAAGAGGTCTACCGGCTACTGCGCTATGGCGTAAAGGGCAAGGAAGGCGCGGGCGAACAGAACCAGACCGTTTGGCTGATCGACTGGGAATACCCGGAAGCCAACGACTTTGCCATTGCGGAAGAAGTCTCCATCAAGGGTGAAAACAAAAAGCGCCCGGACATTGTGCTGTACGTGAATGGCATTGCGTTGGGCGTGATCGAGCTTAAGCGCTCGTCGGTGTCGGTTGCGGAAGGCATTCGTCAGAACCTGGATAACCAGAAAAAAGCCTTTATCCGTGATTTTTTCAGCACTATTCAGTTGGTGATGGCGGGCAATGACACCCAAGGGCTGCGCTACGCCACCATCGAAACCCCGGAAAAGTATTACCTGGAGTGGAAAGAAGACACCGCCAACCAGTTTGATTACACCCTGGACTTTCACCTCAGCCGCCTTTGTAACAAAGCGCGCTTCCTGCAAGTGATCCATGACTTTATTGTTTTTGATGCCGGGGTTAAAAAGACCTGCCGTCATAACCAGTTCTTCGGCGTTGAAGCGTCGAAACAGCATATTGCCCGGCGTGAAGGCGGCATTATTTGGCACACCCAAGGCTCGGGAAAAAGCCTCACCATGGTATGGCTTGCCAAATGGATTCGCGAACATATAAAAGATAGCCGCGTGTTGATCGTGACCGACCGAACGGAGCTGGACGAGCAAATTGAGAAGGTGTTTACCGGCGTGGATGAGGATATTTACCGCACAACAAGCGGTTCCGATCTTATCGCCACCCTCAACCAGCCGCACCCTTGGCTGGTGTGTTCGTTGGTACACAAGTTTGGACATCACTCAGAGTCGCAAAGCGACGCCGCCACCGATGCGTTTATCGAAGAGCTAAAGCAGTCATTACCGCAAGGTTTCCGCGCCAAGGGAGACCTGTTCGTGTTTGTGGATGAGTGCCACCGCACCCAAACCGGCAAGCTGCACGAGGCAATGAAAGTGCTCCTGCCGGATGCACTGTTTATCGGTTTTACCGGCACGCCATTGATGAAAAAGGATAAGAAAAAGTCCATTGAGGTCTTTGGTGCCTATATTCACACCTACAAGTTTGATGAGGCGGTGGCCGATGGCGTTGTGTTGGATCTACGCTATGAAGCCCGTGATATCGACCAGACCATTACCTCGCAGAAGAAAGTGGATGACTGGTTTGACGCCAAAACACGCGGCTTATCCAATATTGCTAAAACGCAGCTCAAACAGAAGTGGGGCACCCTGCAGAAGGTGCTCTCCAGCAAGTCCCGCTTACAGCAGATCGTTAACGATATTTTGCTGGATATGGACACCAAACCCCGGCTGATGGACGGTCGCGGCAACGCCATGCTGGTGTGCGCCAGCGTCTACCAAGCCTGTAAAGCCTATGAGATGTTCAATCAGTCAGATTTGGTGGGTAAAGTTGCCATCGTCACCAGCTTTCAGCCCACGGCAGCCAGCATTAAAGGCGAGGCAACGGGTGAAGGCCTGACCGAAAAGCTCTTCAAGTACGACACCTACCGCAAGATGCTGGCGGACTACTTCGAGCAGCCCGAAGATAAAGCAGCCAGCCAAGTAGAAGCGTTTGAAAAAGAGGTGAAGAAGCGTTTTGTCGGCGAACCAGGGCAGATGCGCCTGCTGATTGTGGTCGATAAGCTGCTGACAGGGTTTGATGCCCCATCAGCTACCTATCTCTACATTGATAAGCAAATGGCCGATCACAACCTGTTCCAGGCTATCTGCCGCGTCAACCGGCTGGACGGGGATGACAAAGAGTACGGCTACGTTATCGACTACAAAGATCTGTTCCGCTCCCTAGATAAAGCGATTACTGATTACACCCAGGAGGCGTTTGACGGCTATGACAAGGAAGATGTCGCAGGCTTGCTCAAAGACCGTTTAGAGCAGGCCCGTGAGGATCTCGATAACGCGCTGGAAATGGTGCGCGCGCTATGCGAGCCGGTAAAAGCCCCCCGACATACCCAAGACTATATTCACTACTTCTGCGGTGAGTCGGGTAGCAATAAAGAGGAGTTAACGGAAAAAGAGGCCCTGCGTTTAACCCTTTATCAGTACGTCGCTAAGCTGCTGCGCGCCTTTGCCAATATCGCCAATGAGATGCCTGACGCGGGCTACTCCAGCGCTGAGATTGACGCTGTACGCCGGGAAGTCACGCATTTTGAAGGTGTACGCGATGAAGTGAAGCTGGCGAGCGGTGATCTTGTCGAAATGAAGCGCTTTGAACCGGCCATGCGCCACCTGCTGGATATGTATATTCGTGCCGACGACAGCGAAGTGCTGATGGATTTTGAAGAGCTGGGGCTGATTGAGCTGATCGTCGAGAAAGGCGAGGATGCGGTGAAGGCACTGCCGGAAAATATTCGCAATAATACCGAGGCCATGGCGGAAACCATCGAAAACAACGTACGTAAAACGATTGTTGATGAAAACCCGGTCAACCCAAGGTATTACGAACAGATGTCGGTATTGCTGGATGAGCTCATCAAACAGCGCAGGCAACAGGCCATAACCTATAAGGAATACCTGCAGCGCATTCGTGATTTATCAAGAAGGGTGATTCGCCCTGAACAAAGTACGGCGGATTATCCAGCCACCATTGATTCGAATACTAAGCGTGCGCTTTACGATAACTTTGGCAAAGATGAGCAGCTTGCCATGAAAATCGATGAAGCGATTCGCCATACCAAAAAAGCGGATTGGGTGGGAGATCGCTTTAAAGAACGCGAAATTGCCAATGCCGTACGCCAAGAAACCGCCGGTTACGAGGTAGATATCCAAAGCGTACTGGAACTCGCCAAAGCCCAAAAAGATTACTTATGAGTAGAGACGCAACCTGATGGCAAATATCGAGATTGGCACGATAGCCATGCAACTTAATCGTAAAGCGATCAAGCATTTGCATATCAGCGTATTGCCGCCGGATGGTCGTGTGCGGGTGTCTGCGCCTACCGCCATGTCAGACACGTCGATACGCATGGCGGTCATCAGCCGCATTCCCTGGATTAAACAGCAGCAGCGTGATTTTGCGAAACAACCACGCCAGTCCGAACGCGAAATGGTTAGTGGTGAGTGCCATTACCTATGGGGAAAAGCGCATCGTCTTAACCTTGTTGAGCGAAGCGGCAAGCATGACATCCAAGCCAGTCGGCGCAAGCTCAATTTGCATGTAAATCCAGGCACATCGCTCGATAATAAACATCGGGTATTAATCGAGTTTTACCGGGCAGAAATCAAATCCCGCATCCCCGAGTTGCTCACCTACTGGCAGGATAAAATCGGCGTTGAAGCGTCTGGCTGGGGTGTCAAAAAAATGAAAACCAAATGGGGCAGCTGTAACACCGACGCGAAACGCATCTGGCTGAACCTCGAACTAGCAAAAAAGCCACCGGAATGCCTTGAGTACATTTTGGTGCACGAATTAGTACATTTGTTGGAACGCCATCACAACGAGCGCTTTATGGCCTATATGGACAAATACCTGCCCGATTGGCGTGAACGCCGGAACCTGCTTAATAGCATGCCATTGGCCCATAACCATTGGCTTTATTAATTTTTTGAAGGGCTAAAAAAGCGAAAAGACCCGGCGCACGTACCGAAGCTTTAACCCCAATCAAGCACTACGCGCTCGCCTATCTTTGTCATCTTATAAATTGCTTTTTAAAAAGATAGCAACTAATGTGTTGCCATAGACTAAAAAGCAACTTATTTGACGACATCACTATGCCGCTACTGGATCAGATCAAAACGCGCCGTGTTGAGCTGGGTTTCAAGCAGAGTGACATGCAGATGCGGGTGGGAATGTCGCGCCAGCAGTATCAGCGGCTTGAAGCTAGCGGAAACCCGCGCCTTAATACATTAGAACTGGTAGCTAAGGGGTTGAACAGCGAGATTATGTTGATCCCTCAAGAGAAGCGCGACGCGGTTTTGGCTCTGCTCGCGGGTCATGCCGCTGGCAAACCTGCCTCTGATATGGCGGATGAAAGCGATAGCCTCATTGATGACCCTTGGAAAGGCTTATTAGGGGATGATTAACCGTGCAAAGGCGGGCTAAATGGATCGATTGAGCATTCTGCAGCTCTCTCTGCATGGGAGCGTGGTGGGCCATCTTGCGGGTTACTCCCATGGCAAGAATATCCTGCTGTTCGATGATGCGTTTCGCCACAACCCTGAACGGCCAACGCTTAGCCTGATTACGCACCCTAATTTCCCTAAATCTGAAGAGATTTTAGCGAGAGACTGGTCGAGGCACCAACGGCTGCATCCCTTATTGTCTAACCTGCTGCCTGAAGGTGCGCTGCGTGAACTGCTAGCGCATAGTTTGAAAACCCATATTGACCATGATTTCTCTCTTCTAGCATGGCTTGGTCTTGACCTCCCCGGCGCCCTTATCGCTCGCCCTCTCACCACAGACAACATCCCGGCGAAAGTACTGGCTCGGTTACCACATGCACGATCTGAAACCCTTGAATACCCACCTATACTAACGCCTGGCAATAAATTCTCGTTGGCTGGCGTACAGATGAAATTCTCCATGAAGGAGAAAGATGGCCGTTATAACTTAGTCCATAGCGCCGTAAATGATGACCATGAGGCGTTGGGTGAGTGGATTATCAAAACGCCCTCCACCCAACATGCTTACGTTCCTTTAAACGAATTTTCGGCAATGCAACTGGCGGCCCTGGCAGGCATTGATATGCCCGAAACTCGCTTGGTTGCGCTTGATACGTTAGACAATCTGCCTGCTATCCGTTTACCAGAAGAGCCTATGGCGTTTGCTATCAAGCGTTTCGATCGTCAGAGCGGAGTGACAGGTACCGAGCGCGTTCACATGGAAGACTTTGCTCAAGTTTTGGCGAAATATCCTCATGAGAAGTATGGCTCGGCTAACTATGAACAAATTGGCCGTATTTTGTACCAGTTTTCCGGTGATGCTATTGCGGATGCCCAGCAATTTGCCCGACGCCTGCTGGTAAATATTTTGCTAGCCAATGGCGATGCGCACTTAAAAAACTGGAGCCTTTTGTACGCTGACCGCTACACACCACGGTTATCACCCGCTTACGATATTGTGACTACCAGCGTATATCTGGAAAACGAGCGTACTACTGCGCTCAATTTGGCGGGCCAAAAAGCGTGGTATCAAACTTCCATGGAAAGCTTTCAGCAGTGGGCTAAAAAAGCCGATATTCCTTGGCGCTTAATCAAGCCTCACCTAGATGACACGCTTGATAAAGCCCGCACCTTATGGCCTAAAGCACTGACGGAGTTACCAATGCATGAGCCCCATAAGCAGGTACTGCGTGAACATTGGCAGCGTCTCCATACTGATTTTCGTCTGCCTGGTGGTTAACAGCGATTTTTAGTAGTTGAAAACATCACTCAATATTCTGAATCTGCTCCCGCATCTGCTCAATCAACACCTTCAATTCCACCGCACAACGGGTCGTCTCCGCCACCACGGATTTTGATGAGAGCGTGTTGGCTTCGCGGTTGAGTTCCTGCATCAGAAAGTCCAAGCGTCGGCCTTTGGGGCCTTTTTGAGCGAGTTGGTGGCTGACTTCTTCGATATGCGCGGTGAGACGGTCTAGCTCTTCATCTACGTCGGCTTTTTGGGCTACGAGCACAAGCTCGGCTTCCAGGCGCTGGGGGTCGAGTTCGGTCTTGGCGACTTCCAGGCGTTCCAGCAGCTGGGCGCGTTGGCGCTCCAGAATTTGCGGGAGCAGGTTGCGTACGGTGGCCACTTGTTCGCTTACCGCGTCTAGGCGGGTGGTGATCATCTCGGCCAGCTTATCGCCTTCACGGGCGCGGGCGTCGATCAGTTCATCCAACGCTTGGTTAAATAGCGCTTTGGCGGCGGCTTTAATGGCGTCTTGGTCGAGGTGCTGGGTTTCCAGTACGCCGGGCTGGTTGAGTAGCTCCAAGGTGGTCGGAGGAACGGCACTGGGCACCTGCTGCTGAATAGCGGCCAGGGCATCGGCAATCTCTTTTAGGCGCTGAGCGTTCACTGCCGGTGCTTGGGCGGTGTCGGCGCTCTCGAACCGCACGCTGCATTCAACTTTGCCTCGGACCAGGCGAGTACGCAGTGCTTCGCGCAGCACCGGCTCTAAATCTCGCAGGCTTTCATGAAGGCGAAAGTGCGGCTCTAGGTAGCGCTGGTTCACTGAGCGAATCTCGACCTGCAGGGTGCCAAACGGGGCGGCCTGCTCGGTACGGGCGAAGGCGGTCATGCTGTGTACGCGGCTGGAAGTGGCCATGTTTCATCCTAATAGAGAACAACGGTGTATAAAGCATTGCCAACAGTCTACCCGATAGGCCCATCAGCGCACGCTCAGACGTGTACAATGGAGGGCTTTTCCAGTTGTGCGTTTATTGAGA
>TARA_R110000796_G_scaffold14444_18_pt1 | contig 11970 bp, 11 predicted proteins | sample TARA_R110000796 | Tara Oceans TARA_R110000796 (sample SAMEA4397815) | marine metagenome | biome: Polar Biome; feature: [SRF] surface water layer (ENVO:00010504); material: water (ENVO:00002006), including particulate matter (ENVO:01000060) such as... | depth 5 m | reverse complement strand
TCTAACTTATCAACTGAAGCATTTGCGCTAGTAATGTTGTCATCATATTTCAAGCCACTGTTTAAACCAGGGGTGAAATCAATACCAGACTCAGTACGAATAACACCGGCTTTTTCATCTGCAGCAGACACAGGGTTTGTTATCACTATTGCAGCAACCACTGTAGCGATGCAACTCAACTTATACGGTACATTCATGATTTATATCCTTATAAAATAAATACATGTGGGAATTAGAACAAATAGACAATCATATCGATTTATTCTATTCAGTTCAGTTTAATTTTAGCTAATTCTTTGATTCCGGATCAAAATGTCTACCGGAATGACGTAAGTAGAAACATTACCGGAATGCTCTCGCCCGTCATTCCCGAGAGCACTTATCGGGAATCCAGGTGTTGCTCTATTCTTAAAAGCCAAAAGCTGGATTCCAGCTCAAAAACATTACCGGAATGACGTAGTGGAAACGCTACCGAAATAACGTAGAGAACCGTTACCGGAATGAAGTAGCAAAAGCGTAACGGGAATACTTCATCGCACGTCTTGCTTAATCACCCTCGCCGTCATTCCCGAGGTCTCTTATCGGGAATCCAGGTTTTGATCTAAACCCTTACCAAATCAATATACATTCTTACCAACGAAGCCTTTAAAAAGAGTTAAAAACACAATTTTCACATCCCACCACAACGTCCAGTTTCGAATATAGGCTAAATCGAACTCAATCCGCTTTTCCATTTTATCCAAGGTATCCGTTTCGCCGCGCCAACCATTCACTTGTGCCCAACCAGTAATACCTGGTAATACCTTGTGACGTAACATGTAATAGGTGACTAATTTCCGGTATTCCTCGTTGTGCGCAACAGCATGGGGCCTGGGACCCACTACAGACATATCACCAAATAACACATTAAAAAACTGCGGTAGTTCATCCAATGACGTCCTGCGAATAAAGGCACCTACTTTAGTAATACGGGCATCACCTTTACTTGCTTGAACAACTTTATCTGCATTTTCAGTCACCGTCATCGAACGGAACTTCCATACTTTAATTTTACGTCCATCTAAGCCATAACGGTCTTGTTTAAAAAGAATGGATCCTGGCGATGACATATAAACAGCTATTGCGACTCCAAGAAGTACCGGTAATATTCCCACAATGGCGCACAAACTAAATACTATATCGAAGCTACGTTTATAAAAGCGCCTCATACCATTAACTGGTGATTCAAATACACTAATGGTATCAACCTCACCAACACTGCCAATACGAGCATTCATTAAGTTTTTTAATAGAAAGTCAGGTGTTATAAGAACATCAGCCGTGCTATCACCTAGAGCGGCTATTATATCAGCAATTCGTTTTTCGGCTAACATAGGCAAGCACACATACAATTTTTTTATTTGACCATTGCGAGCAAGTTCGACAGCATCATTTATTGAACCGGCAAGTAAGGAAGCATCTAGATTTTCAATCCGGCTTGGTTCACGGTCATCGTAGAAACCAACACATTCGAATCCTAATTCATCATGTTTGATAATTTCATCATATAAAAGCTTACCTGTTTCGGTTAGCCCCACAATAGCAACTTTTTGTACATTAAAACCTTTTGAACGTCGAACCCGTTTGACCTCACGTACACAATAACGCCAACTAACCAATACAAAGACCGACAAAGAATACCAGCCAACAATAGTGAAGCGAGAATATACTTCACTGTATTTAAACAAAAATAACACTAAGGTCATTAATAAAAAAGCAATGGTAACGGTGAAAAACATCAATCGACACATTGTTGAAAAGCGGCCCGAACGCCACGACCGATATAGCCCTAATGATTCTCCGGTATAACTATAAAAAAAGAGAACACCGCATAATGCCAGCAAATAATCTTTATTGAAGGATACGTTATATCCCCGCATCATAATTAACAATGCAAAGGAAACAATACAAATATCTACGATCCGTAATAAAAAATTAGAGCGAGCACCTACAAACTGAAATTTTGATGGTTTATCCATATTAACGAACCCAGTAAAATTATTAAATTTATTTGAACTGAAAATCACAAAATTTTTGAAAGAAGAGATTCAATTTTTATATCTGGTCTCAAGCACTTTTGATAATAGTTGATGTTGTTTTCAGACATTGATGAAACTAGCTGTGAATCATTTAAAAGTAAGTCACATTTTTCGATCACATGTTCAACACTTGAGGCTAAAAGGTAATTATTAGGTGAACTAAGTGATTCTCCTTGGTAATAATCTAATGGGTATGTAACAACTGCTTTCCCTAAAGCTAAGTACTCACCAAACTTACCACCTACAGAATTAAATAAGCCAGGAGTGGAAATGCCAATAGAACATTTTTTAAGATTAGTTAAATAATTTTTTTTATTAAAAAACTCAGAATCTTGCAAAATACAATCTGGTGCATACTTCCTAGCAACCGCATTATCTTTCACACCACCTAAATAATTATTGGGAAACGCCTTGCGTAATTTCCTTACTAATTCTGCACGTTGATAAATAAGTTGAATCCTGTGTTCAACATTATTTTCAGAACGGTCATTACAATCATGAGGATCATGCATATTGACACTGAATATAATCTTACGGTTCGAAGACATTACACGATTATTTTCAGAAAGTTTGTTCTCTCTTGATATTGATGTAATATCATCGAGAATAGGAAAAGCGCGCATCATTGAACGGATCCGTCGTTTCCATTCCAGATTAATATTTAACCCTCTACTTAGTAAAAAAGGATCGAAAAAATTAGAATAAACCTCATAGAACGGTCCATAAGGTAAACACTTACCTTCTAATTTAGACTCCACTATATGTTTTGAGGAGTAGCTCCTTTTAAAATAAAAATCACACTTATTAATCAGATAAGGATTAATTTCAAAACTATCGTGAAGATCAAATACAATAGTTAAGCCTCCGACCTCAGCAATAAAACAACTTTGATAATGATTCGATAAATGCTGTTGTTGAAAAGCATTTTTTAATTCTAAACTAGGTTTAACAAAAACTTGACTTAAATTAATTTTTTTACAGTAATGTAAAATACTAAAACCAGCATAAGCTTGCTGCAGATGATGTGTGTTAGACCATAATTTTAATAATACGGGATACATATATGACCAATGATTTAATGCTTTCTCAATAAAAACAAAGAAAGTAGGATGATAAAAAAACTCATGAGAGTAGATATAATTAAAAAACCTTTTAACCAAAAAAGTACATTCCAATAAAATAAAATTGAAAGAAAGGTAAAAAAAACTTTCACAAAAAAATCAATAAATTCCAATTTAAAATAAATTTTTTGTAAATTAATAATTTGGAATGAAGATTGGACAGGAGAACGCAATAGTAATGTAACGAAAAAGAAAGCTGCATAACTAGCAATTTCACCAGCTTCATTCCATTCGTTTGAAAAGAGAAAAGAGAAAATCTCAGCGCCAAAAAAAACAATTAATAAAGAAAAGGGAAGGCATCCAAAAAAAATTATCCATAAGGTTTTCAGTAAATAATCAAATGGAAATTGACCCGATTGGTATCTTATCGCAATTTCTTTATGAAATACATTCTTAATAGAATTACGTAATAAATTAGTTGGTGCTTGTAAGGTCCTTCCAACTAGAGCATACAACCCCATCTCAGGAACCAGTCCAAAATAAAATGGAATAAAAATATAGGGCAGATTTGAAGATACATAATTCAGCAAATTAGATGGAAAATCCACTTTAGGAAAATTTATATACTTTTTAAAAACAATGCGATTTAATGCTAAATTAAAGCTAAACAACGTCCTTATACTACTATATTTTTTTATTACGATAACACTGACTATTAAAACAATAAATATAGCCATTAATCTAGCAAATATAAGACCTTCCCCAGAGACAAATAAATATGACAAACCAATTTGGGATATAGCAGTAAATACAGTAATTATACTTCGCACATAACCCACACTTTTATAGTCTTCGAAAAACAGTAAATTTTTGCATACAACCTCTACTAAAGAATAGCCAAGAAAAGAACAAGAGGTTAAAACAGCTAATACAAATACAAATCCTTCTTGACTAACTGACAGAATATTAAAATATAACAAAATAAAGCTAACAATTGCGACTAGAAGACTACCAATAAAACAAAATGTGTTTAGACTTGACACTTCCTCTTGATTGATTGCCTGCAAAATAGGTGTATCATACCTAAACGTTGAAAAAAGATAAGCTACCATTGACCAATTAACTATTATGGAATACATAGCAAAATCATCAACTGAATAAATTCGAGTTAAAACAGGTAAAAGTAGAAACTGAAGTACCGTCCCAACTAGGTTACCCGATAATATAAACAAATAAGGTTTTAATTTTGATACTTTATTGGACATGTTAACTCTTATTATTTTTATCTTATTATTACTTAATAGGCCAGGGTTTTTTTATATATTCGCTAGCCCCCTTAGTAGAAACAACTTTACCAGGATTACCAACGACAACTGAATTATCTTTAACATCAAAATCTACAAATGAGTTAGGTGCGATCAATACATTATTACCAACAACAATCCCACCGACAATGACAGCGTTTGCTCCTATAAAAACATTATCACCAATAATAGGTACACCTTTATTCCGACCCCGTTCTGTCTTGCCTATTGTGACACCTTGCGAAACAACTAAATTGCACCCTAAGATGGCATGGTCATTAATCACAATACCACCAAAGTGAGGTAAATATAAACCCAAACCAATACAGGTACGATATGAAACACTAATACCATACTTTATCCTATAATGGTTCAACATTAATTTACTAAAAGGGAAAAGTGTAACTTTAAATATGTATTTTCGATCTAATATCCAACACACCCTCATCCAGAATAAATATTTAAATGTCTCCCCAAAAAACACTAGCTTTAAAATTGACAATAAATTGGATCTATCAGTAACTCGGTAACAATCGGCTTTAATAAATTCATTAATTTTCATAATACTTTCTTCGCAGGTATTCCTACTAATGTACATTCGCCTTCAGGAAAACTTTTATTCACTACGGCATTAGCACCTATTGATACATTATGGCCAATATTAATATTGCCAAAAATTTTTGCACCCGGCCCAATATATACATTATCACCAATTTGCGGCGCTTTATCTTCATCTTTTGCCGCACCTATGTTGACACATACATGTATTCTGCAATTAGCTCCAATTTTGGCCTTCGAATTAACCACTATAGTCCCAACATGAGGTATCGACAAACCAGGACCAAATACATTACAAGGAATTGAAAAACCTAACCGATTACCCAGTTTTTTTCTTCTATATTCAAGCCAACATTTCACGATTAAAGCAAAAAAGCCTTTTTTACAAATTTGATAATATTCTTGTTTACGAAGAAGTCGTTGATATAACCATACCTCATTGAATAACCGTGATTTTATAGTGGGTTTATAATCAGAAACTTCGAGATCTTCCGCTAAATAGCGTAAATAATCTACTTTACTTTTTATCATCAGTATCTCTTATCAATTTAACATTTGCTGAAAACAAAATTATAGCGAATACAAAAAAATCTAATGAATTATGATTTGGTATACTATAGGCAATAAAATTAGAAATTAACATTTGAAAAACAATTGCAATACAAACATTATAATCTCGATAACTACTAACATTAACGGCCTTTATCATTAGTTTTTTTAACGTGTAATAAACCATAACAAAAAATATTAGCAGCATCGGTAATCCGCCATGAAGCAACATTTCTAAATAACCATTATGGGCATTACCAATATACCCCCATTGAGCTATAAACTCGTCTGCACCATAACTATTCCAAAATGCTCCATATCCATAACCAAACTCAATTTTATCCTTAATAAGAGGCATCAACAGTTCCCAAATAATGGTTCTATTGGTTAATGTCGCATCTCTTCCAACTAAATAAAATATAAAACTATATAAATGATATGCAACAAATATGGATATAACATAAAACACAAAACCTAATTGATATCTTATCTTATTATTATTAGGATTAGTTGATATAATTAATCGATTAAAATATAAAGCAGTTGCCAAATTCAATACAACTAATAAGATACCTGATGCAGAACGAGCCATCAATAAACACAAAAAACATAACATGGCTGTTATAAGTGCTTTTCTATTACCGGCTAATATTTGAGGTAATAATAAAGTAATTCCAAGAACATAAGCTCTTGCCCCACCATTTTTTTCGACATATATACCCAAAAAGGCCCCCTCCCTGAGACCGCCAGAAACAAATGCACTTTCAGGGAATATTATAGCTCTAATTACTCCAACAAAAGCACAAAGGCCAATAACATAGCCTAAGTATAAAAATATTTTATCGACAGTATAATAGCGAGTGAGGTATGCGGCAAAAACAAGTACAGTTGAAAAAAATATAACACGTCTAAGTGTAGTAGATGGTTCTACTGACCAAAAAAAGGTACACATGACGTAGAACATAAATAATAATATAAAGAAATTGCTAACAAAATAATCTAAAGAAAATACTAATTTAGAACGAAAATAAAAAAATATACACACACAAAAAATAAATGAACCAACAACTTTATTTAAGGGGCTGCCAGCAGCATCAGATAATAATGAATCAATACCGCCATCGTAACTCCCCCGCCCAAAAAGAGCTTCATATGTAAAATTAAGCATTCCGGTAAAAAAAAACAAACCAAGCAAAGTGAACAAATTAATTAATGTGCTTCCTTTAACCTCCAGTTTCATTTTAAGGATTCTCTCCAGTTATGATTGCTCGATATTTAGATGCTGAATTAGTAATTGTGTACTTACTGGCATGCTTGAGTTGGTTAGCTTTATCATAATGCTCGTATTTCAAAGCTGTGATTATACCTGAAACAATTGAATCGATAGATTCCGTTTTTACTAAATAGCCCAATTCTCCAGACAATAAAATTTCATCAGGTCCATGTGGACAATCTGTTGCAAGCACTTTAACACCTGTTGACATCGCTTCAACCAACACATTAGGACTACCCTCAAATCTAGATGATAGAACGAATAAATCAGCCTGAGCCATTTCATCTAATGGATTAGATACATAGCCAGCTAAATCAATAGCATTACTTAAATTTAAATCTTTTATTAGGTGTTCGAACTCCGATTTTAACTCACCTTCGCCAAAAATAATGAGGCGACAGTCAATCACTTTAATAATTTCAGGCATTGCTTTTATTAAAATATCAAAACCTTTCTGAGTTGCGAGTCTTCCTACTGCGACTAGAGTAGGTTTTGTTTTATCAATTAACCATGGATGTAACGATTTTATATATTTTTTTTCTAAAAAATCATCATCTAAAACTGGATTTGGTGCATTAGTAACTGATTTTTCGTTAATTATTGTTGTATCTATTAGGTCTTGTGCAACTCCTTTTGATACTGCAACAACGGGATTGGGTATAATTCTATATAAGTAAGGGGCAATAAAATATGCAAAATTTATCAAAAAATCTTTGCTTACATGTTTGTCTTTTGAAAAAGCATTTCTTTCACTGACAAATAACTTATTCAATATACCTAAAGAAAAACAAGCAATTATAGCGATAACATTTACATGAGTTAAAGCCGATATTACTTTATCTGGCTTATTTACTTGAAAATACCTCATTAATTTTGGCAAAGCCATAGCTGTTCTTGATGCTTTTAACTCTATTAATTTCACATTATCATTAATGATATTTATATTTATACCACCTTCTGTTAATAATACTAATGAAACATTATCACCTAGAGCAGCTAAACCATTAGCCAATCTGACCATCATTTTTTCAGCACCGCCTCCATTTAAATTATGGACAACGATAGTAATATTTAACATACTTTACCTATTTATCAACAAGTTTCAGATAAGAAGCTAATGATCGTTCAGAAGTGTAATTAACTGTCTCATCACCAGTTAATACCATTGGTGATGCTAATAATTTATTAATATTTAATGAAAATGTAGACAAATCATTTTCTGGGACTAGAACACCATATTGACCATCATTTAATATTTCCCTAGGTCCTGTAGGGCAGTCAAATGAAACAATACTTTTTCTCAAAGCTAAAGCTTCAATTAAAACTGTTGGTAACCCTTCATGTCTAGAACTAAGCAAAAAAAGAAGACTATTATTGATAATGTAATATGGGTTTTCTGTATACCCATAAAAGTACACTTTATTATCCAAACCCAGCTGTTTTTTTAATATACTTAGATCTGCCAAATCGTCTCCTTCACCAACAATTATTAAATCAGGAATTTTTGGATTTTCAATTAATGCAAGTTTATAAATATTCAAAAGAATATCAAAACCTTTCTGCTCACATAATCTACCAACCGCACAGATATATGGTTTATTATGAAAAAAACCATCTGTGTTAGTTAATGCCATTTCATGCAAATTAGGATGAACAACCGGATTTGGACAAACATAAACATTATTAGATAACCGAGGTATAGCTTCACCAATATATGTTGCTAAATCATTTGAGACCGCAACTACTTTACCACGACCAAAAGAATATAAATTATAAAGAATCTTAATTTGATTAACAGTTAAATCTTGATCGCTTACATCAAAAGCACAATGCCTAGTATAAATAGGAGTGAATTTATTATTTATTGATCTAACTATAAAATTTAACAAATTAGCTTGTTCCTTTGCAGAAACAACCAAATTGTACTTACCGTATTTAATAAACCTTGATAATCTAAAAATATATTTAATAATGCCTAACACACCACCGCTACTACCTACAAAATGGTCAATTTTGGAAAACCTATCTGTTGACACCCCTTTACCATCCATGATAAACACACCAACTTTATAACCTTGTCTTGTAAGTTCATCGATTAAATTTAACGTTATTTTTTCAACACCACCACTTCTTGAAAAATTTTTCAGTACAAATAACACCTTAGTTTTTTTTGTTTTTGGTAATTGATACTCCACTTCAACCTCCTTTTATCTCACTACTTAAATATTCAATCAACATAGTCCTATTATCTATATCTACAGACTCAGCTGATTGCAATTTATCATGAATATCTAAGAAAAAATTAAGCTCAGTATCATTTTTTGCAATATAAATACCCTTGGTTCTTTTAAATTTTTCTACAGTAGCATTTTGGTGATCATTTCGATGCTCACCATATTCAAACTTTCTTGCCATTAATATAGTCGGTTTGTTTTTTTCTATACCTGTTATAATAGTTCCCATTCCAGCATGTCCAACTATAACATCCGCCAAACTAGTATATTCGTCGTATTCTTGAGGCGTTAAAAAATCTACAGATTTAAGATGATAATATTTAGCTTTTGAATTTGCGGTTTGAGCAACTACATTTACATTATTATTCACCCCAGCCCATCTATCAACTTGAGATATAAGTCTCTCAAACGGTAACTGAGTTCCGGTTGTAACAAATATCAATGGCTTATTCAAAACACTGAACCTTTAAAGTTTACTTTATCTGTAGCCAACGATTCCCATTGAGTTAAAGTTATATTAGCCAAACCTTTACTCAACTTACCGCATAATGAAAGATTTTCTGCATTAGCAATGCTATCAATCCATATGGTTTTTTTAAAAAACAATTTCCCTAATAATATTGCTAATAGACCAGGAGCTGCTCCAGTAGTAATTATTACATCAGGTCGGAACTTCAAAAAAATAAATAGCAATTGAACAAAAGAATAAATAGCCAATAGTTTTTCATTTTTGTTAGAGTCTCTTACTATAAAGTAATTTTCAATATTTTCTTGTTCGGGTAATCCAATGATAGTTGTTATATACTTAACATTAAATGGCTCAAATGCTGGTTTCAGAAGCATTAATTGTCGCCAATGCCCACCACCAGATGCTATAGCTAATACCTTTTTCATATCATAATTCTCATAGCAGTCCAACTTTAATATTTAGATTGATACTTTAAATACCAATCTACAAAATTTTGCACACCTTTTTCAATCGATGTATCTGGCTTAAAACCAATTTTATTACATAAACTATCAATATCTGCATATGTAGAAGGAACATCGCCAGCTTGCATTGGCATAAAATTCTTTTTAGCTTCTTTACCAGATGATTTTTCGATCGCTTGAATAAAATCCATTAAAGCTACAGGCTCATTATTTCCAATATTATATATTCTGTAAGGTGCCTTACTTGATGCTGGAGAGTTATTAATATTACTGTCATTACGTAATGGAACAATATTTTGAATTCGAATAATACCTTCGACAATATCGTCAATATAAGTAAAATCACGCTTCATTTTACCATTATTGAATACTTTTATTTCGCGATTATTCAAAATAGCATCAGTGAATAGGAATGGGGCCATGTCTGGCCTACCCCAAGGACCATAAACAGTGAAGAAGCGAAGACCAGTGGTTGGCAAATCATATAAATGGCTATAACTATGAGCCATTAACTCATTTGCTTTTTTCGTTGCTGCATAAAGTGACACTGGATGGTCAACTGCATCTTCTGTTGAAAAAGGCATCTTTTCGTTCATGCCGTAAACCGAACTAGATGAAGCGTAAACTAAGTGTTGAACTTCATTATGACGACACCCTTCTAGAATTGTTGCCATACCCACTAAGTTTGAATCGACGTAGGCCATAGGGTTTTCAATAGAATAACGTACACCAGCTTGTGCTGCTAAGTGGATAACGCGGTCAAACTTTTCTGTTTCAAACAACTCAGCTATAGCGGTTCTATCTGCTATATCCATTTTAATAAAACGGAATGAGCTAAAATGTTCGATTCGTTTTAGACGCGCTAACTTTAGATTGGGGTCGTAATAATCATTTAAATTGTCTAATCCGACAACCTCATGACCTTGGTCACATAAGCGTTCGGCAACAAAGTTACCAATAAAGCCCGCCGCGCCTGTTACTAAATATTTCATTATGTTATCTCTACTTTCTTTGGCTTAATTTAGTCGGTACAAAATAAATCGCGGGTATAAACTTTATGGCCTACATCGGCCAACTCATCTGCCATACGATTAGACACAATCACATCTGCATCCAATTTGAATACTGCTAAGTCATTATAAACTTTAGAATGGAAGAACTCGTCTTGTTCTAGTACAGGTTCATAAATGATGACTTCTACGCCTTTGGCTTTAATGCGCTTCATGATCCCTTGAATACTCGATGATCTGAAATTGTCTGAACCTGACTTCATTATTAAGCGATAGATACCCACTTTTTTAGGATTACGCTTTAAAATCGAGTCGGCAATAAAGTCTTTACGAGTGGTATTGGAGTCAACAATTGCACTAATTAAGTTATTTGGCACATCGGCATAGTTAGCACGTAACTGCTTGGTGTCTTTTGGTAAACAATAGCCACCATAGCCAAACGATGGGTTGTTGTAGTGATTACCTATGCGGGGATCTAAACAGACTCCGTCAATAATTTGTTTACTGTCGAGTCCGTGAGCCTCTGCATAAGTGTCTAACTCGTTAAAGTAAGCAACCCGTAATGCTAAATAAGTGTTTGAAAATAACTTAACAGCTTCAGCTTCGGTTGACTGGGTAAACAATACCTCAATGTCTTGTTTAATCGCACCTTGCAGCAACAAGTTAGCGAAGGTATGTGCACGGTCGCTTTGTTCGCCAACAATAATACGTGACGGATACAAGTTGTCGTGCAGTGCTTTACCTTCGCGTAAAAATTCTGGCGAGAACAGAATGTTGTCACTTGAAAATTCTTGTTTAATACGTTCAGTGTAACCAACGGGTACGGTTGATTTAATGATCATCACCGCATTAGGGTTAATGCTAATAACGTCTTTTATGACTGACTCTACCGATGAGGTATTAAAGTAGTTAGTTGCTGGGTCGTAATCTGTTGGAGTTGCAATAATGACAAAATCGGCATCTTTATAGG
>TARA_R110000796_G_scaffold30995_1_pt1 | contig 11978 bp, 9 predicted proteins | sample TARA_R110000796 | Tara Oceans TARA_R110000796 (sample SAMEA4397815) | marine metagenome | biome: Polar Biome; feature: [SRF] surface water layer (ENVO:00010504); material: water (ENVO:00002006), including particulate matter (ENVO:01000060) such as... | depth 5 m | reverse complement strand
ACAAAGACAAGGATTATATGCTTTTAAAGTAGTAATGGATGATAGTAATAATACACCAGATGTTATAGATAGAAATCAATTAATAGGCCAGATATATATTCAACCAACTAAAACAGCTGAATTTATCTACCTAGATTTCAATGTATTACCAACTGGAGCTACTTTCCCAGCATAAAAATTAAAGAATTAGATATTTATAACAAGAAATAAATTAGAACAACATGCCAGTAATAGATCCAAACGAAATATTTTTCACCGCCTTTGAACCAAAACAAGCTAATAGGTTTATCCTATACATGGATGGTATACCAAGCTTTATAGTAAAAGGAGTAAGTGCCGTATCATTAACACAAGGTGAAGTAATATTAAATCATATGAATGTTCAAAGAAAAGTAAAAGGTAAAACTACTTGGAATGACATTACAATGACATTATTTGACCCAATTACACCTTCAGGTGCTCAAGCCGTAATGGAGTGGGTAAGATTACACCATGAATCAGTAACAGGTAGAGACGGATATAGTGATTTCTATAAGAAAGATTTAAGATTAGATGTACTAGGACCAGTAGGTGATATTGTTTCAGAATGGATATTAAAAGGTGCATTTGTCAAAGAAGCAACTTTTGGTGATTACAATTGGGATACTGAAAACGAAGCAAAACAAATAGAAGTAACGTTAGCAGTAGATTTCTGTGTATTAAATTTCTAAAAATAAATAAATATTTTCTTAAAAGGGGTTTGGCTTTGCTAGACCCCTTTTGTATATTGGTATTTATAATAAATTAAAAGTTATTAACAAATAAAAGATTATGGCCGAATTCAAATTACCTACTGAAGAAGTAGAATTACCCTCAAAAGGATTATTATATCCAAAAGACAATCCTCTATCTAGTGGTAAAATAGAGATGAAATATATGACCGCTAAGGAAGAAGATATTTTAACTAATCAAAACTATATTACAAAAGGAATAGTAATAGATAAACTATTACAATCCTTAATTATTAATAAAGATATTAATTATAATGATTTACTAATAGGAGATAAAAATGCTATTATGGTAGCTGCACGTATTTTATCCTATGGTGAAAATTATGAATTTACGTGGGACAATCAACCACAAAATGTTAATCTATCAGAACTAAAAAACGATGAAATAGATATAGATTTATTTCAATCAGGTGAAAATAATTTTCCATTTACATTACCAAACACAGAAAATAAAGTAACTTTTAAATTATTAACTCATGGTGATGATAAAAAAATAGATGCTGAAATAAAGGGTTTAAAAAAGATAGATAAACAAGGAACCCATGATGTAACTACTAGATTATCTCATGTAATTACTTCCATCAATGGTAGTGAAGAAAAAAAAGACATTAGAGAATTCGTTAAAGGATACCTTTTAGCAAAAGATGCTAGAGAACTTAGAAACCATTATGCTAAAATATCACCTGATGTTGATATGAAAGTTTATTTAGACACAGCAAATGGAGGAGAGGAGGTAGTAGATCTTCCTATAGGTCTTAACTTTTTTTGGCCTGACGCCTGATTATAGAGTATTAATATTTGAATCCATACATGATATAGTCTTCCATGGTAAAGGAGGATTTGACTGGGAAACCGTATATAATATGCCTATATGGTTAAGAAATTTTACATTACATAGAATCTCAAGCCATTATGAAAGAGAACACTCGGTAGCAACCGGTAAATCTAAAAATGAAAAGTCTTGGGTAGACCCTTCTGTAAAGAATCAGGCTAAAAATTCAAACCCAGAACCTAATCAGATCCAAATCCCTAGTTTTTTACAAAATAAAAAATCTCAAGAAACAATTAAATCAACACCTAACAGTAATAAGAGAACTTCATATAAATAACTCTTTTTTTAAATATTTATAATAAACCCACATTTATATGGCATTAGGAAAAGACTTTAGAGACTTAGAAAGTACATTTAAAAGAATAAATGAAGATTCTGTTGAATTTGCAGCTAATTTAAGTGATATTTCCAAAAATATTAAGGATGCTGCAAAAGGGAGCGATAATTTTGAAAAAATTATGCTAAGTGCTGCTAAAACAACTGAACAAGCAGCAAATGCAGCAAAATTAGCAGCTGGAGTTGGTAAAGAATCTCTAAAATCTCAAACAGAGTTAAATAAATTAAGAAAAAAAAGAAATGCCCTTTTAGATAAAGAAAGAGATATTAGTGCTAGAATTAATAAATTATCAGCTTACAGAATAAATGCATCTGAAAAAGAAAGAAAGATAATTGATGATGTAAATAAAAACTTATCAAATTCCCTTACTCAAATAAAAAGTATTAATAGTGGATATGAAAAAATATTAGATACTTCCAAGCAAATATCAAAATTAAATATATTTAAAGGACTTGCTGATTTAGTATCAGATATCCCAGTTATTAATAAGCTATTCGGTAACATGGTAAATGCTTCTGAAAAGTTTAATGACGAGATGGTTGAAAGTGGAGATCGAATGAAATCTCTTTCAGCAGGAGCAAAAGAGTATATAAAATTAATGTCTAAAGTACTTTTAGTAGGCATTTTTACTGAAGCTAAAAAGCAAATTGCTTCAATGGATATATTAGCAGTAAATCTAGCTAATAATTTAGCAATTTCTAAAAACGAAGGAATAGCACTAACTCAGGAATTTACCAATCAATCAAAATCCCTATCACATATGGGGATGACGTATAAAAAAATAATGCAAGCTAATATTGAACTAGCAGCATTACAAGGAGTTCAAACAACATTTTCAAAAGAAACAGCATCTGAATTTTCAATTTTAACTAAAAATTTAGGAATATCAGCAGAAAAATCTTCTCAATTATTAAAAATGACAAAAGCCCTAGGAATGGAAGATGCTTCACTTTCCAAATCTACTATGGGGATGGTCAAAATGAAAAACTCGCAATTAGGAATTGCAATATCTGAAAAAGAAGTTCTTAATGGGATAGCTGATATAAGCTCTAATGTAGCTTTATCTATGCATGCCCAAGGAAAAAATCTAGCTAATGCTGTATACCAAGCAAAAAAGTTAGGTTTTTCTATGTCTCAGGTAGAAAAAACAGCATCAAGTTTATTAGAATTTGAAACTTCTATTACACATGAAATGGAAGCTGAAATGCTAATAGGAAGAGATCTTAATTTAGAAAGAGCTAGATTAGCTGCCTTAAATAATGATATGGGCACTGTAGTAAAAGAAATGGCTCGAAATGGAGTTAACCAAAGTTCTTTTTCTAGAATGAACGCTATCCAACAAAAATCTATTGCCCAAGCTTTAGGGATGACAGCTAAAGAAATGGGAGATGCCTTTATTGAAAGGGAAAATTTAAAAAGATTAGGGGTTAAAGATATAGGTGGTGTTTCTGAGATCATAAAAAGAATGAGAGCAGAAGGAAAAAGTGATAAGGAGATTGGAGATAAGATTGGAAATGATAGAATGTTAGAAGCTGGAAAGAATAGATTAATGCAAGACCAACTCCAGGACGTACTAGATAAATTAGCTGAAAAAGTTATGCCTCTTTTAATAAAAGTACTACAAGGTCTAACTTCAGCATTAAATTACTTAGGATTAACTGGAGAAGGACAAAATAAAGTAGCAAAAGGTACAATTTCTACATTAGGACTAGGGGTAGCAGCAAAAATGGCTACAACCTCTAGAGCAGTAGGTGCAGCATCTAGTGTTTCAAGAATGACTAAAGGCGCAACAGCATTTACTAAAGCATCAGGAGGAGCAATAATGAATGCTACGGGTAAAACGGTATATGGAGCAGCAGCATCATCTGCTGTTAAAGCAGGAACAGCAACATTAGCAAATTCCGGTACAGCTCTATCAAAAACTGCATCTATAGCAAGCAAAGGCCTTAAAGTTGCAAGAGCTGGGTCTAGAGCTTTAGGACCCATAGCTATGGCAGCAGGAGTAGGATTTGATGCTTATAATAATTTTAATAATGATAAATTAACAGGAGGAGAAGCAGTATTAAAAACATTAGACCAAAATAAATATATGGCACTTGGAGCTGCAGTAGGTACTGTCTTATTTCCAGCAGTAGGTACTTTAGTAGGAGCAGGTATAGGAGGGTTAGCAGATTTATTTTTACCTACAATTGGGGATTATGATGGAACCGAAAGTGCATCTTTAGAAGAACAAAAAAGAACAAATGAACTTCTTCAAGCTAACAATAACCAATTAATGAAACAAACGTCGGAATTATATGAGGCTATTTCAAGAGCAAGATCTGTTTCAATAGATGGTGATTTATTAACTAGTAATGCTGGTATAAGTAATACTACAGGAAATAGAAATATACTTTAATAATATTTATAATAAAAACAAAAATTATGGGACTAGAAAAAAAATTAACAGTACAAGGTTCACCCTTATCTAAAAACAATGGAGCCGATGTATCTATTAGGCCAGGAACTTCACCACTATCAGAATTACATTATGAATATTCTATTAATGGAAATCCTAGCCTAGCCGGAAAACCAAACCCATCAGATTTAGATTTAAATGGTTTAAAACCTTCTAATTCTTATGACACAACTGCACCCACAGAAGGAATAGGTAGAATATAATTACCATATGTCATTCCTATTAAATCTTCAAACTGACCTTAAATCTTTAAAATTTGGGAAAGACCGTCCTGTAGAAGGATCTAGCCAACAACCATATGTAACAACAGCAATCCCCCCTCAAAATCAGGATTATGCTGAAGCTATGGATATACTAGGAACTCCTATAGGAACAGGGACTGATGCTTTAATAAGAGGAGGAATTTCATCTGCAGAGCATATAGCCAGAGATCTAGAAAGGATAGGTAAATGGTTTTTTGATACTTCAAATCCAAGGGGACTTCAATTTGTAGCTAACCAAGGAATTTTATCAGAAATTTCAGTAAGAACTCAAGCTTCAATAGGTGCTAAACCCAACCAAGGTTTTTATTCCCCATTACAGACTTTATATCAAATAGGGACTAATAATGTAGGAGGTCATTCTAATAGATTTTTAAAAGGTTTATTAGATCCCCTCAAACAAACTAGAACCTATATGGATGTCGTAGCTGGGAGAGATTCAAATAATAATAATATTTTAGATGTTTCTATAGTTGAAGAAGCTAATAATAGACTTGTACTATTAAATGATATTAAACAACTTAATTTAAAGGAAAAAATAGCTACACCAGGTATAAAGATTACTCAACAACAAAAAACACTATCAAAATCTTTAAGAGCAAATAGTATTGTAGCTAAAAGACCTAATACTATCCTTAGATATCAGGGTGGTCCTAATTCCGTATTAGGGGCGGGGAATACTGATATCTTTTTTGCTAAAGATAATCAAGGAAGAGATTTAAGAACAGGAATTAATAATCCTCAAATTGTTCCCCACTTATTAAATACTCCTTTAAAGGGTAGAAATGGCATTGAAATAAAACCAACAAATATAAGTGATTTTAGAAGTGTTAAGTTAGAGGATAATAAAACATCAACTATAATGGGCCTTGCTCCTAATTATAATGCCCTAGACGCAGGAGAAAATTACACTATCGAAGGTCTAAGAGATTCAAGAATTCGAATGAAATCCCCAGGCCAAAGAGGAAATATAATAGATTATGCTGTGGGTAAAACCGATGGTGATGGAAATCCTGTAGGAGCCGTAGATTTAATTAACGCCCAACCTATATATAGAAGTGGGGGTGTAAAAGGCAAAAAAGATGGTATAGCAAAAAATGACCTAGTTAAATTTAGAATAGCAGCAATAGATTCAGAAGATCCTTCCCAAAAAGAATTTATCCATTTTAGAGCATTTATAAATAATTTTACAGATAACTATCAAGGTAATTGGAATAGTGTATCTTATATGGGTAGAGGAGAAGATTTTTATAGATATTCTAAATTTGCAAGGAGTATACAAATGGATTTTACGGTTGCAGCTCAATCAAAACCCGAAATAATGGAACAGTATAAAAAATTAAACTTTTTAGTTTCTAATGCTTTTCCAGATTATACTAAAGCTGGTTATATGGCTGGACCTTTAGTTCAACTGACAATGGGAGGATGGTGTTATGAACTACCAGGATTTTTTAATTCTGTAAATTTAGATATCCCACAAGAATCACCATGGGAGATTGGGATAGATACTGTAGGTAACTCCGACCATTCAGTTAAAGAAATGCCCCATTATTGTAATGTAAGTTTACAGTTTACCCCAATACATGATTTTAGACCTTCTAAACAAAAGAATACTTATAATGGAAAAGACGTTGTCAAATATGGACAAGAACGTTACATTGCACTATCACAAGGAGAACAATCATTTAATAATTATGATAATGATAACAGACCACAATTAGTTAGACCATTAAAAGAACCACTAGCACCTATTGATTTATCAAGACCAGTACCTAGTGGAAATAACCCATTATTTCCTACAGGATTACAAAACTTTCCTCCATATATTCCACCTGGGGAGAAAATTCAAGAAATGAAATCTAACACAGGCAACTACCCAGATTCACCTAGTAAAAGACAATTAAAAAAAGCAAATAAACAAGAATTAAAAAGAATTAAAAATTTAGATGGTTTTGAGGATATTGCTTCTAACATAGGAGGTGGCTTAGGTAATATTATTTAGTATATTGTAAAAAATGAATAGATACTCTCAAATACCAGAAACAAAATCTCCAGATGGAAAATTAATGTATAAAACTGTACGTTATCCTGACATCCCAAAATCTTTTGAAGATACATATGTTTATACTACAATAGGAGATAGATTTGATACTTTAGCTCAACAATTTTATAGTGATTCAACTTTATGGTGGATAATATCAGCAGCTAACGATAACTTAAATCAAGATTCTTTAACACCTCCAATAGGAACCCAAATTAGAATCCCTTCTAACCCATCACCAATCATATCAGAATTCAAATTAATAAATTCATAATATATGGCTAATTTAATAGGGGAAGGTTTTAATGATTATGTTAGAAGACAAATAATCCATAGACAAACTACTTATGGTTCAGGGGTGTCAGAAGGAAGGACTGAAAAAGAAATAACCTATTTAAATTCCCGAACAGCTTGGATTAAAGTTGCATCATCAGTCTCATTAGAGGGTAAAGATGGGGAAGATGAAGAAATGGCTAAATTAAGGAGAAAAAATTTAGGTTTAGTAGGTGAAATTAGTTTAAAAAAAGATTTAGCTAAAAAGTTTGTTTTATTTAATGGGGTTTCAAGTTTAAATAAAGATAGTGGTAGTACTCTTAAACAAAGATCTGGACATTTAAAATCAAACACAGATAACCAATCATCACATGATTTTTCTTATGGAATGGGAGGATTAGAATTTGGTTTACAACCCATGCCAGGTATTGTAAGTATGGATGTTGAAGCTTTAAATATGGGTTCTTTAAAAAAGGCAATAATAAAAATAAAAGCTTACAACAAGGAACAATTAGCTATATTAGATGTATTATATTTAAGATTAGGTTATACTTTACTTGTAGAATTTGGTAATAACTTATATTTAGATAAAAAGGGAGATGTCCAAAATATGGGAACTACCTTAATTGAAGATAAGTTTTTTACTGAAGACTTAGTAGGTAAGTCATACAGAGGACTCCTACCAGAAATTGAAAAAAAACGATTAGAATATTGCGGGAATTATGATGCTTTTTTTGGAAGAATAACTAATTTTTCCTGGGATTTTAATCCTGATGGAAGTTATGACATTGAAATTCAATTGTATAGTTTAGGAGATGTTATTGAATCCTTAAAATTAAACCAAGTAAATACTAAAGGATTGCTTGGAAAATTTCAAAGTTCTAACGATGAAGAAAAGAAATTTCTGGCTTCTAGGTTTAAAAAAGATTATAAAGATGGTGATATCCTAAAGTTTTTAGAGTCACAAGAAAGAGAACGAAATAAAGTTTATGAGTACCTTAAAGAAATTCAAAATTTTGATAGTTATAAAGATAGTGAAAAATTTATTAAAGAATTAGTTAAAGATAGAGAAATAGCAAAGGAAGAACTGATTTTGGAAACAGAGGTCAAAAATCAAACTGCAGATACTTCAATAGGCCAACTTGATGCACAGATTTCTCCACAACTACGATTTGCTGCAAATCAAGCAGTAAATGAAGCAAAAGGCGATTATATAGCCCCTGACGGTACTGGATATTTTGTTGATTTTGTAAATAATCTCTATTATAAATCACTTGGAGAAGATAGTGGTGATTTAAGTACTCTAAGAGAAAGAAGCATAGCGGCTAGTACCCCATTGTCATTAAATGATATAGAACAAGGAAGATTTAACAGCTCAGTAACCTCAGGTTATTATAAAAATTTATCTTCTACTTATAGTAATTTTAAAAAAGTAAATTATAAAGAAACTTACAAAGGAAATACTTTTACAGTTCAAATATATGCCCTTACTAATGATTTCATAAATTCCCCAAATTATGTAGGAGATCAAATAAAAATAGCAGATACTAGTATCCAAATCCAATCACAAAATAATACTATAGACGATGAATCCTTGGGTTTTACATCTATAAGGTTTTACACTAATGGAGAAGAATATAGTTTAACACCTGCTGGGAACCTTGAACCTGAAACTTTTAACCCTCTATTAGGAATTCAAACACAAGGTTCTGAAGCTAGAAATAGAGTCCCATATCCTTCAGATTTTGATAGGCAAATTTTATCAGAAAATAATACTATAATTGCAGCTGCACAAGAAAAAATAAATAATACATTAGACCCAGATTTAAATTTAGTAAAAAATAAATTAAAAAACCCAACCCCAATAAATGGTCAAGTTCAATCAAAAACTACTTTCATTACTAATAATAAAACAAAAAAGGAATTTATAGGGCATGTAATTAATAATAAAGTAGGATGGAATTTAACTAAACTTTATAAAACAAGATCTAAAACAAGTGACCATATTAAGATAAAAAAGTACCAACCTATAGATAATAGTTATTTTATTAGATTTGGAACTTTTTTAGAGTTTATTAAGGAAAACATTTTATATAAGGTAAATAATGGAGGAAGTAAAAAATCAAACTCATCAATTTTCCAATTAGATACTGATATTGATTCTAATATTATGTATACTCTACCTAACCATATTTCATTAGACCCCACACAAGCAATAGTAAATGTTAATGTTAAGTCTATAAGTGCTAATATCCAAACTTTTGAAGGGTTAGAAGAATTCCAAAATACAAAACCTTTTTATGGGAAAATAATGAATATATATCTATCCCATGATTTTATATTTGAACAGCTATCAGCAAATGTAGATGAAAAAAATAATCTTATATTATTTAATTTTTTAGACTCAGTATGTTCAAGATTAAATGTTATTTTTGGGGGAGTTAATAACCTTCATCCTTCTATAGATGAAACCACAAATTGCATTAAAATTTACGATGATACTCCAATACCTAATTTAGACAAAATATCTGAATATTTAGTTAATAAGAATCCTACTAAATATAAATTTTATGAAGATATAACTAATTTCCAATGGAATTGCAATACGCTACCAAACCAATCTATTGATTACACCCTTAATTTATATGGTTATAATGGCACTAAAACTGAATCTAATTTTGTAAATGATGTTAAAATTAAAACAAAAGTGACAAAAGATATAGCTACTATGCTATCTATAGGAGCTACAGCTAATGGTTATGTAGTAGGAGAGGAGGCAACAGCTTTTTCAAAATGGAATTTTGGTATAACAGATAGATATTATGAAGAAATAGTTGATGCTGAATATGATGAAACAATAGAAACAGAAATATCTGAAACTCTAAAAAAAGAGAATGAAGAAATTCAAAGAACTTATGCTTATATGATTTTCTTTAATTTTGAAAGTTCAACAAAAAGATATTATAGTGGAGCTTATGAAGCAATTACTAACCCTACAGAAGTGAAAGAATCTAGGGAAAGTGGTAAATACCCTCCTGTTGAAGCAACTACTACCATAAAGTATGGGGGAGGTGTAATTTTACCTCAACAAATTAAAGAAAACATATCATCAGGAACATCCTTTTATCAATATTTAATTGCTAGTGCTTCTGCTTTTTCCAAAAGCACTAAACCTATTGCTAATACTGAAGGTTTTTTACCAATTACTCTAGATATCAGTTTAGATGGTATATCAGGTCCTAAAATTTACCAAAAATTAAAGGTAGACACTGATTTTTTACCTAATAATTATCCTGAGGCTATGGATTTTATAATTAGAGGTGTATCCCATAACTTACAAGATAATCAATGGACAACTAAACTAGCAACCTTAGCTACTTCTCAAATATCAAATGAACCCGTACATTTACCTAGTTTTAGTTATGATATTAAAGCTATTTCTAAAAACATTGGAGGAGATTCACTTATAGAAGCAAACCCTTATAAAGGCTCTACTTCTGTAAGAAATTTTAAATCAAACTCTTATCCTATAATAGTTAGAAGTGAAGCCCACATAAAAGAATGGCAAAAATATTATGGAGAGACGTTAGGGGAAAATGGTGAACCTTTTACTAACTTTTTAATAAGAGAAGGCCTTGGAAATCCAAATTCATTCGCTGAAAAATTTACACAATTATTAGAAAGAGAATTTAAAGTTAAAGGAAAAAAAGGTACAAGATTAGTTATAAAAGGAGAATCTGATCTAGGGAATACTGAGAAAGTAGTTAGTGGTAAAGTAGAAAATCAGTTAGGAAGTGGAGCTGACATCAGTGAAGATTTATATAAAGCATTATTAAGGTTTCATACAATTTTAGGAAGACCTGAATATGAACAATATTACCCAATAATGATAGTAGGGGGTAATGATGAATATCACCAGGGACCAACAATTGCAGGTTCTGGAGCATATGGAGAATCAGGTGCATTTGTTCAACCTTATAATACTACTCATACTAGAGGATTAGCAATAGACCTTAGACAAAGAAGCATTGGTAGTGAGCCAAATGGTGCGCAAAGAAACAAAGCAATTCAGGGTGCATTAAAAAAAGCTGGATTCACAGGTATAGTTTGGCATAACCCCCCACATATTCATGCAAATATTTCATCAATAGAATCAGATAATGCTCCAACTACAAATACTAGCGAACAATCTAGTGATTATGGTTATTATCAACTCAAGAGTGGTAGATCAGCTACAGATTTATACAAGGAAGCTAAGGAATCCTATAAGAAAAATAAATAAAATGTATTACCCAAAATCCCAAATAACATCAAATCTTTATACTAATGGAGATAAATATGCTCTTTCTACAACTGAAGAAATATATATTGGATATTACTATTCTACTTCTGGGGGAACTAATTATACGGGCAAATATCCAAATGACGGAAAAAACATTTTATTAATACCCATCATCCCCCCTTCTTCTAATAAAAATGAAACTGATAATGATTTTTCACCATCTACAATTATGGTGCAAAATGTTCCAATGGAGGAATATAGTGATTACATTGGTAATATTGATAATAATGCAACATATGCTAGTTTATCCCCAAATCAAAAATCAGTAAATAGAAGCCTTCCAACCCCATCACAACCCTCACCAACACCAGGTGACTATGTTAGCGGGTATTTTGATAGGTATTTTGTTAAAAAAAATAATGAAGCTTACTATTTTGAAATATCAACAGTTTTTTATAATTTACTAAAAAATCAAGATGAAAGCATAGCATTTGAACTTTATAGTTGTATAGATATAGAATGGAAAATAACAGGTCCTTTTGCTAATGTTTTTTCTTTTAATAAATCTACAATTAAAACATTAGAAAGAGAAAAAGTATGGCCCGGATTTTATAATTCATTTGATTTTAATTTTTCAAAATTTCATTTGGGTATTTAAAATATTATTCGTATATTTAGTCATTGTTTTGGCTAATAGAAAATACTGACCAATTAAAAGGTTTTTA
>TARA_R110000796_G_scaffold93891_2_pt1 | contig 11998 bp, 7 predicted proteins | sample TARA_R110000796 | Tara Oceans TARA_R110000796 (sample SAMEA4397815) | marine metagenome | biome: Polar Biome; feature: [SRF] surface water layer (ENVO:00010504); material: water (ENVO:00002006), including particulate matter (ENVO:01000060) such as... | depth 5 m | reverse complement strand
CCAGATACAGTTATTGGAACAGGCAAAAAGGGAAAACAAAGAAAAGATCGTTACTCTGCATTAATAATGGCGAACATGGCAGCAAGAACTATATTACAACGACCGACCCCAGAAGCTTATCAGTTTTATGGTGGTTTTGCGACAATCGAAGACACAGAAGAAGAGAAAAATGAAAATCTTTACAGTGGTCCTAATTGGTTTACTGATAATATGAAAAATATTTACTAGTTAGTGTATAATCAGATAACAATCCGATTACAATTAAATTAACATCATACGAGGATAAAATGAGCGAAGATTCCATGATTGTCTGGGACGATAATGACCCCCAAAGCAAGGCAAGAGCTTTTGAAGAGCATTCAGACTCAGTTGATGCTTATGAAGGTATTTCTCGTGCGTCTCATAGAGATTTTCTAGACTTAGAGCCAAATAGATCCGTAAGGCCGGGGTTTAATTCTAGAGACTACTATGCGTTCAGACAAGATGAACAAGTTCCTCGCCAAGCAAAACGCATTATCAAGATGTGCATGGATGCTTATGATAAAGTTGGTATTGTTAGAAATGTTATTGATTTGATGGGCGACTTTGGCAGTCAAGGTATAAGTGTCGTTCATGAAAATAAAAGCATTGAACAGTTTTATAAACAGTGGTTTAAAAAATGCGACGGTAAGGAAAGATCAGAAAGATTTTTAAACCAGCTATACAGAACTGGACACGTTATAGCGTACAGAAGTTCAGCAAAAATTACTCCAAAGATCACCAAATACCTGAAATCTATGGCTAGTGATATACGTGTTCAAGTTCCAAGCGTATCTCAGAATGTAATACCTTGGAGATATAATTTCTTCAACCCTCTGACGCTGGATATGAAAAATGGAGATGTCAATTTATTTCTAGGTAGAAAAAATTATGACATAACCACAAATAAGTTTTTTGATAACTTTAAAGATGGTGCAATTCCTTCCAAAGTCCTAGACACTCTACCCGCCAACATTAAGAATGCAGTTAAAAACGGTGCTAAAAAAATCCCTTTAGACCCAGAGAGACTTTCCATTCATTATTATAAAAAAGATGATTGGCAAAAATGGGCACATCCTCTCACATATGCTATCTTAGATGATATTGTGATGCTAGAAAAGATGCGTCTTGCAGATCTATCTGCCTTAGACGGTGCTATATCAAACATTAGACTCTGGACCGTTGGTAGTTTAGATCACAAGATCCTGCCAAATAAAGCAGCTATCAACAAGCTAAGAAATATTCTAGCGAGCAATGTTGGAGGTGGTACTATGGAATTAGTTTGGGGGCCAGAGCTTTCTTATACGGAGTCAAATAGCCAAGTTTACAAATTCTTAGGCTCTGAGAAATACACATCTGTTCTCAATAGTATATACGCTGGATTGGGAGTTCCCCCAACGTTAACTGGTATGGCAACAAACGGTGGCGGATTTACTAACAACTTCATATCCCTTAAAACATTAGTAGAAAGACTACAATACGGCAGAGACCAACTTACTAAATTCTGGGAAAAAGAGATAGAAATAGTAAGACGTGCAATGGGCTTTAGAAAAGGTGCCCATGTGACATTTGATCAAATGAGTCTTTCTGATGAGTCTTCTGAAAAGAATCTTCTTATACAGCTTGCCGATAGAGATATCATCAGTCATGAAACTATCTTAGAAAGATTTAAAGAAATACCACAGGTAGAAAAAATGAGACTAAAGCGAGAAGGTAAAGATAGAGATAAAGAACATTTACCAGAAAAAGCTGGACCTTTTCATGCTCCTCTAAAACCAGAAGATATGCAGCAAGAAGACGCGATTAACGAGGACGCGAAAAAGACTACTGATACTGATCCATCTGGGGGCAGACCTTTGTTTAAAAAAGACGATAAACCAAGAAAACAAAGAGTAGAAACGCCTAAGTCTAAACCCGGACTAGCAGAGTATATCATGTGGGCTAATGAAACTTTTGAAAATATATCTAGTCCAAATGGTATTACCAAGGGTTATTTATCAATGAAAAACAAAAAGAATATGCGTCAACTAACAAAGGCTGAGGCCGTGGAGTTAGAAAAACTAAAACTTTCTGTCTTTACAAGTATAGAGCCTATGTCCAATGCTACAAATGAAACGATAGGTAAAGCCTTATCTTCCAATGGCAGAATACCTAATGACTTCAACGATATACTAAACAAACAAAAAATATCTCCAAAATATCTAAGCATGGATACGTATAAAAACAAGGTAATTGCAACCTACGTACAGTATCTACACTCAAAAAAGTAGGTTTTTTTATCTTTTTATTTTTTTAGTGTATAATTCCATATGAGTAAAATACAAGTTTTTAAACAAGAGATAGCCGATGGTTTAGGGGAACTCGTTAAGAGTACCGCTAGCGTAGCCTATTGTTCTGAAGCGACCGTTCACACAGGTAATGTGGAGGTGGCCAAAAATATCATTTCTGACGCAGATATTCTCAGCAAAGTCATTGCTGAAAATAAAGACCAGATAGATCTTCATTATATCGAATCTGTGCTTGTTTCTACTGGTTGGAATAAAAATGATGATGTTTTTAGAGCAGATAATACTTGGTCTGCCAGAAATACTCCTGAAGATAAACAGTTCAATTTTGGTCATGATGAAAACGACATAATTGGACATATCACAGGTAGCTACGTTCTAACAAAAGATGGTAAAGCTGTTGCTGATGATGATGCGGCTAGCCCCGATGAATTTGATATCATATCGCAAGCCGTGTTATATAACAGCTGGACCCAACTAGAAAACAAAGACAGGATGGAGAAAATAATCTCCGAAATTAAGGATGGCAAATGGTTTGTTTCTATGGAATGTCTTTTTGCAGGATTTGATTACGCTTTAGTCAATCCTGAAGGTGAAGCTCAAGTCGTAGCCAGAGGCGAAGATTCTGCGTTTCTAACAAAGCATTTAAGGGCTTACGGTGGGAATGGAGAGTATGAAGGATATAAACTTGGTCGTGCATTGAATAACATATCCTTTTCTGGAAAAGGTTTGGTTGCAAAACCTGCCAACCCCAGAAGTGTTATTTTAAATAGCAAAAGTACTGCACAATTTAAAACAAATGACATTAATTCTAATTTAATTATAGGAGAAAAACACATGTCAGATACTATGTTGTTAGAAAAGCAGCTAGCTGAAGTTCAAGGTGAGCTTTCTTCTGCGAAAGCAGAAAATCAAGCTATTAAAGCTAAAATAGAAGAAGCAAAAGATAAAGAGTTTGCATCTACTGTTGAAGCTTTTGAAGCATCTGCTGACGAAAGTCAAGCAACTATTTCTGAGCTTGAAGAGAGTATTAAGTCTACTCAGGCTCGCGTTGCTGAACTAGAAGATTCACTTACCACATCTGAAAATGAGCTTGCAGAAGCCGTTAAGAAAGTGGACGAGATGAAGAAAAAAGAAGAGATGAATATGCGTAAAGAAAAGATGGCTGATGCCGGGTTTAATGAAGAAGAAATCGAAGAGTCTATGGCTGGTTTCGAATCTCTATCAGAAGATGCGTTTGACGTTATTGTAGCAATGATGAAGAAAAAAGTAAAGAAGAAGGAAGAGGAGGCAATTAGAAAGCCTATGGCATCAGAAGAAGATGCTGAAGCAGCAATGCCTCCAGCTTTGAAAGAAGCAATCGAGAAGAAGAAGAAAGAAAAGGAAGAAAAAGACGCTAAAGCTTCTGACGAAGAAGAAGTAACAGCAGAGCACTTCGAAGGTGTGGAGTCTACTGAGGCAACTCTGATTGATTCAGAAGACGTGGTAGACGAAATCGAATCAACCAGAGCTAGCGTGGCTGACTGGTTTGCAAACAACGTCCTTTCTAAATAAACGTTTATACAAGGAGAAAATAACATGGCTCTCAAAGCAGATAGATATGAAGAATCTACAGATGTCAGCTTTTTTTACAATGCTGGCACAGCTACTCGTGGTGGCGTCGTTTGTCTAGATACAGCGACAGTTGCGGGTGCTTCAGGTGCAGCTCTGGATCAAGGTGAAAACCTTGTTTCTTATCAAGCAGCCGCAGTAACTGACGTTCCAGTGGGAATTTTGCTTAACGATGTTGTTAACAAAGACCTCACAAGAACTCACATTAATCAGTTCAAAGACGAAGTTCAGCAAGGTGGCAAGGTTACTGTTATGACTCGTGGATGGGTTGTTACTAGTAATGTTACTGGTACTCCCGCTGCTGGTGCACTCGCTTACGCTGATGAAACAGGCGGAACGGCAGGAAATATTTCTGCCAACAATGCCAGTACAGCAGTGGCTTCGGGTAACTTGGCTATTGGTCGTTGGATGTCTCGCAAAGACGCTGATGGCTATGCTAAGTTGTACGTTAACTTACCTAACCACGGTGGCGGCGGACCAGTTTCCGCTTAACCTGAACATCTAATTAAAGGAGAATTTATAATGTCATACACAGAAAGACCTAGTGATGAATTTATTTCATTGCTACAAAAATCTGGTGATAGCGATCAAAACGTCGCATATGCCGCACAGCGAGAATTCGCAAAAGCACTAGAACTTCCTTTGCGTAAAGGTGTTCTTGTTGGAAATATCCTTGGTGATATTTTCGAAACCATTAACGTCGAGCCGGGAGCCTCTACGGAGTATCCTCTCGACCTAATTTCTCCCGGACTTGAAGGTGAGCACGTAGCTTACACCAATCCGGGTCATGGTCGCGTTCCCGAAAGAGCAGTTGAAAGCGATTATGTCATGATCCCAACCTACAGCATTACTTCCAGCATTGATTACTTGCTGCGTTATGCTCGTGAAGCACGTTGGGATATCGTTGGTCGTGCCATGCAAGTCTTGGAAGCTGGTTTTACCAAGAAGATGAATGATGATGGATGGCACACCATCTTAGCCGCTGGAGTAGACCGTAACATTTTGGTTTACGATGGCGATGCAACTGCTGGCTTGTTCAGCAAGCGATTGGTATCCTTGATGCAGACTGTTATGCGTCGTAATGCTGGTGGTAACACTGGATCTGCTAATCGCGGTCGTCTGACTGATCTTTACGTTTCTCCAGAAGCATTGGAAGATGTGCGTAACTGGGGACTGGATCAGATTGACGAAGTAACTCGTCGTGAAATTTACACGGCGTCAGAAGGCGGTGCACCTATCACCAGAATCTTTGGTGTTAACTTGCACGATCTTGATGAGCTTGGCGAAGGTCAAGAATATCAAACCTTCTTCACCAGTGGTTTGAGCGGTGCTGTTCAAACTGCTGACCTCGAACTTGTCGTTGGTCTAGACCAGTCTTCTAACGACAGTTTCGTTATGCCGATGAAGCAACAGCTTGAAGTTTTTGAAGATCCTACTCTTCACAGACAACAAAGAGCTGGATACTACGGCTTTGCTGAACTTGGATTTGGTGTTCTCGATAACCGTAGAGTTATCCTTGGCTCCTTCTAGTCCATAGCTATATTGTGCTTCTCAAAGAGTCGTCTTCATAATACTGGGGACGGCTCTTTTTTCGTGTATAATATCTAGATAGATCTTTATTTTCAAAGGATTTTTTAAGGAGTTTTTAATGGCGGCTTTATCAGATTATTTAGAATCTGGTCTTCTTAACCACATGTTTAGAGGGGCTTCTTTTAGTAAGCCAACAAACATAGCGATTGCTCTCACTAGTGGTGTTCCTCAAGACTCAGATACAGGTGTAAGCCAACAAAATGGCGGAACACTTCCAGAATTGCCCTCTGGCACATCAGATGGTAAACTAACAGGCTACGCAAGATTAAACCTTGGCGATCCCTCTTCGCTTGGAGATACGTACTGGAATCACAATTCTGATGATATATCCGTTGGAAGTGGCGTATTAAAAAATGCATCTTCTTTTTTGTTTGATACCGGAGAAGGTTCAGCCGCCTTAGTGGACTGGGGCTGGGTTTCAGGCATTGCTATTGTAGACTCTGGAGAGTATGGGACTGGAAACCTACTAATGTGGTCAGCTTTAGATAATCCACGTATTATTTACACTGGCGATACTGTCAAATTTGACGCATCTAGTTTACAAATTAGCTTTAAATAATAATAAACCCCGTAAGGTTTAAAAAATGATTTTATCCAAATCAGAGTATTTAGCGTCCATCAAAGAGTTATTACCAGATAACTCTACCCAACAAATATCCCCAGAAGACCTTAGAACTAGCCTGACTGACTTAGTTGATTCAGTTCATAAATTTCTAGAAGGTCATGCAGTCACTGCTGCGAACATAGCTAGTCCTGACACAAGAACTACAAGGGTTGGTTCTTTAGCTTTAGATAAGTTGCAGTATGTAGGCAGGACCAGCACAGACAACTCTGCTTTTGGTTATTATGCTTTAGGTGCAAATTACCAAAGTAGCGGGAATACTGCCCTTGGTTCGCATGCCTTGGGTTGTAATTTATACGGAGATTACAACACAGCAATTGGTATCAATTCTATAGCTGGAAACACTGTAGGATCTGGAAATACCAGCGTAGGTAGCCTATCGTTACAAACAAATAGGCAAGGTAATTTCAATATAGCTATCGGGCATGGTGCTGGTAGCCATATCGGGGAAAACGTTAGCAATAAATTCTACCTTGGTGTAGACCCTATAGATACCGCTACGGATTGTGACGCTTTATCCTCTTCGGGTGCTTTTCCTCTTTTATATGGCGACACTTCCACTTTGCACTTGGCAGTTGCTACTAATTCTCTTCACGGGCATGGTACTTTACAAGTTTCTGGAGATGTAACACCCTCCCATAGTGGGGCTTTCAATCTTGGTAATGAAAATTATAACTGGTCATCAGTAAATGAAATAATACATTTTTCTGGAAGTCCTCAAAAAATCGGGGTTGGCACCGCAGCACCTTCTGGCGATCAAGCGTTAATGACCGTAAAAGGAAACGTTGTTCCAGAAACAAGTGATGTCTACGCTTTAGGCCATGAACACTTGAGGTGGGATGGTTACTTTAATGATATCTTAGTCAGCGGTAGAGCCGTAATAAATGATTATACATATCAGACAATAACTGAATGCTTGTATGACTGTAAGACTTTACACTTAGCAACTAGCGGAATGTGTGCCACTGGAGATCTTGGATTTGCACACGGGGGCGTTTGTGGCTACATGAGCGACGAGTCTTTAGAGGGTGCTGGATTCGAGGTACACTCTAGTGGATCTGACTACAGAAGAGATTACAAATTTATATACAGAGCACCAGACGCCTCTCTTACATGCCTAGAACTTGATAATGTATACTCAAGGTCTAGATGGCAATCGAACATCAGTATGGAGATTACCAGTGGTAACCATCTCCAAACAGAAAGAATTCTTAGCGACGAAAAGTTCTCTATAGTCAAACAAAGTGGTTGCTATGGACTATTTATGAATAGCTACCTACCCAGCGGTAACAGGGCTTTCATTTCAACAGAGGACCATGTAGATGCTGGTTATGCCACATTAGAAGATGTCAACTTCTTATCTCAGTCTGGAACTCATGTTGGGGATGATACTAATCCTTCACTTGGAACCAACCCTTCCGGCTACGATTTCAATGCGATGTATGGCACTGTAGACTCCGGCGTTCAGGTCGGCGTAAAGTTTGCAACAAGGATAAAAAGCTCTAGCACTATGCGTGGATTTAGCCTTCAATATCACGATGAAAGGGACGCTTAAGAATGAAAGATAGATTTTCCTTACACGTCCACAATGGACAAACTGACATACTAGAGGCTATAACTGTACTCAGAAATGGCGGTACGGCTTCTCAGACTGGGCTACTTGGTGTAACAAACATACAATACCAACCAACATCTAGTGCTATACCTTCTGCAATATTGCCAGAAACTATATTTAACGTTCAGTCCTCTGGAAGTCCTGACCTTAGATTTAGTAGTCATGACAGTGCTGGTAGAAGTAGTTTACAGCTTTTATCAAATGGTAACTCCCTAGCTTCTGGTTTTCAGATTTCTTATACTTCCTTTGGTGACAACGCATCGTTAGATATAACAGATAATATTCCTTCTTTTTCTTATTCAACATTCAATTCAGTTGTTGACTTTGAGCTAATTAGACCTAGTGGTGGTAGCGGTATAAAAATTGGTTTTTTATCAACAAGTGAGCAGGGCTATGTGGGCATTGGTACGACTTCTCACCAAATGCCAGATGGTTCACGAGTTAATTTATTCAGCTTGAGCGATCCTCTAACTATTTCTCATAGCGGACTTGTAAACAGCGGAACTATTGCTATTCGAGAGCAAAACAGTGCTCCTTCTTCAAAATCTGACTTTGGAAAATTGTATGTAAAGCCAAGGATTACTGGAGATCAAACACAATCTTTGTTCTTCATGGACGATGGCGGCACAGAGTTCGATATGATCAAAAGTCGTTTTGACTACTTTGATGGCACTTTGTATGGCGATATCTACGGAAATACATTCGGAGGACGGTACTGTCCCCACCAAAGAACAGAAAGATCAGATAGAGTTTGGAACACTATTATAGGTCACGCTGCTGGCTCTTTAATAACTGATGGTGGTGGAAACACAGTGCTTGGTTATTTTGCTGCCAGTGGAATGGAAGGTAACAAATCTAATACTGTTATTGGAGCTGCTGCTTATACTCACGCAAAAGATGGAGATGGTAATGTCATACTAGGCTATAGGAATACATCTCCTGCCGACCTTTCCTCAGATATAGCAGAAGATAATTTCTCTCGTAGCATCATTATCGGAACTGGCCTTTTTGTAAGCGAATCTCCAGAAGATGACACGCTAGCGATTGGGCATGGATCAACCCCTCTTATTGTGGGTAAATTAGGATCTGTTGAAAGAACCTTTAGTGTTAAATCAACTCCCGCCGCTGATGCTTTGCTTTCTGTAGATGGCGAAGACTTAATATTTGGGTTTACAAATAAACTAGAAACTGATAGATACGGCACGACTGATAGAAAACATAGTTTAATAACAATACAAGATACCTTATCAGAGTTAGATAGCGAATCTATGCTATCTTTGAGATTTGGCAATGAAGACAATGTTAGCAAAACACTTGTTGATTTTGACCCTAGTGGCACATTGGCACCATCAATAATTTCTTTTGCTGAGCCTACCTTTAGAACCCCTTACATGGCTGTTAGCGGTGACATAAGGTGCTTAGGATCGGTTAGGTTTGCTGACGGTAGTGTTATATCAACAGCCGCAAATATAGATGTTCTAGGAATAACTGGTGTCGCTAAAAGCTTGAATCCAGATGGCAATCATTACTTCCATTTACGATATTGGGACACTTTAGATAATGCCACCACTCGAACAACCAGTGCCTTGGATACTTCTACAACAACGTTAGCTGTTGAAGTGTACGATGCGGCTACTGCGGTATACTCAGTTGGCAAAATGACTATGGATAGTTTTACAAACTATCTTGCTAGTGGATATGCAACAGCCGCTGAAAATTGCAACATGATTTTCACCGATAATAAATATACATTTGATACAACTTTAAATAGTAGAAGCGTTGTTATAGGTTGTGACACGGCGTCTTATGCTACTGGCTGGAAAAACTCTGTAATGATCGGCAATCAGGCTGGTTATGCAGCAACCATAGCTAATACCTCACTAGCCACGGACACTTCTTGCGTATTTATTGGCGACAAAGCCGGTTACGACGCAGACAGTGCTGACAATTCGGTGTGCATAGGTAGTTCCGCTGGTAAAAATGCTGACATATCTATGAACTCTGTGTTTATAGGCAATAGTGCCGGTTTAAACTCTACAACCTCTTCCTCTATTGGTATTGGCGATTTTGCCTTAGCCGGAGATGAAGACGTTGATCAATTTGAGTTAGGAACTAGAAACATAGAAATCGTTGCTGGCAAATTAAGCAATGAAAGATTGATGTATGAACTTTCCAACCTTAGCGATAGACTAAATATACAAAATAGTATAGCTGGTTATACGGCTTATAGATTTATATCTATTGGAGACGCACGACTCAATCCTGAGTGTCCATTAGAAGCAAGAAGAAATGAAACCATAACTGGTCACAATAACACTGCAAACATACAAACTTGGCATAATGATAACGATAGAATTGGTAGATTTAATGCTTCTGGCGATTTAGTAAGTAAACTTATGCCGTCTGGCTACGAAGCATCTGGCAACAGAATGACCACTGAATCTTGGTTTGGAAATGTAGAAGGGTTTGCAGTTGATTATATTTATGCACCATCAAGTTATGATAGTCCGACCAGTGGCTTGATGACAGTTAAAGACTCTACCTTCACTTCTGCTGAACAAATAATGATTGTAAATAGAGATCCGCAACTAAGCATTCATGGAGCTGGTGCCACAGGTGGAGCGGCTTATATAATAGCCAGTAGGGTAAATGGAGAATTTAGGCCGATATACATAAGTTGCTCTGGTAGTTAAGGAGACTTTCTGTGGGAAATTGTTGTTGTGCCGGATCGAGCGATCCTCCACCTAGAGGAGCTTGCTGCTTCTTGGTGCCGCCTACTTTCGAAGAATTTGACTGTGAAGATAATGTCTCGGCTAATGACTGTGCCGCTAGAGTTGGCGGCAGATTTTTTCCTAATCAAACATGTGTTAATATTGATTGTGAATTAGATCCACCTAATGCTGTAAAGTGTAATTTCAGTACTCTTGATTGTGGAGTAAACCCTCCACCTCCTTGGGAGTGGATTTCTCATTGTGCTATATGCACCAGTACTACTGACACCACCACTTCTACGACAAGCACAACCGTTACACCTTGTTCTTGTCCCGCTTATCAATGCTGTGGTGACGGCTATCCTATAGTTGATTGTCTTCAATGTCCGGGAAGAGAACCTTGCTATTTTGATTGTGACCTTTGTACATGTGCCAACAATGGCGACACTAGCGTTTGCGGACCTTGTGAGGGTGCTTGTTGTGAAATTTGCCGTGACGCAGAAGGTAATATCATTTCCACAAGCTGTACTGATGGTATTACATCTAGTGCCTGTGGCGATGCTGTATCGCCCGGATGTGAATTGATTTTCGCAATAGATTCCACTTGTGCTGAGACAGATTGTAACACCCATACAACCACCACCTTCGGCCCTACTACCACCGAAACTACCACTACTACAGAAGGGCCAGATGGCTGTGACAGTGGTTTTAGCTGCGACCCGCTCCAGCCCGGAGGTGGATCATGTCCAGATGGTTATAGTTGCGGCACAATAACCTGCTGCTGCGATGGTGTAAATACGGAGTTTACTGCGACAGCCCCTAATTGTTGTGTTAAGTGTGCAGACGATTGCTTAACACCCGCTGATGGGGGAGATCCTTGTGCTGAAGAGCCACCGGGAACGACTACCGGCGAGCCAACTTCAAGCACCACTACAACACTATGCCCATGTCCTTATAGAGAGTGTTGTGAAACTAGCAATATATTCAAAAATTGTGGAGACGTACCCGGATCGGTATTGGATTGTAACACCTGTGAGTGCACAGATTCCAATCCAACAACGCCTGAACCTCCTTCTACTAGCACAACAGTTACTCCTGACGACCCTGACGCCCCTACAACTGAACCACCTCTTGCGTGTAGCGATCAATACTCCCAGTATCAGTACTTCCCTCTGGGTGGCTGGGTCGAGATCGGAAATCAATGCTACGAGGGGTGCAGCTCTCCTGATCCAGATCCTGCATGGGCACCAATTCAAGGCGTGATCATAGAGGAGGCTTGCATAGGAGAAATTACAACAACAAGCACAACAACAAGTACTACCACTACCGCCGCCCCGGACGGTTCTTGTTCAGAATCGAGCTGTACTTATATTTGGGTGGTAGATGATACTGGACAAGCCACTTGGCAAGAGAATGAGAACAACTGTGCAGAAGGATGCCAATGCAGCGGTAAGCCCACGAGTATTGGGAGTACTGATGAGATTGAAACCGTACCTTGTGAAGCTGCCCCAACCACAACTACCACAGCCGCACCAACTACCACAAC
>TARA_R110000796_G_scaffold107381_1_pt1 | contig 12002 bp, 15 predicted proteins | sample TARA_R110000796 | Tara Oceans TARA_R110000796 (sample SAMEA4397815) | marine metagenome | biome: Polar Biome; feature: [SRF] surface water layer (ENVO:00010504); material: water (ENVO:00002006), including particulate matter (ENVO:01000060) such as... | depth 5 m | reverse complement strand
AAACCGAGAGAAATAAAAAAAGAATTTGATTTTGGTTTTAGTGGCGCTCTACATAACAGCAATCTATATCCTAAAGATTCTTTTCAAGTACAAAATTTAAGACCCAAGATTGGAGACATTTTAAAAAATTCAACTGATTTAAATGTATTTTGGAATTCTAGCGACGATGCGTCAAAAGCTTTCATAGATTCATACGAAGAATATGCAATGACAGTAAACAGATCTAAAATGTGGCTGGCGACATTGGCAGCTTTTGGAGATGTCACGCCTAGGTACTATGAAGTTTTGGGTTCAGGTACAGTTTTGTTTTGTCAAGAAATACCTGAAGCATACAAATTTCTTTTAAAAAATGGAATTAATTGTGTAGAATTTAGGAACGATCTTTCTAATTTTAAAGAGACAATTTTATATTATAAAAATAATCCAAATAGGCTTGAAGAAATATCAAAAAATGCTGTCGAATTTTTTCACAATAATTGGACTTGGAGACACAGAGCAGACTGTCTTATTAAGGAGATAAATAAAATATCATGAGTGTTATGAAAAAATATGGAAGAAAATTTGAAATTTTTAAAGCCCTATTAGCAAAAGAAGACCCCGTTATAGTTGAAATTGGTGCTCATTTTGGTGAGGATTCAATGAGGTTTTGTGAGGTGTTTAAAAATGCCACACTGCATTGTATAGAGCCTGACCCTAGGTGCGCAAAGATTTTTAAGAAACATGTTAAAAACAGCAATGTAAAATTTTATGAGATTGCACTCTCTAGTGAAAATGGAAGAATGAAGTTCTACCAAAGCCACCACCCAGATCAAATAAAAACACCCGAGAAGTATGATTGGATCACCGACAGTGATTATGAAAATTATAGACTTGGTAATTCTGGCTCGTCTTCTCTTAAAAAAGGCTATAGACATCTTTTGAGCGAGCCAATAGAAGTTGAAGTTGCAAGGTTTGATACGTGGGCTAATCAAAATAAAATAGACAAGATAGATCTAGCCTGGATAGATGTTCAAGGAGCAGAAAGAGGTGTCCTGTTGGGAATGGGTCAGGATATAAATAAAATAAAGCATATTTGGATTGAGTATGGAGAAAAAGACTATGAAGATGCAATGTCTAGAGAACAGACAATGAGCCTTATAAAAAGCAAAGGATATGAATTGATTGATTCCATTTCAAGCTTCTCTGAATGTGGAGACTTGATGTTTAGAAAATTAGGACAAGAGGTTTAGGCTTATGGGTACTGTAACTGTAGAATTAACTAATGGATTTGGCAATAATATATTTCAGTATGTTGCCGCACGCCAATTAGCATATTTTTTAAAATCTGAATTAATTGTATTGCCTCCTGAGCCAGATTATTATGCTATACCCGATTTAGAAAAAATGGGTATAAAAATATCACAAAGCCCAACACATAGAGAAGAAATCATAATTGACGATAGCAATTATTTATCATCATTTAATAGAAAAATTCAAAAAAAAAACATTACAGTATCTGGGTATTTTGAAAATTATAAATATTTCATTGAGAATCTTGACTTAATAAAGCCGTGGTTCCCAGAGGTTACCCCAAGACAGGACAATGATTTGGTTCTTCACTTTAGGGGTGGCGATAGATTGTTTTACAAGAATGGCTTTGACAGTAATCCTCCCGTAGAAAATTTTTTAAATGCCATAAACAAATTTGATTTTGACAGACTTCACATAGTAACCGATATGCCGGAATGGCGCCCCCTCACTAATTCAGAATTAAATGAGATGAAATTTCATTATGATGCACCGACCACATCTAGAATAAATATAGAAACTTCAACAGAATATTTTAATTCTATTGTTGAGGGATTATCATCACTTGACCCTATAATCAGGCACGGCTCCGTAGGAGATGATTTCAATTATATAAGAACTTTCAAAAATATATTATTTCAACATGGAACTCTCTCATGGTGGGCTGCCTTTTTGAGTGATGCTGATAAAGTTGGTGTTTACGGACCATGGCGACCTTGGAAGGGAGACTCAAATAAAAATTTAAGTGATGTTAAATTGGATTGGTGGTTCAAATGGGAATAAAATTTGAAATCTATAATGATAAAAGTGACAAAATATATTATTATACTCACCAAGGGCTAGGAGATTTAATAGCTTGCAGTAGCATTGTTAATTTCCTATCAGAAACATACCCTGAAAAAACAATTTTTTATGTATGTCAAACCCAAAAGCATGCATCAAATGTGAACAACTTAATTAAAAACAAAAATAATGTAAAATTATATGTGCCCAAAAACTGGGAAGATGGAAGAAAAACCGATGATTATGATCATTTAGAATATTTTAAAGATTTGGCAATAAAAAATCAATCCTCATTGGTATTTTCTGGTGGATCTCGGTATTTTGTCAAGAAAAATAAGCACTGGGATTTCGCTTTTTATGATAATATAGGTTTAGAATATTCAATAAAGTATGAATATTTTTATATTGACTATGATGAAGACACAGCAAATAAGACGTTCAATAAATTAACGGAAGGAAAACCTTATATTTTTATCCATGACGATCCAGCACGAGGTCGAGTGATAAATATTAAAAATGAAAATAATCTCAAGATTGTTAGAAATGATAAAAAGTATTCAATTTATGATTATATAAAGATTATCACAAACGCCAATGAATGTCATATGATGGGCTCTTCTTTGTTGTGTCTCATCGACTTTTTTAATTTAAATTATCAAAAGTGTAAATATCATTTTTACGATTTTCGCTCTAGTGATGTAAATTTTAAAGATAAACAAAGATGGATTAAAGTAAGATGAGAATAGCATTTTTAACAAACAAAACTGCTTTTGGAAAACAAGGATATGAACTATTAAAAAATAGTGATTTGGATATTGTTTTTGAATCTTTTGGTGACAAAAACTTAGACATAAAAAAAGTAGATTATGATTATTTAATATCTTTTTGTTACCCGTATAAGGTATCTAAGAATATTTTAGACATAGCCAATGTTTCTAATGTAAATTTTCATCCGGCACCGTTACCTTATTACAGGGGCTTCTCTGTTTACAATTTTGGAATACTAAATCAAGAAAGTGAATGGGGCACAACGGCACATATTATGGAAGATAAATTTGATACAGGAGATATTGTATGCTCCAATAAATTCGATATTTGCAAAAATACAGAAACTGCTTTTTCTCTGAGAGAAAAAAGTAGAATTCATTTAATAAAATTATTAAATGAATTTATAGAAAGTTTGGCTAACAACATACAATTAAAAGCAACCAAGCAAAAAGGAGAGAGTAAATATTTTTCTAAAAAAATGTTAAACGAATTTCGTATCATAAAAGATGATGATAGTCGTGAACTAATTGATAGAAAAATAAGAGCTTTTTGGTGCCCTCCATATCCAGGCGCCGCTGTTATTATTAAAGAAAAAGAATATACTATCGTAAATGATACGATATTAAAAAATAGTATACAATACTAAAAAAATAATTTATAATCACTACTAAGACAAAACATTTTTAAAGAGGTGAAAAATGGCAGACACTCTAGGCGGACTGATTGATAAGTTGATAACTATTGATATGAAAATGTGGAATAACCAAGAATTTTTATATGAGGTACGAAGGCTATCTTTTGAAGATTTTCAAACAAAATATACAAAAGATGAGGCAAAGGAATTAGATTTATTTGATTCAATTAAGAAGTGTTGTGACCTTAATATTCAAAGAAATCAACTTATTGATGAAGTAGATGAAAAAATAGTTGAAATGATAAAAGATGCATCGTCGGGTAAAGATCTGGATGCAGGAAAGTATATTCAAAGAAAACACAAAACTTACTGAAATGATAAACATTTATGAGCCATATTTGACTACCTCTTCTAGAGATTATCTAATTGAAGCATATGATTCAACATGGATATCTAGTCAAGGTAAGTATAAACAAAAATCAGAGAAGATTGTTTCCGAAATTTTAAACGTAAGTGAAGAAAATTTATTTTTGTGTAGCAATGGAACCGCAGCAACACACTTATGCGCAATTGCTTTGAAATATAGATATCCAAAGATTAAAAGAATATTGGTGCCTGACAATGTTTATGTTGCAGCATGGAACTCCTTTATTATGAACCCTACATTTGATTTGGTGCCTATAAAAACAAATATAGAAACTTGGAATATTGATTTAGTTGATTTAAATAATAAAATAACGGATACTGATGCAGTGCTTATTGTTCATAATGTTGGAAACATCATAAATGTACCAAAACTAAAAAGAATGTATCCAAACAACGTTTTTGTTGAAGACAACTGCGAAGGGCTATTTGGTAGATATGAAAATAAATCTGCTGGAACAGAGTCATTTTGTAGTTCTTTTTCTTTTTTTGCAAATAAATCAATTACTTCTGGTGAAGGAGGTTTGTTTTTTTGTAAAGACCTAGACGTTTTACGTCATGCTAAAAAGGTCCACGGGCAAGGAATGTCAAGTAGTAGATATATCCATGATGTATTAGGGTATAACTATCGAATGACAAATCTCCAAGCAGCGATATTGTTAGGTCAATTAGAAAATCACAAAGAAATATTACAAAGAAAAGAATCCCTTTGGAAAAGATACACAAATAATTTTAAAAACGAAAAAAATATTATATTACAAAAAATAGAGACGAGAACTGTTCCTGCTAGATGGATTTATTCTTGTAGATTATTAAACAAAAGTTACAAATTAGCTGAGTTGTTTATGAGAGCAAAAAATATAGATTCTAGACCCATGTTTTATCCAATGTCAACTCATAATCATTTAAAAAAATATGCTAATATAGAAGGTGAATCAAATGCAAGAAAGCTTAATGAGCAGTGTTTAATGATACCTTCTCATCCCAAGATCACCTTTGATCAAGTAGATATGATTAGTGAAAATTTAATTAAATTTGTAAAACAAGACAATGAGTAATAAATTAGTAATTTTTGATTTAGATGGCGTTTTAGTGGATGCTTGCGAATGGCACAGGGTTGCACTCAATGAATCATTGATGGAGATTTGCAGCTATCAAATTTCAAAAGAAGAACACTATAATATTTTTAATGGAATTCCAACAATGAAAAAATTAAAAATATTAACTGAAAAAGGTATAGTAGAAAAAGAACAACACAAGATAATATATGATTTGAAGCAGCGCAAAACAATAGATATAATAAACCGGTTCGCCGAGGTGAGAACTGAAAAACAAGAGATGCTGAAGTATCTTAAGTCTTCTGGTCACATAATTGCATGTTATACTAACAGTATACGACGTACTGCCACATTAATGCTTCAGAAAACTGGTATCTTGGATTTATTTGATTATCTATTAACCAACCAAGATGTTTCCAAGCCAAAGCCTGATCCAGAAGGTTATCTATTTTTGATGAATCATTTTGGTTTTAAGGCGAATGAGACATACATCGTTGAAGATTCCCCAAAGGGTCTTGCCGCTGCACATGCCACTGGTGCTTTTGTATTCCAAGTCCAAAATCCCGAAGAAGTTAACATGGAATTATTAAAGGAGTTATAAAATGAAAGTTTTAATACCTATGGCTGGAGAAGGTAGTAGGTTTGTAAAAGAAGGATATACATTTCCAAAACCCCTAATTGGTGTTCAAGGTAAACCAATGATTCAAAGGGTTGTTGAGAATCTTGATTTTGATTGCGAATATATTTTCTTAGTTAGAAAAAAACATGTTGAAAATTATACAGGCTTGATTGATGCCCTTGATAGAATTACAAATGGTAAATTTAAGTACATCGAAGTCGATGGTTTAACACAGGGCGCAGCCTGCACAGCGCTACTTGCAGAAGAATATATTAATAATAATGAAGATTTATTAATTGCAAATTCAGATCAATATATTGAATACCAATCGAACAATTTTGATACCCTCAAGAATTTAACTAATGTAGACGCTGCTGTCTTTACTTTTAAAGCAGTTCATCCTAAGTGGTCTTTTGTTAAAACAAACTCTCGCGGCTATGTGACAGAAGTAGCAGAAAAAAAACCAATTTCTAATATAGCTACTTGTGGAATTTATTGGTATCGCAAAGGCTCCGATTTTGTAAAATATGCAAAACAAATGATCGAAAAAGATATTAGAGTAAATAACGAATTCTACATCGCGCCAGTATTTAATGAATTAATTGCAGATGGAAAGACACTTGTGCCTTTTTATGTTCACAAGATGTGGGGTCTGGGAACACCCGAAGACTTAAAAATATTTCTTGATAATCAAAGATAATCACATGAGAATAATAGCACACAGAGGTAATTTAAACGGACCCGACAAGGAGAAAGAAAACAATCCTGATTATATAAAAAATGCCATTAAAGCTGGCTATGAAGCTGAGATTGATATTTGGTTTTTGAAAAATAAATTTTTTTTAGGACACGACAATCCTCAATATGAGATAACAGAAAAGTTTTTCGATGGCAGCATGTGGATTCATTGTAAAAACCTTAATGCCGTTGAAGCGCTTAAAAAAACAAATTTAAACTGGTTTTGGCACCAAGAAGACAAGTTAACTATAACCAGTTTAGGTTATATTTGGTGTTTTCCAAATGTGTATATTGATGATGGTATAACAGTTAATTTGGGTAAAAAAACAACAATAAACAAAAATATTTTAGGAATATGTACTGATTATCCTGAAAATTGGAGACGATAGGATGAAAAAAGATTTTTTAATAATTACTAACAAAAAAAGTTACGCGGCTAATAACGTGTTCAATCAATTTAAAAATGATTTTAATGCAGAATTATTATATATTTCACAAATAAGAAATTTTAACCCTCAAGGCAAAAGCTATAAAAATATAATATTATGTTCTGGTGGTTATAACCCTTTGTGTTTTGACTTATTAGAAAACAATTTTAAGGACAGCAACCTAATACAGCACGATACAACAGACTCTGAAGATGTACAAAAATTTTTACCGACGCGCGCTCCAGATCTTATTTTTCAAAGAGAATTAACAAATAATACAAAAAATATATTTGAAAATGTGTCCATAGAGCCGATTCATTTTGCAATTGACAGTATATATGACGAGCAATATCAGATGAAAGACATTGATGTAAGCATGATGATGACCATGACCAATCAAAGAAGAGCGCCTTTTGTACAACATGCTTTAGAGCTATCAAAAAACAAACTATCACATTTAAATTGGCACATAAGAGTGACTCGACAGTCTGTTCACACTCCAGATGAATATCGACAGGTATGTAATCGTTCCAAGATTGGATTACATTACTTTGGTAACTCATATGATTCGATTAGAATATGGGAACTGGCAAGCACAAAAACTGCAATTATAATGCCAGAGCTTAGGCTAAAATCAACAATGGATAGCCATATGCCCTTTAAGAACTATGAAAAAATAAATGATGACTTTGCAAACTTAGAGGAAAAAATAATTTATTTGATAGAACAATACAGGTGGCGTACCTTGGCACAAAAAAGTTATAATGATTATAATCTAAATCATAATCCCATCAAATGTTATCAAAAATATTGTGAAGTTTTAAAAAAGCACAAAATTATATAATTTTTAGGAAAAAATATGAAAATAATAGTAACTGGCGGCACGGGGATGGTTGGTCATGCATTTAAGAATGTTATTCCAAATGCTGAATATCCCACAAGAAAAGAATTTCATGATGGTCTTTACGACCCACAAGGCAAAAATATTATTCATTTGGCGGCAAAAGTTGGAGGTGTAAAAGCCAACACAAATGAGATAGCAGAGTTTTACCATATGAATTCAATTATTAATCAGAAACTCTTACATCAATCTTACATTTCAAATGCTAACAAGGTGGTGTCGCTGTTATCAACATGTGTATATCCAGATAAACCATATATAACTTACCCCCTTACTGAAGATCAATTACACTTGGGTCCACCCCACCAGTCTAACTTTGGATATGCTTACGCAAAAAGAATGGTTGATGTTATGTCTCGTGCTTATCGTCAACAGTATGGTTGCAATTTTATTACTGCTATACCAAACAATTTGTATGGCGAAAATGATAATTTTGATTTAGAAAATAGCCATGTTATCCCTGCCATAATTAGAAAGGTTTGGGAGGCAAAAATAAATGAGAAACCTTATGTAGAGTGTTGGGGCGATGGCTCACCGTTGAGAGAGTTTACATACTCCGAAGATATTGCCAGAATTCTATTATTTTTGTTAGAAAATTATGATGATCCTGAACCAATCAATATTGGTAATACTCAAGAGTTTTCTATCAAAGAGGTTGTAAAAATGGTATGTTCGATTCTTGAGTATAGTGGAGATATTTTATGGAATACAGAGATGCCATCTGGTCAATACAGAAAACCAAGCTCAAATCAAAAATTATTAGATCTTGGTTGGGAAAAAGAATGGTATACTTCTTTGGAAAAAGGCTTAACTAAAACTTGTAAGTGGGTTATAATAAATTATCCAAACTTAAGAGGTATTTCATGAAGACAGCCATAATAACCGGAATAACTGGTCAAGATGGCTCTTATTTAGCTGAATTGTTGTTAGAAAAAGGCTATAGGGTAATTGGTTTAAAGCGCAGAACATCTATGATTTGCACTGAAAGAATAAACAAGATTTACAATCATGAGAATTTTGAGCTTCGATATTTTGAACTGAATGATTCTGGTTGTATGTATCGACTATTGTCTGAATATAAGCCAGATGAGATTTATAACTTAGCAGCGCAATCACATGTTCGCGTATCATTTGAGGTTCCCGAAAGCACAACTGATACCATTGTAATGGGTACCCTACGCTTGTTGGAAGCAATACGCTCAGTAGTTCCCAATGCGCGATTTTATCAAGCCTCATCTTCAGAGATGTTTGGGGACAATCCCGAGAGCCCACAAGACGAGTCTACGGCACTGCATCCTGCCTCACCATATGCTTGTGCAAAAGTATATGCTCACCATCTTGTCAGAAATTATAGAGAGTCTTATGGTCTGCATACATCATCTGGGATTTTATTCAATCACGAATCGCCAAGAAGAGGTCAAACATTTGTTACTCGCAAGATTACAATGGCAGCAGCCAGAATTAAATTAGGTTTACAAGATAAACTTTATCTTGGTAATCTAGATGCAATGCGCGACTGGGGCTTTGCTGGAGATTATGTTAAAATGATGTGGATGATGTTACAACAAGAGCACCCTGATGATTACGTTATAGCAACTGGTGAGACGCACTCTGTAAGAGAATTTTTAGAAGTTGTGTTTGAACATGCAGGCTTAGATCTTGAAAAACATGTTAGGCAAGATAAAAGATTATTCCGTCCCCATGAGGTTCCACTGCTACTAGGTGATGCAAAAAAAGCTCAACAAAAACTAGGCTGGACACCTCAAATTAAGTTTAAAGAATTAGCTATAATGATGTACGAGGCTGATTTAAAAAGTTTAAAAGAAAATGGTAATTAAGGAAATTATATGAAAAAGTTTCAAGTATTGTTGAAAAACGGAAATCATTTTAATATTGATTTTTCACCCGGAGATATAATAATAGATTGTGGAGCAAACATTGGAGACGTTTCCGCCCGATTTGCTAATGCGGGAGCCACAGTTATAGCCTATGAACCAAATATTCATGCTTACGCAGAATTAAAAAATAGATTTGCAAGTTATAAAAATGTGGCTTGTTTTCAAAAGGGTGTCTCCAATATTGATACAGAGGCAAAATTATTTTTGCATGAAAGTTGTGAAACAGACCAAGTAAAGTATTCTACTGGTTGCTCCATAATTTCACAAAAAAACAATGTTAATATGAATAATAGTATCGATATCGAACTAGTAGACCTATCGAGAATAATAAAACAAATAAATAATTCTTACTCAAGAGGTGTACATATTTTAAAAATAGACATCGAAGGCGCAGAGTGCGATGTAATAGAGAAACTTATGGATGAAGATCTATTAAGGGATATACCTTATGTATTTGTTGAAACTCACGAAAAAAAGATACCATTTTTAGCTGAAAAGACTAAAAAAATGATTGCTAGAGCCCAAGAACTGGGCTTGAATAACATTAATTTCAACTGGATTTAGGAGAAACAGATGGCTAGATGTTTAGTAACTGGACATATGGGCTATATTGGCTCAAAGATATTTTCTGCCTTACAGGAAGAAGGTCATGAGGTCATGGGCTTGGATCTACAAGAACAACAACCCAAGGATATTTTGAAGATTTTAAAGGAGGATAATGACGGACATTTCCACCCACATTATTTTAACTTCAAGCCTGAGTATATTTTTCATACCGCATGTTGGCCAAGAATTGGGCTTTGTTTGGAAAAGCCTGTTGCCACAATGAATAACAATGTTTTGGCTGGCTCGATAGTATTAAATTTTGCTAGAAAGGTTGGCTCTGTAAAGAGAGTAATTTACTCTAGCTCTTCTTCAGTGATGGGAAATGGTGACGGACCAACAAACCCATACGCACTACAAAAGCTTGTCACTGAAATAGAAACAAAGATTTACTCTCAAATATTCAATATTGACACTGTTAGTCTTCGGTATTTTAATGTCTATTCAGAGGATCAAAAAATAAATGGACCTTATGCTACTGCTGTATCTAATTGGATGCACTGCATTAGAGAAGGTGTGACCCCATATATTACTGGCGACGGGGAGCAAAGAAGAGATATGGTTCATGTAAGTGATGTTGTATCTGCTAATATTTTTGCAATGAAGTACGATGGCGCCCTTGGTGGAGAAAACTTTGATATCGGCACGGGTAACAATATATCTTTAAATGAGATTAGAGACATTATCCTTACCGAGCATGATGTAAGATTTGATTACATTGAAGGTCGCCCTGGGGAAGTTTCAGAAACTCTTGCCGATACTTCAGGTCTATCTGAATTAGGATGGCAGGCAAAGATAAAAATAAATGAGGGAATTGCTGGTTGTTTTAGAGGAATCAAATGACTACCATTGGTATTGTTGGGCTAGGTTTTGTTGGAACAGCCATCTATGAAGGTCTTAAAAATTTTTACGACATTCGTGGATATGACATAGATGTCAAAAAGAACAACTCTACACTAGAGAAAATAGTAATACACTCAGACATAATCTTCCAATGTTTGCCAACTCCAATGCTCCCTTCTGGGCAGTGCGATCTGTCAATAGTAGAAAAATCACTCACAAACATTGATAAGCTGTCACAAGAATGGAATCGTGCCCCAATCATTATTGTAAAATCTACTGTACCGCCGGGCACTTGTGAGAGGCTGAATAATACTTACAGCAACATAAATGTTGTTTTTAGTCCCGAGTTTCTTACTGAAGCAAACTCAATAGAAGACTTTAAAAACCAAACTAGAATAATTTTAGGAGGTCCGCGCCCCTATACAACACAAGTCAAGACTATGCTCAGGAGGGCTTTTCCGCACATACCAATTGTAAAAACTGGTTATAAAACAGCGGAGATGGTGAAATACTTTATAAACAATTTTCTTGCAACAAAAGTATCATTTGCTAACGAAATGTATGGAATATGTAGACAACTTAATATAGATTATGATAAAGTAACAGAGTATGCTCTATACGACCAGAGGATTGGACGCAGTCACCTCGCCGTCCCCGGTCCAGACGGCGACTTTGGATATGGTGGACATTGTTTTCCGAAAGATCTTGATGCTATGATATTTATGGCATGGCAGGCAGAGATTATTCCATTGATGTTAGAAGCAACAAGAGAAAAGAATAATAAAGTTAGAAAAAACAGAGATTGGGAAAGAATGCCCGGTCGCGCCATATCAACGGATAAGACATGAAGTTCAAAATCGGAGATTTTATATACTGGCATGAGGAGTTTGACGATGGCATCCCCGGCAGAGATAGCGGCGATGGGATAGTTGTTGATACTCAAAGATATATGATACACGGAGTGGAGCCTGTCATTACTTATAAGACATATAGAACAAAACATCAAGATTATTCTTGGT
>TARA_R110000796_G_scaffold67431_2_pt1 | contig 12008 bp, 4 predicted proteins | sample TARA_R110000796 | Tara Oceans TARA_R110000796 (sample SAMEA4397815) | marine metagenome | biome: Polar Biome; feature: [SRF] surface water layer (ENVO:00010504); material: water (ENVO:00002006), including particulate matter (ENVO:01000060) such as... | depth 5 m | reverse complement strand
ACCTGCAGAACCATTAGCACCAGAAGCACTTGTCACAACAGCCGTAGACCACTCCCCTATAGCAATAGTATCAGTAGCAGTATTAGAGCTTGCTGTAGCTTGTCTTACCCATAAGTAAGACCCTTGAGCTACTGTAGGTATTGTACGAGTCCAGCTATTAAGAGTACCTCCGGTTACTGCACCCGTAGCAAAAGTATATGTAAGGGTTCCACTAAAAGAAGCTGGTGCAGAAGAACCACTAGTAGAGACCCTATACAAAGCTACTAAAGCATTAGAGTTACCTGCAGCACCTGTTACACTTGCTCCATTTTCTCCTACCCCACTATGAACTACAGCAGTCGAGAACTCACTAGTAGGAATAGTATCGGTAGTTGCGCTAGCGCTGGCAGTAGCTTGTCTTACCCATGCATACTCTCCTGCAGCTAAAGTTGGAACTGTAGCCGTCCAGCCATTAAGAGTACCTCCGGTTACTGCACCCGTAGCAAAAGTATATGTAAAGGTACCGCTAAACGCAGCGGGTGCTGAAGAGTTGCTTGTACTTTTACGATACAAAGATACCGGAGCACCATTAGCTCCTGCAGTACCATTAGTACCATTAGTACCGTTAGACGAAAACAATTGTGCGGAAGTCCAGTCCCCTGCTTCTACAGTATCCGTAGAGCCTGTTCCATTAGCTACTGCGGCGCAGAAGTACAAATCCGCAGAACCTGTAGGTATAATAGAGTTCCAGCTATTACCAAGATCGGCAACATTGAAGGAGCCACTACCAAAAGACCAAGTACGGGCAGTGCTAGGCTTGTTACCCGGATTACTACTAGCTCTTTGATACGCGTATACAACTGCGGTATTGATACCTGCAGCACCTGCACCACCATTAGTACCATTAGTACCTGTTATAGTTTTAGTTAAAGATTGTATTTTTGCAAAACTAAACGCAGTTCCATCTGCCCTCTTGCCAGATATACCATAAGTAACAGAGCCTACATTAGCAGTCATAGAACTATGTGCACCTATTGTTGCAAAGCTACCGCTATCGGTAGCACTTCCTGCAGTAATAGACGTTCCTGTTCTGGTTACAGCCCAACGAGAGGCGGCATTGCCTACCGCATCATATATAAGCTCGGTAGTGCCTTCATATACCCGTATAGTAGTACCTGAGCCCGTGTATGTAACATCCCCATTTGCTGCGGTAAGAAGAGAATGGTTCTCATTAGACATAACTACTGTAATACCATCAACACCTGCAGCTCCAGGAGCTCCGTCAATACCATTAGAAGCAAACAGTTCAGCAGAGCTCCAGTCAGCGGCAGCAACATTATCTGTAGAGTTAAGACTAGACGCTACTGCGGTACATATATAAATGTCGTCAGTACCAGAAGGCAGGGTTGACGAAAAACCGTTGCCTAAATCTGCATTATTAAATACTGCGGTAGAAAAAGTCCATGTGCGAGTAGTACTAGGTTTATTAGTTACTGTGGTTGCGGATCTTTTATAGGCAAAGACAGGAGCACTATTAATAGCATCTTCTCCATTAGATGCAAATAGTTGTGGAGCACTCCAGTCAGCCGCAGCAACAGTATCTGTAGAGGCCGCAGAAGCAGATACTGCCGCGCATATATATAAATCATCCGTACCAGAAGGCACTGTTGAAGTCCATCCGTTCCCTAAATCTGGATCGTTAAATGTACCGGTGGCAAACGTCCAAGTTCGAGTAGTGCTAGGCTTATTAGTAGACGCCAACGAGCTGCTAGATCTTTTATAGGCCAGGACAGGAGCAGTATTAATGCCTTGCTCACCATTTACACCGTTAATAATATCAGTAGTAGTAGCAGAAACAGAGCCTACATATACAGAGTTTAACTCCTTAATAACAGTAGTAGAGTTAATAACAGAGTAACGAATCCAGTAATAAAGAGTATCAGCACCTGTTACAATAGGATCAGTATGTTCCGCAGTACCACTTGCAACTCCAGATTTTGAAACTGCGACCAGGCTCGCGCCTGCAACACTATTAGAGGTATGCCTCCAAATCTCAGTAGTATGAGTAGAAGGATTAAATTTAGCAGAGTTAGTCCAAGTAAGTCTTGCACCTCCTTTTAAATTATCCGCAGGTATAGAAAGATTAGTAGGAGGCGCTATCGTTACTACAGCAGGCGCTCCTCCATCAATTCCCATTTTAGACTGAGAGTTTATTGTACTAATTAAAAATGCGGACTCGCTATGCTCTTCTGCGGTTACGTTTACCAGGCAGTCTTCCTTAAAAGTTAAGTTACTGAGTCTGAATAATTTATTAGACCAGCCAAGTCTACTGTTTGAGAGCTTTATTAAGCTGCCTGCAGTAAGCAGAAGACCTTTTGGCTCCATAGTAAAAGTTACTTTTAAACCTTTGCGAGACTCTTCAAGATACTGCCTAGCATTTATGCGGGCGTTATAGTAGTTGCTGATGTAAGGGGTTTTTAAGTTTCCTTTCTTAGGGACGTTGCGATCTTGTCTCATGTAAGTAGAGTCAAAGAAGTTTACGCTTCTTGCCTTAAAGCGGTTTTGAGGATCCGGAATAGATACAGAAACACTATTGTAGGTACCCTTCTGCCCTGCATCTTCAACATTAATGGCTCCAATTATGTCATCATCGGTTATACTCTGTGCAAGGCCAAAAGTATCTGTAGCAGACTTTACTACAATTTCATATTTTCCGTTGACGTAGCGAAGGACTCCATTAAAATGAGCAAGCATACCGTTGATGTTCTCAAACACAGAGCTAGTTGTCGCTATAGTAGCATTGGTTTGGTGTCTAGTTACCTGCGCTTGATTAGGAGAGTCCCAGCCCATATATCTCCAATATTTTACATTGTCCGCGTCATATAAAGAATAGCCTGTTCCAAAATTACCTGTAGAAGAGTTGTACTTTTTAACTATAGGATTGCCTTCAAATGTTGCTGTAGCAACCTCTATAGCTATAGTGCTGGGGCCTGTACCGGATACTTTAGTAAGGGGGTTAACACTAGAGCTGTTTCCGGAAGGTGCGGTTGATAGTACACCTGCCCCTGTTTTCTCGTAGATTTTACCATCATGCCATACATATTCAGCGTCTTCATAAGTAACATAGTCACTCCATTTCTTTGCTACTTTACCGATTACATCTGTAAACGTAACCTCATCGTAAGCTGTACCACCCACGGTAATTGTACCAATAGTCTTTACTGTTCCTTGAAAACGCAGCCTGCTGTTTGAATCTAATAGTTTATAGACGGCTCCTGCTGCTACACTGGTATTAGCTAGTAGCATAGTTACGTCTGATCTAGTGTCACAATCCCTAGCTGCCGCCTTAAACAAGTCTACGTTTAGGTCCTCGTTTACATCAAGGCCTCTACCGTATCTAGCGGTAGTTAGGTAATCTACTAACTGTATAACAGGGTTAATAGAGACCCTTTTATCTCCTATATTTAATAGTTTAAAAGTATCGCCTGCTTGAGGCACAGAAATATTATCAAAAGGCCTATCTACCTTGGCCACTCTAGTGCCTCCGTCATAGTCGATAATGATACGTTTTTGAATATTAACAGAGTTATCAGCGTACTGTCGAGTCAGCTCAACTACCATTCCATTATACGCATCATCCGAAGAGCTAGACGAGGAGGACAGCTGTACGCAGTCTTTAATAATTACCTTTACACTTGAAGCTAAAGAAGAAGCGCCTGCAACCGTTCCAATGTCTCTAAGAACTCCTGAAGAGTTTGTAAACTCAAAAGTACTGCCCATAGTATCTATTACACCGGCTATGGAACTCGCTAAGTCGGCATTGTCAACAATAGAGACGTAGTCTGATATAGATACAGCCTCTTGAAGGGCAGTGCTAGGGCTGGTAAAAGTAGCATCTATACTACTACCGCCTGAGTTATCTGTAAACACAGTGGTAGTAGAAAGAGTAGCAGGGATAGAACTCGATACGTATACGTGATCATGAGTAGCAAAACTGTACTTAACAGAACTTTTCTGCATATAAAAGGCGGTATGAGTAACATTACTACTGTCCGTTCTATTTAAGTTTTGGAAGCGTACTCTATGCACATCAGTATTATCAACATTTTTATAAGTACTTATGTCAGCAATAATTGCCGTACTTATAGTATTATTGCTAATATCTTTTATTGATACAGAGTCTCCTATGGAGAACGCTGTAATAGCAGAGTCAGACCCAGAGTAGAAGGGGTCTTGTACAAAAGAGTCATCATAGTCGTAGCAGTCTAGTACCTTCCCTCGGACAACAAACTCTAAGGTAGGGATAGTAGTGTCACCTTCTCCAATTGTATAGTTGAGGGTAGCGTACGCTGTATCTAATAACTGGTGATTTGGGCCCCAATAGTCCCCAGTGCCTGTATAGTAGTCGTTCTGTATTTTAAAGTCGCCAGCAGCAGCGACTGCAGATAACGTATCATCTGACTTTTGAAAAGGCTTTCCTGTGTGCATAGTAAGCTTAGCAGGTATAGGAGTAGTTATTTTTGTACCCTTTCTGTGTGTTATTCCGGCTCCTGACGCAGTACCTACTGAAGTTCCTGAACCAACTGTGTCTTCTAGGGTAAAGTTGCTTAGATTCATGTATGATAGGCCGTCCGGCCCTAAGGCAGTATAGCCCCCTGCAAGACTAAAGCTTCCTGCAACAGGAGTGTAAAAAACAGAAGTAGCTGTAGATATGTTTTGAGCTGTTAAAGTATCTCCTCTATCCATGCGGCCAGTACAAATAACTTCAGACGTAGTATCATCGCCACTTCGTGTAGTTAAATCGTTGTTGTCTATACAAATAGATGATTGGTCGTCTATATAAATATCATATAGTCCCCCAATTTCGCCTTCGCACATTGCGTACGCTACGTACACTTCCTTAGAGTCACTGTTCTTCGTATCTACAAAGACAGGGAAACTTTGAATTCTTTGGACACCATAAACTACAGGTAGTCTTTTTGCGTCAAGATTAAAGCGTAGATCTACTTCGCGCTCCTCTTCTTCCTTATACTCAACTTGAGTATAAGTTTTAGCCCCGTACCACTTTCTTTTCATCTTGAGCTTAGTCTTCGTTACCATAACATTATAGTTTGCTACGAGATTGAGTGCTTGCTCAGAGTGCATAAAACCTAAGTCGCTGCCATACTCAGGGCGAATAAGAGCTAACTTATCTGATACACCCTCACCGTTCAAGGCTCGGTGCTCGGGATCAGAGGTTAAACGACCGTTTACGCGAACAAAGTCGCCCCAATGGCTAGTAAGGCTCCAAGATACTTTGGAGTCTTTTGTAACGTCTTCGCTGAGCTTTGCCGAGCCTATTATGCCTTTAAAAAGTAAGTAAGGGGCACCGATAATGACTCCTGTGTCTGCGTTAATATGTGCCTTATAAATAAAGACTTCTCTATTTATATAGCCAGCGTAGCTAGTACTAGTATTATCGGCTAGCATTGCTGTTACTTCAGAGGAGGCAAAAGTATATGTGTAACTAGCAGAGCCAGTAGCTAAACTAGATCTGTTGATCGGAGTATAGGAAGCTGTTTTGTTGTCGTTCGAAAAAGAATCAATCCGAATAGTAGCAGTATTATTAGAACCTGAAGTATTTAAAAGTATTGTGTCTCCTTCAGAAAAACCTTCGTCTACTATGCTGGAGCCGGCAGTAATAGTGGTAGACGTAACCGTAGAGACAGACGTAAAAGTAGTGTTTAAAGCTACTGCGTCTATTTCTAAGTTTATGTTACTCGCGCGAGCTTGTATAGTCTCTGTAATACTGCCAACAGTCTTTAGCCTATTTGCAGTATAAACCTGAGCACCGTTAGTGTTTCCATTGATGTCCTTGCTTCCGTCGTCCCAAGTTACATCATGAGACCCGTCACTTATATAAGCATAATCTTTAGCTGTCTTAACGGGATAGCCAGTCTCTGTGTTGATAGGTTTTTCGAATTTTACTAGGTGCGCGTACGCAAAGGGATCATTGGCTAGTAAGGCTGCTTCAAGGTCTGCGTGTAGGGTTCTATGTGCCATATTATAATGCTTCCTGTAACTTTAATGAAAACGAGTATAGCCCGTCTACATTAAGAGAATATTGTTGTACATCTTCGTTGAGTAGTACCCTAACTAAAGGATTATGGAACACTACGCCGGACGCTGCGTGTGTTAATGCCTTTGATAAGCCAGGAGTGAACTGAATGCGAATTTGGTTAGTTGTAGGTTGAGTACCTGTATAGTCGCTAGTTGTCTCTACACGTGTTACTCTATAAGTTTTATTATGATTAGAGTCTGAAATGTTAAATAGGTCCCCCGGCTTAGGAGTCTTGTGTGTCGCAACAACATAGTTTGTACCCGCATCGCCTGCATCATTTGCCAATAGCAAGGAAGTAACCCCGCCTACGGTATCTGTTGTAGGGAACAAACTAACGGGTCCGTCTACATACGCGGCGAAGGCAGCGTCCTGAGGTACCCTATTTTGTGGTAGGGAGACATAAAAAGGGGTCATTCTACCTCTTTGAAGTATAAAGTTATACACAGGTTCAAACTGTGCCCGGGTCATGGGGTTATACCCTATATCAATAGACCAGCTTTGTTGAGACTTCTGACGAGAGGTAACCCTACCAGAGTTGCTTTTAGAAAACATAGTAGGAGAATTAGAAGAAAGAGACACCGAAGCAAAGCCTTCTCCTCCAGTACCGCTGGCTTTTCCAGAGTCTGTTATTAGATTATTGGGGTCGGGTAGTACATCTGTGTATGCCATTAGTATTTAGTAGCTCCTGCTGAGGAAGGGGTGTATACTGAAGTATCTACTCCTTCCATAAAGTCTTGACCGTATGAGTTTGCTGCTTCTCTCATCATGCCGATAAGGTTTCCCCTCTGATTTACTAGTAAGTCTTCTACACCGCTCGCATCTATTGCTTGGATAGAGAAGTTAACGTTTGTTGTTCCGCCCATACCTTGGCCAGAGGGTATAATGTTTCCTGGAGTCTCGGGCATAAATACTTCTGGCCCTTGCTCTCCTACGACATAGCCGCCGCCGGCTCTGTGCTTGTATCCACCGAATGCAGGCTTAAAGTTATTTATGCCACCAACACCATCTGCTCCGCGCATATAACCTAACTCTCCAGCGCCCGACTGAGATTTAGCTAAGTCTACTGTACTTCCTCTGCTGCCCATCGAGATAGAAGAAGGGCCTGCTGGAGCAGAGACACTGCCTCCGCCTTGGAAAGAAGTTCCTGAGATCATACCCAGTTGCTTCACGCCCATAGCGGCTACCATCCCTGCTAGTGCAAAGTTAAAAGGCGGGGGAGCCGAACCTAACATAGCTGTTACACCTTGAGCAGTAGAAATAACTGTTTGAGCCATCTTCATTTTTTTATCTTGCTCAAATGCTTTCTTTTTAGCAGCAGTCTTTTTAGCTTCAAGGGAAGCAAGTTTGGCTAAACTCTCTTTCGACTTACCGTCTTTAGCTTGCTCTGCCGCTATCTCTCCGTCAATAGCTCTTATCTTATCAGCAGATGCCGCTTTCTGCATACTACTTAAAGCACCTAAAGTTGCTCCGATTGCTCCTAGCCCTGCTTGTACTTTCTCTGAGGTGCTGGCCGAGTCAGTATTCATTACTTCGAAGGCAGTACTAAAGGCAGTTGACATATTCATAGCACCACTAATAGCGGAGGACATAAGAGCGCCTTCAGGACCCATCTTAGCAATATCTGCTGCTACGCCAGCTAATGAGTCACGAGCATTTTGAGTGGCCTGTGCCGCTATTGCCTCTTTTTTCCCGTCATCAGTAGCAAACATCTCACCCTCGCCTACTCCGCCAGCTTTAAGAGCTGCAGACTTGCCTACACCCTCTATTGCTGCAGAAGCCGCTTCACCCATGCCGCTATCTTTAGCACGGCCTGCCAGTACTGCCATTCTCTTAGAAACAACGGCTAATAGTTCTCGTTCAACTTCTAGTACTTTTAAACTCTGCTGGTAGGAGTCTTCTCCGCCTTTTTTAATAAGTTCATAATGTAACTTGGATAAGCGTAGAGACTCTTTGGCATTTTCGAAAACACTTTCATATAAGTAGTCAGCATCATCTCCCATTACTTTTGCAAGACTAGCCGTAGTAGACTGCTCTACAGCTAAGTCTTTATATCCTTGGTTAAGTCTTTCTACTTGTAATAAGTGGTACTCTACGGCTTCTACATTTGTTTCCATTCTTACTACACCGTTTGGCACCATTGCTTCTATGCCGTTCTGTATAATTGTCTCTACTTCTGTAATTTCGTCCCTAACTATACCGTAGGCGTCTACTAGATGTTTAGCCTGCTGTTCGGCGGCTTCGGTCGTGAGTTTAAGGCCGGTAGTTGCATCTATTGCGGTTAAAAGAGCTACAGATTCGGTAAGAGTGTCTAATTCATCAGCCATTGCTCCAAAAGTGGGAGTTTTAGACTGCTCTTTTGCTTGAAGCACAACTTCGTTAAAATCTTCATAAGCTTTTAAACCTACTTTTAATTTATCGGCTAATTTTTGTAACGCGGCTTGAGATGCTTCTGTAACCTCTGCACTCATGTCTGTATTTTTAATTAAAGCCTTTAGTATTGTGGTAGCTTCCTCACGAGAATTTGTCAGAACATCTTGAGCATCTGCTGTGACTTTGTTACCTAGCTCATTCTTCCCTAAGCCTTCTTCCATTTGTTCCATACTTGCTATTAAAGTAGCCAAGCCTCTAGTGCTCTGCTCTCTCATCGTCAGAAGATCTTTATCTGATATAACTAAGGCATTTGTGAGCTCTACCTGTGCCTTCGTCTGTGCTACTGATTTTGCAACGCCAGCAAACTCTCCTATACCCACTCTCGCGTCCTCTGCCTCTGCTACTTTTCGGGTAGCCGCTGCATACGCTAGTATGCGGTCAGTTTCTGCGGCTAGATTAGTTTCCGTCATTGCTGTATTAATCTGTTCAAATAAACCTGCTAAAGGTTTTACTGTGTTGTGCCAGGCTTCGCTTGCAGTTGCTGCGTGTTTAACTGTTATATTATATTTTGCAACTACATCGGTAAATTTTTCAAAACGCTCTGAATTAAGCTCAATTTGTTTAGAAAGTTTATCTTCCTTTTCTCCGAATAAACTTTTAAGTAGGGGCCCTACGAGTGAGGCTACTGCCATAATACCCATTAAGTACGGCATTGCTGTAATCATAGCCGCACCTGCAAACTTAACAGAAGAAGATAAAGCAAACATTGCGCTGCGAGTTCTTATAATTGCTTGTGTTTGTAGATCTTGTCCGAGGGTCGCCGCTGTAGTAGTAGCGCGATTAGCAGCTAAAACCATTTTATGCTCTGCGTAAGCAGCAGTTAGTCCATGGGTTTGAATCATGTTTAGGGCTTTAGCAGCTCCGTCTTTGCTCTCGGCAAGAGCAGCTAAGTGTACTGCTTTTGTTAAGTGGTTTCTATCTCTAATTGCAAGCTTGCGTAGCTTGTTTTCTTTACCCATCATATTAACAGTAAGCTTAGAACTTTGCTGCATTTTCTTAAGGTGCATAGCGTAGTCGTCGGCAGAAAGATTAACGTCCTTCATGGCGTCTGCTGATTTGTTAAAAGCTTTGCCCATGTGTGTCTGGGCTTTTATACCTATAACAGTATGCTTTGATAAGTTAGCGGCTTGTTTGCCTGCCTCTGCGCTGCTTTCTGCCATCTCACCGAGACTACTTAACAGAGTTGAACTTATGGAAGCGCCAAATGCAAGCATTACAGTAGCAAGAGCTGCCATATTGCCTGCAAGAAAATTGATAATAGGAGCTAGTCCTTTGTTTAAAAGTTCTATACCTTGTTTTGTTAAATCACTAAAGGAGGCACTTAATTTAGAGTACCCGCTGGCCTCCATTTCTGCTGCAATAGCGGCAAACTTTTGCTGTCCTTGATCGATAACAGCATTTGTAAAGGCCATTCGTCGTTCGAACTGAGTAAGTTGGCCCACGGTTTTGCCTACAGACTTAGCATAATTTTTTGTAGCGTCATCAAGACGTACCATAATACCTAATTCATCAAGAATTTCAGGCTCTAGTTTAGCAGCACCTCTTATAAGTCTATCAATTGCATCAGGCATGTTACGGCCTAATGCTAGAGCAGCTCCTTTAGCTACCTGTGTCAAACCTACTAGCTGCTCATCACTAAAACCTGCAGAAGTACCCACAGCTACGGCTCTCATAGATTCTTCGGCGGATATCGCATGACCCGTAACTTCTTGTAACTTTCTTGAAAGCATGCCTAAATTCTTACCTGCCGCGAGACCTGTAAGTTCTAAACCTTCGTTTAGTTTGGCGATAGCATCATTTCTGGAGAGTAAACCAAAAGCCGCGCTCAACGCGAATACGTTGGCGGCTAAGGTTGCATAAGCGGGTACAAGACCACCAGTCATGCCGGTAGTCATTTTGGAGAAACCTTTAGTGCTGTTAGAAGTAGCAGCGGCGACGCCCTTCTGCTGTTTATTATGTCCAGCAGAAGCTTTTGAGACTTTGTCAGTAGCCTTGGCAGCCTTATCGGCTCCCTTGGCTATCTTACTAAGACTGCCGTCTTCATTAACTTTGTACGTTACCGTAATCGTATCAGCCACTAGTTTTTTCTCTTTAGCTTCTCCCTCTCTCTTTTAAGCTGCTCTTGAGAGTGGTTGATAGCCCTTGACTCTAACCAAGTTAGGATCTCTAAAAATAAGTCTTCTTCGTCTTTCTCTATACCGTTGGAGTCTATATAAAAAGGTAAGTTGGTAAAGTCCTTTCCTAGGTAGCCTATATCAGGTAAAATCTTGTTTCCTAAACAAGAAAAAGTGGTTAAAGCGTCTATAGCTATATCTGGAAAATCCTCCATATCTGGAGGAATCTCATCAATAACGGGTTCTTGATCTAGTTGTTCACACATCTTAAAGTAACGCTCTCGCGTCATCTTTGAGTCGCTATTCTTGAAGAACCTTTCCAGCCTTTGGAATAACTGGGCCTTTTGGCTGACTACGAAAGTTATCTAGATCAAAGACTACCTCATTGAGCCAAGTATCAAATTCAGAAGAAGAGGACACTAAAGTCTCTGCGTTCTCTAGAGAATACTCAAGCTCTTTTTTAGGGTCTTGCCCTGATATATCTACTAGTAGTAGTGTTTCGAGATGTTCTAAGGTCAGACCTTTCCAGTCTTTTACTACCGCACCTGTAAACTCTAATACAAACTTTTCTTCGTCCAGGGTTTCTACAGCTTGTCGTGTTTTACGATCAAACTTAGTACTGATGCATTTCTTACGAAGTCCGGTTAACTCTTTTCGTGACAAATTAGCCACTTCTACTTCAAATCCGGACAAGCCCGGAAAGTCAACCCAAACGTTTTTTGTGTCGACCATTAATTTCTTAAGTTCCATTATTATTCCTTATGATATTGCGTTAAATTTAAGTTTACTACCAAGATCGGTAGGGTTGTCATTCATCTTCCAGTCATAAGACTGTGTGAATATTTCTCCAACACTGTTTCTATTCGTAAAGCTACAATTCTCTAAATCAAATTGAAACCCTTGTGTTGCAGACTCTCCCGCTTTAATTACCATGTCTATACCAGTCTTCCAAGACTGTACATCGCTATTAAAGGTACTAAGAACATACTGTCCGAGTGAGCCAGATAGTATTCTCTTTTTAAGAGTAAAATCAGAGGGGTACATAGAGTTACCTGCGTTGGTAACATCTAGTGCATCGTTGACAGTTTCATAGGGGAGCCACTCTATAGTGTTCTGTAGCTCTACGGAAACTTTATAAATTCCTTCGGTGAGGTCTGTTGTATCGGCAGTTACTTCTAGGTAACTTACTTTTTGCTCTACCCTAGCACCTCTGGAAACACTAGATATAGTAGCTCCGCGGGTTAACTTGCTTGCTTCACCAGAAATTGTCAACTTAAGATTCTCTAATTTCTCAATTATGAATGTCCCATTAGTTATAACACACTTCTCTAGCTTGTAAACATCGTTAGGTAGTTTTATATATAAGTCAAAAGTGTTTAAAGTAG
>TARA_R110000796_G_scaffold8899_3_pt1 | contig 12022 bp, 9 predicted proteins | sample TARA_R110000796 | Tara Oceans TARA_R110000796 (sample SAMEA4397815) | marine metagenome | biome: Polar Biome; feature: [SRF] surface water layer (ENVO:00010504); material: water (ENVO:00002006), including particulate matter (ENVO:01000060) such as... | depth 5 m | reverse complement strand
ACGTTCAGTTGATAATGTTGCAGTAGATAACCCGAAACTAACCAAACTCATGAGGGCTCTTTATACAAGCTCCCAGACCAATCTCTGGGGGGTGGTCGCTTCCATCTGTTTCATTTTAGCAAAATGAAACAGACACAAGCTAACCTGTTATTACGTTGATCGATCTTTTTATAGTCACTATAGTTTGACGTTATTTCTAATCTGTTCTATTCGCTCGCGGTTAACCCCAAAGTCAGACTCTCCGATACGTGAAGCAGATCTAACATGGATGGTAATGTTATCAGATGTTGTTGACGGGAAATAAAACTCAACATCATCGACAAAACGCATTATCTGCGAGGTAAATTCTACTCGGATATAATCATCCTCAACCACGACGATATTCGCTCGTTCAGCAGCCTTTAGTACGTGCAACAGTTTTGCCTGTGCCTGCTGGCGTGTGCCGACGAACTCAATCGGTTGTATAGCATGTTCTTCATCTGCAACTGATTGTTGGCTATTGACGCAATTTGGCGATTCAGGACATGGCATTAACTGGCCATCATTAATGCCTAAAGTAGGCACCGTGCCAGAACAGCCCATTAACAGCATCATGCTGAGTGTAATAATTGAAACTTGCTTGTACATTATTAATATCCTTTTATTTATTTTTTCGGTGACCGTAACTTAATACTCGGGTTATTTGCCATTTGTCATCTACTTTACGCCAAACCATGACAAAGTCAGCTTTACCTTCACATTGGTTGGTTTTATTTTGACAAAAGATATGTACCCCTTCGGTAATCGCACCAAAATCTTTAATCGAGTGGACGTTAAAAGAGCCCTCAACCAGCTTTCGGGTGTAATGACCACATGCATTGTTTTTAGTATTCGAAATCATGCTGTCACGGTCCCACGTTACCCCACCATTATCATGATAAAACTCAACATCAGCTGCAAAAAAGCTTGCGTGCTTATCCAGTTCTTGCGGACTTTGACAATGATTAAATGAGTCAAACACCGCAGTATCAAGCGCTTTCATCGCGTCAGCTAACATCACGTCATCAGCCAATGCAGGCATTGAGACCAAGGCCAATAAAACCAAGCAAATTTGTTTCATCGTTTCAATTCCTAATGGGTTAGTGACAAGGTCAGTGGTTCAGTCACAAAGCATGTTGTAAATAGGCGGCCAAATACGGTTAACACAGAAACTTTATGAGGGCTAAAGTATAACTACAGAATATAAACGTAAAGTCATCGTTCTGAAAACTCAATATTCAAAGGGGTAGGGATTTGAACCCTACCTCCTACATCTAAGACGCCTGTATACGCGGGTTGTACGAGTTTTGAACTAGTTAATTGTTACACCAAACTGTTGTTTTATTCATCATCAGAAAAATGATGTTCAGCCTCAAGTGCTAAAGCTTAATCATAGTTATTGAGCCATAGTCTCTTGTTAGGAAGCCTTTGCACAATCCTGCATTTTATCGACAAAAGCTTGTGTATTTACTTTATCTTTATCGGTTGCCATTCCTGCAACTTCATAGCCAGCCAATATACTAATAGCATTAACGAACCATACAATTTCCCGAACTTCTTCTGGTTTGTAATTTGCATCAATTGATTTATCTGTGTTCCTACGAATCGCTTGATGCGCTCCCGTATGAGTTAAGCTATTAAAAAACTTCCAGCTATTTTTCTTTACAGTACTCAAAAGTCCATCTGAATATGCTTCTAGCTTTTCAATATCATTAATATATGTTTGAAAAGTAAGTTCAAGCTTGTCTTTCAAATAAAGTTTAGTTTGTTTTTCGTTAGCACAATTACTCAGCCATATTCCGCGAACGTAAGCTTCTAATGTACATCTAGCTAACGAAAAAGCCGAACCATATAGTTTATTTTTTACCAAGATGGAAACTGCAATTTGATGTTCCATTGCCATATCTAAACAGGCAGCGGCTGCACGTGATGTGTCATCTGAAGGTATAGTTAATCCATCTAACTTTAGATTTAGCCACTTTGATAAATCTTCTGAATATTGCACCAAATCCATTGGTCTTCCTAACGCATTGCCAAGGGGCAAATGCGAACGTTGTGGGCGAAGCCTAGTGAGTATTTGACCTGCCCGTTGTTTGGGCGAACTTAGGCAGCTTGTTAGCATTCTATTTCAAGAGTCTTGAAAATAAACTTTTAAAATAAGCATTGTTTGAGTCGATGGCTGATTTAAGCTTGATAGTACCTGAACCATCTCCGACCTCAGAGTTTATGAGTGTAATTATCTCATGCCTTATAATATTGAGTTTAGAGCCTATATCTTCGGCTACAAACCACTTTAACAATGATGTTTTGTCTTCAGGAAACTCTATAGATTTAGCTTTAAAATTCATCATTAGCGTTACTACTTCAGCGTTTTTCAACTCTATTTTTTCAGATACAGAATCACTTGATACAACATGAAGTTTATCTAACGAAGCAATCATATTTTTGGTTGCTTCCATTAAATTGGAATGAAACACATCATCTTTTACTGAAGGATCAATCAGGTTAAGCAAAGCTGAACGATATTCGCTAAAGTATTTTATATATTCTAATGCTGTATCCTTTTTTCGAGTTAAATTGAGATCATCTAAGTGCTTTAACCGATTTAACGCTACAGCTACAAAAGCACCAACCATTGCCATAAAAGGAACTGCGTATTGTGGAATTGAAAGGTCGGCTATTTGGCTTGATATAAAGCCAGAAACAAAGACCAAGAGCAGAACAAGTAATATTTCTTTTGTCGACATTTTATAAATACTCAAATTTACGCTGAACTCTCAAGAATGCTAACGTTTTAGTATTTATGCGTTGCGCTGTTTGCGACGCATAAATCGCTTGTTGGACTAGGCATATGCCTGGTCAAAATTAATTGGCATATTTCATGCTGTAGGGATTTGCTTTTTTTGATGCTGGCTCTGGGCTACATAGCAGTTTTGAGTCAATTGATATTGAGTAGTGGGTAAGTTTTTCATTGAAATTCCTTTTCATGGTATTTTCCTATCATACATCTTTAAGCTTAGCTTATTCAATGAGGGTTATGCACTCAATTGAAGCCTCTGTTGGCTCCGCGCAGCTGCTTAGTTCAACAGCTAGCCCGATAAAGTCGGCTGTTCAAGTTATTGATTAATATCACCCTACATTTTCCCAAATAAATCTACATTACGACTTTAGGCTTACTTCATGACTTAGTTGATTTTAATTAAGCTAAATCTATTTATACCTGTAGAAAAAATCAGTACATTCGGTTAAGCACAATCTAACCAGTAAATAATGGTTTCTATAGAAAAGCACCTCAATACTTCTCAACAAACAAAGTCAGCATGTATACCTCAGTGAATGCACTTCCGCGTGCAGAGACAGGCCGCCCGTAGACATAAATGACCACATCAATTCGTCATTGAATGAGTAACCACATGCTGAATACACTTTACAGCTCATATAATAAGTATCGATCTTATAAGTAGAAACTCGTGGGTTCAAAGTCCTATCTTTCACCTAAACGAAAAAAGGCTCATCATTTCTGATGAGCCTTTTTTCTTGAATCTTGAGGAGGGATAGCTTGCTTGTAATAAAGAGGAACCCGTGGGTTCAAAGTCCTATCTTTCACCCAATAAAAAGGCCCGCTATAAATAGCGGGCCTTTTTATTTTTAATGTGGCGGAGGGATAGTGATCTTTTATAAATAGGAACCCGTGGGTTCAAAGTCCTATCTTTCGCCCAATAAAAAGGCCCGCTATAAATAGCGGGCCTTTTTATTTGAATGTGGCGGAGGGATAGGGATTTGAACCCTAGAACGGGATAAACCGTTGCCGGTTTTCAAGACCGGTGCATTCGACCACTCTGCCATCCCTCCGAACGCGGTGAATAATAAGGGTATTCTAAAAAATGTAAAGCCTTGATGTGCTCAATGGCACAACAAATGTGCAAAATGACCTTAAAAGGGTCGCGTTTGGACAATATTTACACTTTTAACGCGATTAATTTATTATTAGCTCTGTTGACTATAGTGAGTTTGCCTCTCTCGATAGCTTGTTGCTAACGAGAGAGGCTGTAACATCAATAACGATTAGTGAACTAAACCACGACGCTTTAATAAGGCGTCGGTTGATGGCTTTTTACCTGCAAAGTCGATATAGCTTTGCATTAGATCTCGGCTGTTACCTTTTGACAATACTGCGTCACGGTATTTTTGGCCGTTCTCTAACGTTAATCCACCGTGAGCCATCATGTAAGCAAACGAGTCTGCTGCAAACACTTCGGTCCATAGGTATGCGTAATAACCAGCTGAATAACCGCCGCCGAAGCTGTGGCTAAAGTAGGTGGTTTTGTAGCGTGGCGCAATTGGGCCGTAGTCTAGGCCGTGTTTGGCTAGTGCTTGTTTCTCAAAATCGGCTACATCGGTAATTTCGGTGCCTGCTGGAATTGAATGCCATTCCATATCAAGTAGCGCAGCAGCTAAGTATTCTACCGTGCCAAAACCTTGGTTAAAGGTATGTGCTTTTAATACTTTGCCTAATAACTCTGCTGGAATCGGCTCACCAGTTTGGTAGTGTTTCGCGTAGTTGGCTAGCACGGCAGGGTCGATGCTCCAGTCTTCGTTAGCTTGTGATGGAAACTCAACAAAGTCACGTGCAGTTAGGGTACCGGCTAGGCTTGGGTAGTTAACTTGTGAATATAAACCGTGAATGGCATGGCCAAACTCGTGGAATAACGTGCTCACTTCGTCAAAAGTTAGCAGTGTTGGTTGACCTTCAGCAGGTTTTGGTACGTTAAGTGCGTTGTATACCACTGGTTTTGTATTTTTTAAGAATGACTGGCTAACGAACTCATCCATCCATGCGCCACCACGCTTACCAGGGCGTGCGTACATATCGAGGTAGAACAAACCAATTGAGCTGCCGTCTTTGTTAAAGATTTCATAGCCTGTGACGTCTTTGTGCCACACAGGAAGGTCGTTACGTGTTTTTACGGTAATGCCGTACAGTTTTTCCATTGCGAAAAACAATCCGTCGTTAAGCACTGTGTTCATTTCAAAGTATGGCTTAACTTGGTTGTCGTCTAGGTCATATTTGGCTTTACGTACTTTTTCTGCGTAGTAAGCCCAGTCCCATGGTTCTAAAGTAAAATCTTTACCGTCTTTAACGATTTCGGCTTGAATGTCTGCCGCTTCTACTTTGGCTTTAACCAGTGCTTTTGGCGCTAAGTCGTCAAGAATGCCATAAACCGCTTCTGGGTTTTTGGCCATTTGGTCGCCTAGCGAGTATGCCGCCCATGTTGGGTAGCCTAATAGTTTGGCTTTTTGTGCACGCAGTTGAGCAATTTTGATGTTTAACGGCGCGTTGGTGTCCATGGCGCGATATGCTGAAGTTTCCCATAGCTGTTTACGTACATCGCGGTTTTTAAGGCTAGAAAGCAATGGTTGAGTGGTGGTGTTCACTAAAGTGATCATGTAACCCGTTTTACCAGCAGCTTTAGCGGCAGCAGCTAATGATGCAATGTCGTTGTCTGATAAGCCATCAAGCAGGGCTTTATCTTCAATTATGATCACATCGTCATTAAATGACTTTAATACGTTTTGTGAGAAGCTGGTTTCAAATTTGGCTAGCTCACCGTTTAACTCACGCATTGTTGTTTTGTCAGCGACTGATAATTCAGCACCGGCACGGACAAAGCGGTCGTAATACACTTCAACTAAACGTAAGTCTTCGCCTGTTAATGTTGCCTTGTTTTTATAAATCGCTTGGATGCGCGCAAACAGTTTTTCATCAAGATAGATGTTGTCTTGGTGTGCTGTGAGTTTAGGCACAATTTGCTCTTCAACACTGATGAAGTTGTCGTCTGAAATAAGCCCTGAAAGGTTGAAAAATACCCGTTGAGTGCGGTCTAAAATCGCGCCGGTTTTTTCAAGTGCGACGATGGTATTGTCAAATGTGGCAGCTTCAGTGTTGTTAGTAATGGCAGCGATTTCTGCTTTGTGCTCTTGCATGCCTTGTTCAAACGCAGGTAAATAGTCGCCCGCATTAAACTTGTCGAACTGTGGTGCCATGTATTGTAAAGGGCTTGGTGTTAACAGTACGTTGTCGGCAGTAGCAGGCGCTTTGGTCATTGTTGTTGATGCATCTGTTGTGGTTTTGGCTGCCATGGCGGTGTCTGCTGATTGCTCTGAACACGCGCTGAGCATCAGTGCAGCACTAACTGCAGTCGTGATAAGTGTTTTACGCATTGAAATATCCTTGGGTCTTGGCCCTTTTAGGTGTTTTTATGCCTATTCAAAATGTGTTGTGCGGCTGAATAGTGACAATAAAAACATAAAGTAATAACCCCAGTACAATACCAAGCCTGCGCCTTGCAGCAAAGGTTAATGGTATTAACTAAGATTAATTATTGTAACTAAAGTTACTAATAGTGATATTTGTTAGATTTTGCGGCATTCCGGCTGTAATTGTAGTGGTAATTTGTGGATATTCGCGTAGCTTAATAGCAATAGATAGCACGACGAGGGTGATAGATGAAAGCGGGTAAACACGATACAAAACTGCTCAAGCTCGCGATGGAGATTGGCATGGGATACGCGCAAAAGCGTGGTTTTGAAGATTTTGGCAAAGGCATTTCGCCAAAAGATAAAGTGGAATGTATTTATCGATTATTAGTGCAAGACAATTTAATCCAACCATTAGCCGAAGATAAAGATGATGGTCCGAATCGTAAACATAAATTGATATTGTGGATTAGTAAGCAACTGCCTAAAGAACATGAATTATTGAACTAAGGTTACCAACCTACACACTAAATTAAGCCCAAATGAAACGATATTTCATTTGGGCTTTTTGTCTTTAGCACCTGTATGTACAGGCGCTAATATCGATTTTACTAACGTGATTCAATTTCAATAATTTTTAAGCTGATTAACTGCTTTTGCCATTGCTGCTTATTAACACCTTCTACCCAAATTGTATCACTTTGGCGATGCTGACCTTTACGCAGGTAAGTTTCTGGCATACGGAATATAGCTTCCCAGGCTTCAAGCTTTTCTGTTTTGAGCAATGCACCGTTGTCATTGTAAAAACTCACTTCAACTTCAACAACTGTGACATGTTCGTTACTGGTGCTGTCAAAATCGAACACTAAGCCGAGCTTATCGCCTTTCCATTTTGTGTCTGCAAGGGTGATTTTAATGCCGTCTTTAGCCGTACTGCCTAATAATTCTGGTTGTGCTAACGCCGCTGCAGTTAAGCGTGTGGTTGCTACTTGAGAATTAACTGCAGGCGCAGTAGGCATGGCAACCGATTGTGCTGCAACAGGTGTTGTTACTGCAGCTACCGACGCTGCAGGTGCAATTGCAGGCGGTGTTACTCCGTTTGCTTGCTCTGTGATGTCTGCTTTAGCAGCTTGCACTGGTTGGGTTACTGTTTCGGTAATGATGTATTCCCAAGTGAAGTCGTCTTTTAGACGAATATTGGCACCATTTTCTAAGGTGATAACAGCAACATTGGCGGCCATTGCTGCTGGAGCGAGTAATAAAAATAGGGCTGATGCGATCGCATTAAGTTTGGTTTTCATCTATTCATCCTGATTGAAAGTCTTTAACTCTTTTGCTCATTCTACGTACTTTTATAGTAGAAATGGAAATAAAGTGTGGTTCGATATTCATATTTCACAGCCGCATGTTGTAGCGCAATATTTTATGCTTATGTCGCTATTGATAAGTTATGTGTGAATTCATTTTACAATGTTAATTTTAGGTTATAAATCATACTAATTTAAACGCTGTTTGTTGATGTTGATCAAATTTAACTACCCCTTTGTAGGTAACACTAGTCGTGTTTCAAATACATTGAGGACATGTGATGAAAACTTATTATTCAGTATTAATGTTATCTTCAGTTTTATTGCTGAGCGCTTGTGGCAGCGATAGCGATAGCGATAGCACAACCGATGTAGGGCAATTCTCTTTAGGAGTGTCTGATGCTCCTATGGTTGGAGTGTCTCGATTAGGATTAGTGATGAATGAACTTGTTATGACGGACGCTAAGGGAGAAATACACCGTTATAGCTTACAACATAGGGAGTTCAATTTACTCGATTATCAGGGCATGAATAGGCATCTTGCCATTGATAATATCGATCTACCTGTTGGCCAATATCATAATGTCCACGTGACAATTGATCAGGGCGATGGCAATCAGGGTTGTTACGTTGAAGATGGTCAAGGCCGTCATAGTTTACAAGTTGAAAATGGTTATTTGCCAATAGATGATGTGCAGATTATTGCTAACCGAGAACGTGTGATGACGTTGGAAATTAATTTATTTCGGGGTTTGTTGATGGAGCAAGAGCAATACCAATTGCGTCATCGTGCAATGTGGTCAGTTGATAATAGTCAAATGGGCCATTTAATTGGCGAAGTCGATCCGCAATGGGTTGCCAGTTGTGAAATGGACTACGCAGATCTCACTCCAGTTGGCGGGGAATTTTATCATTTAGCTTATTTATACTCAGACAGTGTCACCTCTATTGATCAAATGGCCGATATGGGAGCAACACCTCCAACAGGGCTAACGGCTCCGTTATCGGTGAGCCGATTGTTACAAACTACTGATGGGGATTGGTATTTTGCAATGGGATATTTACCCGAAGGGAACTACCGTGTGGGTTATAGTTGTTTAGGTCATTTAGATGATCCAATCCTTGATGACATTAGCGCAGGCCCATTTATAATGTATAAAGATGCAGACACTATAACGATTGAATCAGGCCCTCTTGGTGGACAACAAACGATACATGAGTGCGGCAACGGCAATGGTGGGCATCATGAAGGGCATGGTGGCCACGGAGGCTAGTGCTGAGGTTAATAGATCTTTCTATCGTTTTATTAATGCTTTATTTGTTCCGGCAAAAGACTTTTTTAACTATTTAATTTGGTCAATCAACTAAATCAGTAAGACATACAGTTAATGATGTCTTACTGACTCTAGCTACGTTATTTTCCCTATATTCATGTTCATTATGTCGCTATAGATATTGATTTTAGCGCGCCATACCCTCCGTTTTCATTCAACAAATACCAATCAATATTAGCGATTGCTGAAGGTGATATGGCTCATAAAATCTAACATTGCTACCAAAAACGGGTTTTGATTTACAGTGTAAAGAGTAAACTCGCTTCTAACATGTAAAATTTATACATGAATAATATTTGAGGAGTAGAGTTATGTTTTGTGTGCAATGTGAGCAAACCATTAGAACACCAGAAGGCAATGGCTGTAGTTACTCGCAAGGTATGTGCGGCAAGTTAGCGTCGACGTCTGATATTCAAGATTTATTAATCTATATGCTGCAAGGCGTGTCGGCTTATGCAGTGAAAGCGCGTGAGTTTGGCATTGTAGACAACGACATTGACACTTTTGTGCCGAAAGCCTTTTTTGCCACGTTAACTAACGTAAACTTCGATGATGAACGCTTAATTGATTATGCCTACCAGGCACAGACGTATCGCGACCAATTAAAAGCGGCTTACATTGCTGCTTGTAAAGGCCAAGGTGTCGAGCCAGAAATGGTGAGCGGCCAAGGTGAGTTATTACTTGCTACCTCAAAACCTGAGATTTTAGCCCAGGCGCCAATTGCACTGCTTAACGGCGGAGACGTAAATGAAGACATTTTAGGCTTACGTTTATTATGCCTATATGGCTTAAAAGGCGCAGCGGCTTATATGGAGCATGCTCGCGTATTAGATCAAACTGATGTCGATGTGGCTGCTGAGTTCCATAAAATCATGGCATTCTTAGGCGAAGACTCTGTTGATGCTGACAAGTTATTTGCTACAGCAATGGAAATTGGCCAATTAAACTACCGCATTATGGCGATGTTAGATTTAGGCGAAACCACCTCTTTTGGCCATCCTGAGCCAACACAAGTGAATACCAAATCTGTTAAAGGTAAAGCGATTTTAGTGTCTGGTCACGACATGAAAGATCTAGAGCTTATTCTTGAGCAAACAGCAGGCAAGGGCATTAATGTCTTTACTCACGGCGAAATGTTACCAGCACTTGCTTACCCAGCATTTAAAAAATATTCGCATTTAGTCGGTAACTACGGCGGCGCTTGGCAGAATCAGCAAAAAGAATTTGCCACTTTCCCAGGTGCAGTAGTGATGACCTCAAACTGTATTATCGACCCTACAGTTGGTGAGTACTCTGACCGAATTTATACCCGCAGTATCGTAGGTTGGCCTGGTGTAACTCACGTTGAAGGTGATGATTTCAGCGAAGTGATTAACAAAGCCCTTGAACTTGAAGGTTTTGCTTATGATGAAATTCCACACATGATCACCATCGGTTTTGCCCGTAACGCCTTAATGGCAGCAGCACCAACCGTAGTTGAAAACGTTAAAAATGGGTCTATTAAGCACTTCTTTTTAATTGGTGGTTGTGATGGCGACAAGTTAGAGCGTAATTACTTTACTGATTTAGCTAAATCAGTGCCTGACGATTCCATTATTTTGACCTTAGGTTGCGGTAAGTACAAGTTCAATAAATTAGACTTTGGTGACATCAATGGTGTGCCACGTTTACTTGATGTGGGCCAATGTAACGATGCCTATTCTGCTATTCAGTTAGCGTTAGCGTTAAAAGATATTTTTGAGTGTGACCTTAACGATTTACCGCTGAGCCTAGTGTTGTCGTGGTTTGAGCAAAAAGCGATTGTGGTGCTATTAACCTTGTTATCGCTTGGCGTGAAAAACATCCGTACAGGACCTACTGCGCCAGCGTTTTTATCTGAAAATCTAATGAATATTTTAGAGCAACAGTTTGGTTTACGTGGCACTACCGATGTTGAGTCAGACTTAAAAGCCATGATGAACGTGGCGTAATTAGCCCTAAAAATCGTGCATTTATGTTACCCGTATTTGCACGATAACGATTAAAGCCGATATGAGATTTTCATATCGCGCTCTGTGTTTTTTACTGCGTTAAAGGTGTCAAAATGAGTAGTACTCCCTCAATTGGTTTTTCATTTTCACAAGCGCTTTCTGCCCAAGCGGCAAAAAAGGTGACTCCTGTTATCGAGGCCCCCGTTATCGAGACTCCGCCTACGGTGCAACCACCTGCGTTGACAGGCTCGAAAGCACTTTTGGCTGCTGAGAACTGGCAACGAGGTGAGGTGCAACTGCGCTGTGTTGAAAAATGGAATGAAACCCATGATGTGGTGAGTTTTCGATTTCAAGGGATTGAACCGGTTAAGTTTAATTTTAAACCGGGACAGTTTATTACCTTTAAACTCGACATTAATGGCGACAAGGTTTACCGCAGTTACACTATTTCATCGTCACCTTCACGACCATTTTCGTTAGTGGTTACGGTTAAAAAAATCGCTGGTGGTTTGGTGTCTAATTACTTAACTGAGTCGCTCAATGTTGGCGATGAAGTGACGGTTACTGGTCCTGATGGAATATTTAACTTGATCGACATTGAAGCCGATAAATACTTATTGTTAAGTGCCGGTTGTGGTGTCACACCTATGCATTCTATGTCGCGCTGGCTTTGCGATACCACTACCGACAGTGATATTGCCTTTGTACACAGTGCCAAAACGGTTCATGACATTATGTTTGCCGATTCGATGGCGTCAATGGCATCACGAAGCCCGAGTTTTAATCTTAATTATGTACTTGAGTCAGACAGTAATAAGCAAGATTTAACCGATAAACATACTTCTACAGGTTGCGAAGGTGGCCGCTTAAGTTTAGAAACCTTAGTCAAATTAGTACCAGATTATCAACAGCGTACGGTGTTTGTATGTGGACCAGAACCCTACATGGCTGCGGTAAAATTAATGCTTGAAGCTGCCGAATTTGATATGAGTCAGTTTAATCAAGAAAGCTTTGGCGCAAGTAGCGCTCTAGGCTTAAAAGCGGCGCTAGACAGTAATCCATCAACAGAACGGTTTATGCTGAGTATTGGTGATAAGCAGGTGCAGTTAACTGGCGATCAAAGCCTACTTGATGG
>TARA_R110000796_G_scaffold196036_1_pt1 | contig 12029 bp, 18 predicted proteins | sample TARA_R110000796 | Tara Oceans TARA_R110000796 (sample SAMEA4397815) | marine metagenome | biome: Polar Biome; feature: [SRF] surface water layer (ENVO:00010504); material: water (ENVO:00002006), including particulate matter (ENVO:01000060) such as... | depth 5 m | reverse complement strand
TACTATCACGGTTTGGCTAGGAGTCAAGAAAAAAAGAGCTAAATAAGCAAGTTTTTAAAACAGTTGCATTGTTTGATCGACTAGGTGATCACTAACCGATTTTAGTATTTCTGATGCCCTGGATGGGTGCTCTTTTAGAGCATTGTCCCAATGCTTGAGCACTAGCTCTCCCCTGGATGAAAGGATAGCGGCGATATATTCTTGAACAGTCATGTGTTCTCTCCTCTTAACTCATACTACCATGGATAGGGAATAGGTCAAGAAAAAACAGCTATTTTTTGTTTTTATTTTTTCGTTTATCACGCATATACAGAAATTGTTCCCTGTGGAACTTTACGTTTGTTTTCTTCGCTTTTTCTTTTATCTTCTTCAGCAATTCTCGCTGCTTCTCTGCGTGCTTTGATCGCAGCCACACGATGAGTATCAAAGTTCCACCAGGCAAAAGCAGGGCTAACAGAATACCAACCAGTAGCGTAAATATTGTAATCACTCATTTATATTCCTGTAATGCCGGCAAAAGCTCGGCAGGGTGTTGTTTTTGACCTGTCATTGTACTATCTAAGCCAAACAAGAGGGCTTTTACTTTAGAATTCACAAAACACCCTCCCCTTTTATATAACTCTTCAATTTAGAGATATCTAGCCGATTCATCATCAGATATGCAATAACCTCATACTCATATTCATTAGTAATGTCGTATTGCTGTATGTTATCCATCTGACCACTGAAATATTTTGTTTCTGGAAATAATAGTATAGAATAAATAATTATTTTTTGCCCATCGATGATTTCACTATCATAGAAGGCATCTATAATCACGCCGAGCCTATCTAGGCGGACAGACCGAGCAAAGGTCCCTGGGCGAAGAGCAGCTTTAGGATATATATCCATATCAGCAGTAGGAATTAGAGCGTCCAGTGATTCAAGCATTGTCTCGGTCATTTCTGTTATTTTCTTTGTATTCTAATCTCTACTACACTAAAGTAACACAGTCTAACCCAATGTCAAGATATTAATTCAAAATCTATTATTTTTATATCCCGAGATAGTTCCTCAATGGAGTCTGAACATAAATCAGTCGTCAAATACTTCTTATTATCATCACAAAGGACTGTGGCGGTCAATCTATCGTCCTCAAGCTCTGATGCCTTTAGTATAGAGGCAAAAACATTTGCTCCCGACGAGATACCAACTGAAAGCCCTAGTTTATTCAACTGTCTTGAGACATTGATTGCATCTGAGTCGCTTATCCTAACAGGTTTACCCAATACCGAGAGATCTAAGATGTCTGGGATGAAACTATCGCCTATCCCTTCAATTCTATGACCACCATCGACATTATTCTCCGGAAAAACAGGAAAAGCGATGAAATTAGGGTTCCTATCATTATAATAGTGGTGGAGACCCATCACTGTCCCCCCTGTACCTGCCCCTGCTACGAACACCCCTACCTCTGCTAGGTTGTGTTCTTTGACCGTCTTTTGGAGTTCAGGGGCAGTAGAATTCATATGAGAGAAAACATTCCAGACATTATTGAACTGTTTTGGTCCAAAGAAGCCCTTTTTCTTGCTTTTTATAGCAGCCAACTCAATACACCTGGCAAAACCACCCTCTTTTTCGCTTATTTCAAAGAGTTCCGCCCCATAGAACCTTAGAAGAGACTTTCTTTCCTCAGAAAGCCAGTCTGGCATGTAAATACGGACCTTACTCCCGAGGTAGGCCCCCATGGCAGCGAAAGAAATGCCAGTATTGCCGCTCGTAGCCTCAACAATTGAATCACCTTGCTTGAATTGCGAAAGATTCTCCGCACTTCTCAAGATTTGGATAGCCATTCGGTCTTTGATGCTTCCGGAGAAGTTCCAGGCTTCGTATTTAGCGTATATTACTACTTCTTTGCCATCAATCTCGGCAGTTATCTTTACAAGAGGGGTGTTTCCGACAAAATTACTTAGTTTTTCAATTTTATTAGAAAGATTGGGCATAATCGTGCTTTAGCTGTCTCTCCAGAGATTATTAGCAGCAAACTTGATGACTTCTTCGGCTGAATCTTCATTATAGCCATACTCATCTATCAAAGTCTTCACCATTTCGTTGTATTTTCCCTTTTGCTTCTTATCTCTACTCTTAGACTTCGTCACAATACGAGAAATGTCTCGAACCGAGGAAGTAAGCTTAGTTTCGATTGCTTCTCTAAGAGGAGCATAAGATTTCCAGTCAACCTTTTCACCACGACGCAGCTTAGAGAACATAAAGGCAGTTATATCTACACGGAAATTCTCCTTAGAGGTGCCAACAATACCAATCTGTTCTTCAATAGATAACATAAAGGACTCATCAGGAGCTATTTCTTCGTTGGTCACAGAATCTTTTACACTAGACATATTAACATAAGCCTCGGCGTGATCTAAGTAATTGTCGAACAGGGCTTCAGCCTGTTCATCGTAAGCTGAGACAAATGCTTTTGTTATTTCTTTCTCTAAGATATTCAAGTACTCGTCATGCAAGGTTTTGCCTAGGAATTCTAAAAATCTATTGCGATCATCCTCTACAACAATCTGATCCTTGACTTGCTTGATCAAGGTATCCCGGATAGAGATAGGAGTCACCATATTTTTATCACTATCGGAGAGAGCAGAGTCAATAGCTTTCATAATAAAGCGAGTTGAGATTCCGGTCATACCTTCATCTCGTGCTTCGTCTCTAAGATCACCAATGTCAACCTTTTTCACATGACCGCTCTCAATCACATCTTTGCCATTGTAAATTTTTAGCTTAGTAAGGGGATCAACTTTGTTTGAAAGGTGAAGCCTGGTAAGAACAGCGAACATAGAAGCTATTTCTAGGGTATGAGGAGCGATATGACCATCAAAATCAGACATCGCCAACATCTTTTCGTAAATCTTCTGTTCTTCTGAGACTTCAAGGCAATATGGCACATTTACTCGGACAATACGATCGAGTATGGCTTCATTCGTGCTCTCAGATTTGAACTTGTTCCACTCTGACTCATTACAATGGGCTAGGATAACGCCATCAAAATAAATCATAGGACCCTTACCGGGGGATGGCACTGCTTTTTCCTGCGTAGCAGTAATCATTGTGTGAAGGAATTCAATTTCATTTTTGAAAACTTCAACGAACTCTACAATACCACGGTTACCAACATTGAAGGCACCGTTTAGGGAAAGGACTCGTGGGTCATCTTCCGAGTAGAGATCAAGCTTTGAAATGTCCTCACTACCTATGAGCATTGTTACATCTTGGCTATTGGCGTCCATGGGAGGCACAACGCCTACACCACGCCGACCACGGACAGAATATGAGGATTGAGTAATCGGCATTGCCGTATAGTCGTTGTTATAGTCTTCCTTGAGGCGATGACGGCAGACAGGACAAAGATCACCCTCAATACGAATATTATAAATCTTCTCAAAACCTTCTCTCAAGGAGCGAGGGATCAAGTGTAAGGGCTCTTCGTGTACCGGGCAGCCTTCGATATGATACATTGGCTCGCAATCTTCCAGAGCGTTCTTGATATGCTCTAGAAGGGCAGATTTGCCGGCACCGACAGGACCTAATAGAAGTAGTACCTGACGACTCTCTTCTCCTTTTAGCGATGCCGAGCGTAGGAATCTCATAATTTTAGCTAATGAACGCTCCATACCGAAGAACTTCGATTGAAAATAATCATAAGTCCTTAGCTCTTCTCCACCGAACAGTTTGTTACAACGAGTATCGGCGGGGGACATTTTAGTCATCCCCTTCGTAGCAAGCGCATCAAATAGCTTTTTGTGGGCTAGTTTAGTAACAGTAGGATCAGCTTCAATGACCCCGAGATAGTCTTCTAGACATCCACTAAACTTCTCAGGTTTTTTAGTTTCTTTATGTTTCTCAATTAGTTTTAGAAACTTTTGTGATTTTTGCTTAGACATAATATATTAGAACTCCCAAATTTCATCTTCTATAACAGTAGTAAATCGAATATTGCCAGACCATAATTCACTTATAAATCCAAAAACTTTATTTGCCTCTGAAAGCTCAAGGTCTCGCCCGTCGTGCTCGTGCTCCAGAACTAACGTTCCGTCCTTGGTCAATTCATTCACGACAATGACCGGAACAGACTTTAGCCCTACATTCTTAATTAGATCGTCTCGGATGCTTTGCCAAGTTTCTTTACCAGAAACCTCGGTTATTTTGTTGACTGATTCCTGCTGGTCGAAAGAGAAACTAAATAAATTCAATTCGTTACACAGATCATAATCAAAATAGGTTTTTATAAAGGTTTCATCATTGTGAGTTTCTCTTGCACGCATACATTCTTCAAAACCATACTTTTTCTCAATATGTTTGAATATCTTATACCCTAAATGATAAGGGTTTATACGCCCGAGGTGAGGTCGAATAACCTGATTGTGCAGCCTAATAAAAGAAAGGTAATAATCATCAGGCATACCAAGCTCTTGAATTATCTTTTCGTGAATTGTAACAGCCCAACCCTCGTTCATAATCTTTGTCAGGGCTTGGGGGACGAAGTAGGCAGATTCTCTTGCCACGATACGAATAACATCCCGCTGCCACTCTTCAAGGAAGCGGTTATGTTTAGCAATAAATTCTAGTAGGTTTTGATCTGGCTCTAGGGGAATCCGTTCTAGATTGAAGTTTTCCCATCTGCCAGTTTTATCATTTGCTTTTAGTTTTCTATAATATTCTTTTAGATGAGAGGGGTCCCGCCTTTTTACGCCGGGTGTACGAGGTACCTGATATCGGATTGCGTGACAGGCATCTAGAATCTTCTCTACTTTATCCACACCTATGCTTGGGTCTTCCATATACTTTTTGATCCGTTTACCGGCAGATTTAAAGCGATCTAAAGCCATATCCGCTCCCGTCTCGGCGAACATACGGTTATTCTTAAAAAAGTCACTATGACCAACACAATGTGCCATTGTAAGCAGGTGAGTAGGCATAGGATTTTCAGCCATCAAATACGCAATACTTGGGTTTGAATTAATAATCATTTCATAGGGTAACCCAGACATTCCTAAATTATACTCTGTCTGGATTCTATCAAAAGACTTACCATAAGACCAGTGACGATAATGAGTTGGCAGACCGGAGTATGCCATATGGCCGATCATTTCTTTGTAATCACAAATCTCATAGCTAATAGGATACCAGTCTAAACCGTACTTTTTTCCTAAGGCACAGATCTTATCATCCCACTCCTGCAAATCTTGCACAGACCAATCTGACATTAGTTTCTAGCTCCAAATAATTTCTTAAAAGATTTCCAGATATCACCGTGATTGATAAGCCTGGTTCGGTGAAAGGACTCATCCTCTAGTTTTCCAACAAAGTACCATAATTTTGTAGCCGCTTCGCCGAAGTAGAATGCGTTACCTCCACCATACCCACGCTCTTCTCCAATTTCGGTGTAACATACCATTTGGCTCACTTCTTTTAGACGGCGGAAAGATTCAACCGCACTGTCATTATCTATAGACCAGTTATCTCCGTCGCCACAATAGAAAGTATAAATATTCCAATTGCTAGGGTGATATCTTTTTTCAATAATTTCTTCTACTTTTTTAGTACCGGTAGAAACTAGTGTACCGCCGCTGGGTACTTTAGTAAAGAAATTTTCTTCGTCAACCTCAAACGCTTCAGAGGTGTGAGACACAAATACAACATCAACCTCAGAATAGCGATGATTCAAAAACTGATAAAGTAAGAAGTAAAAGCTTCTAGCCAAGAATTTCTTGGACTTTGTCATAGATCCCGAAATATCCATGATAAAGAAGATGACTGCGGTAGTGTTCTCTTTTTGTACGGGGGCGAGGTGCTTATATCGTAAATCACTTTCGTGAAAGGTAAACCGCTCTCCACTCTCAGGATCATAGCTTCCAGCCTTGATGGCTGCTTTCTTTCTTCTAATCTTTTGTTTTATTGTTTCTTTTTTTGAAAGACGTGGGCGTATACCATAAGGTCTCTTGCCCTTTATTTTCATCTTCTCTTCTGTGATAAACTTGAAGCGCTTCTTTTCAAGGTCGGGCAGATTGAGGTCAGCAAATAAATATTCTGCCAACTCCTCAAGGGACATCTCTATCTCATATGTTTCTTCGCCCGGCTGGTCCCCAGGCTTGTTGCCTTGGGAACTTTTCTTTTGTTGTTTTTTGCCAATTTGTTGACCTTTTTTTACATCAACGCCCTGCGCTGATCCAACTCGTTTGTTCTTCTCGTTGCTGCCATATACGAGACGGTGTTCCTTAATCCCTCTTACGGGAATACGGATCTTCTTCTTACCACTCTGTCCAATAATACTTTCTTCTGCCACCACATCCTTGATGCTCTCTTTGATTGCCTTTTCAATTTTATGGCGATGACGACTACGATCCGACGAAGCCCGATCTGCAATTGTTTTATGTTCTTTAAAAGTGCTCATAGTATACGGACCTCTTAATAAGTAGTTTTATTGAGTCGGTATAAGAGAAATATTCTTACTGTTGTTGACGGCTGACAAAGAGCGGCCATTCAAGAGATTTTCTACCTTTAGGGCTAGCGGCTTTCCACTCCTTGAAAAGGTTCATCATTTCCCTTTGAGTTACTAGGTCTGCTAGGGTTAGGGTCTCGCCGCTACCTAGTTGAGAAATCTTAGTACCATCTTGTAAGCTTACAATAACCGGTTGATCTGGGCTCAAGAGAACCGCTCCAGTCTCACGGTATCCCGGTAGTCCACCATCTGGGTAACTCTCTGGATCAACATCTGGCTTTTGAATGATTCCTTTATAACGGACACGCTCATGTTTGACAGCAGCCCTGCCGTCAGCCTTCTCTATCGGAATAGATTTTATATCACGAACTAGGACAACTCGACCAAACATGTCAGAAGGTCGTTGACCAGCCATGCCAGCCATTCTATCCTCTCTCACATCTTTTCGGTTAGCTACATTGGTCATAGCTTTCCCAGCATCGTTATCATTATGTGCCCGCATATCATCTTTTGTCTTTTTTAGGCGGAGTTCAAGTTCATCTATCTTTCCCGCCGACCGAGCTTTCTCTTCAGCATCTGTGGTCTTGTTGTGGAAACGAGTTTCATTATCCAAAAGTGCGCTTATGTGCATCTCTTCATCTTTTAGCTTTTTCTCTTCTTCTTTCCAACTTCTGCGACCCATTGCCTGACCAAGCTCTTCTTTTACGATCTTTCGTAATTGTGTTTTTGTGATTTTCATTTTAAAACCCCGAAGTGACTTCTGGGGATATGCTGTTGCCTTCTTCACCGTCTGAACCTTGGCGAGGTTGGGCTTTTACCATATTGACAAGAGTCTGCTTGACCGCCATAACCGCATCATTTTCGGTAGGAAGATCGTTATCCGCTTGGTCGATTATCCATTTTATAAATTCTAGAAACTCTGGTTTGGTATTGATAGTTTGAAGTAGGGCTTCAAATTGTCCAACTCTTCCTAATACCTTCTTTAATCTTTCTACATCAGCAAGTTCGGTGGCTTCTGTGGTAATAACTTTCTTACTACCCCTGACCTCTCTCAACGTTTCTGATACTAACTTGTGTAGTTGTATTTTTGTGATTTTCATTATTTTTTATATCCCGTTAGGTCTCGGTCTAAATGATTATCTTTATAGACCTGATTTAAATAGTTCTCTAAATCCTTTATTATATTTTTTATCTCAATCACCTACTGACATCATTCTATCGTATGCATTGTTCTTTGCGATTGAAAGCCTACCAAGATAGTCATTGTTCCTGAGAGTTTTGAAAGCTAAATTTTCGACAGAGTATTCGCCAATGTCTGAAAGCCCTGCCTGTCTCATCCTGCGGATCTTTTCTCTTAGTCTATCTGCACGCTCAATGGTCTCTTTGAACTTACCTTCCTCCAAAATATCTTCTACTTTCTCGATCTCGCTAACGATAGCCTCAGCCTTCACCCGAATATCTTTATAGTCAATCTTAGGATCTTCTCGATCAGGTTTTATAATCCACTCATCATTGAGCACGGAGTATAAGCCTGAAGCTGTGTGTGGGTCACTGGCTTCTTGTCCATAGATTTCGACTTCGTGATCATTGATAATAATATCGTGAGTAAAGTTCCAAACAGACTTAGCAGCCTGGAAGTATTCCCGTACCAATTCTGTGTCTTCATTTATATCAGAAAAATCGTATAAGACATGAAGATCAACATCAGACAAGGGACCGTAATTGAAGTTTGCAAGTGACCCTGTAAATGTAATGTCTTTCAAAGGAGCGTCAGCAGCCTGACTGCTATCTATGAAGTCTTGGGCTATCTTTAGGAGCTTCTCTCGGATTTCAGGATCTAACTTATCGCCGGGCTGATTCCAAAAGTCCTTGTTCAAGTTTATGTGCGGCTCGTAAGAAAAAGGAATCTTAAAAACAATCTCTTCATTCAAAGATTCGTTTAGAAATTTATTCCAATTACGGATGAGTCTATGCATAAGAAATACCTCTGGCTTATTAGTAAGTAGTCTAGATGCCTTCTACGGCATCCCTACGGGACCAGATTTCCCTACAGTTGCTTTTTTAGTAAAAGGCGCAGAACCTTTCTTCTGGGGACCTGTATTAGCTTTCTTGATCATTCGAATAAAAGAATCTCGATATTTTTTCTGTACGGCACCATCTTTGGCAGCTTCCTCAAGGGTTTCAACCAAAGCTTTGCGAATTTGCTCGTAAGTAAATTTCATTGTAGAACCGTTATACGTGGTTGATGGCATCATTGAGCCACCACCACCAACCTCTATTTGTTTGTGCTTTTAACATTTTTAGAATCTAACTCCTGAATTTTTTTCATAATGGACTCGGTTAGCTTGTCAAGCTGATGGGCAGATTTCATCTCCCCTACAATCAAACTCCATAATTTATTATGCTGAATCATTGATAGCCCTCCAAGTATGTCTAAATAGTTTATGGATCAAGAACCACACCCCGGAAAAGCGCTTTTATTGGATGAGATGAAATAATCTTCTCGCCCTTTTTGTAATAGCCTGTACTTTCGACCATATACTCGCCATCACTTAGACCGCAACAAAAAAGAACTTTTACTTCGTAGAAAGTCTTCTCGCCAAGTTGGGTCGCAGGAATCACTTGCATCATCTCCTGCTCTCCAACCTGCTCTCTAAGTTGATTGTAATTCATTCTCAACGCAGTAAAGTGGTTCAACCCACTCGCCGCCGTAATTTTCGCCAAGTTGTGGCGATGAATGTTGCCGGCAATCTGCATATCTGTGCGGGACATAAAGAATAAGAGAGTAGCACTTAGTCCCATCGCCGCAGTTATAACTAAAACAAGAACAATGGTGAATCCTTTTTTAGGGTTGAACATTTATCATCCTATCTCTAGCGGGTGGGGGTGCGACACTATTTCCATTGACAAGTTGGAAGCCTTGTTTGATCGACAAATTTTTATCAACCCAATCTTTGGTGCGGGCTAAGCAAATGTTTTCCGGCACACTGCTTTCAATACATTCCTGCTCTTTGACCTTCACCACCTCGCAATAACATCGAACCCGATTAGCTAGTTCCAAATCCATTGACAAAGTGACACCCACCGGCAAAACTTCATTTGTGTTGGGCAGCCATTTAGGACATTGGATGTACTCCAGGTTATAGGTTTGGTCGAATAAGCTTGTAAACGCTAGTAGAAACAATAACTTATAAATCATTATAATCGCCTTTCTTAATCATAGAACTTCAGGCTCGAAATTTTTTCCTGTAAATTTTTTTTATCAATTAGCTCTTTGCTGTCAGCAGGCACAGCGACAGCAGACACCATATCAAACTGGTCACCAGACCATAGGTGTTCCTCATTACCATCACTCCCGCAGATAACACCATAAAAGAACCGCTCACTACTCAACAAAGAGTTCGTAACGAGAATAAGGCTGGCAACGCTGCCAGTGTGCCGAAACACTCTATCCCGCTGTGTCCACCAGGAGTCTTCTTTAAACTTGAGAAGGTCGCCAACTTCAAACGCCATGATCTTTTAGCCAATCGGAATAAAGCTGGCAGTGGCTGGCAAAGCTGTACAGCCTACCAATAGGGAAAACAACATCCAGTATTTCAGGATTCCTGTCAATCTTCACAACCACACCAAACATAATACCGCCGCCTCGTGCGCCCATATGATTTTCGATAATGTAGTCACCCTTTTGAAACATTCTGAATCCCTTCTGGAGTATACTGTATATAGTGGACCTTGTCAAGGTGCTGAAGATATTATAGCTGCCGGCGTTTTAGCTGCTCTAGTTTGTTTTTAGCTGCCGGATGGTTCACTTAGAGAGCCACTTGGGAGCCTGCTAGGGACACTAGACAGCAGGACCAACTCGTGCGCAGCGAAGACGTGTGAGACTGCTTCTTCTACCAACATTACTCTAAAAAAATTATCCGTGTCTATCTCAAATTCATATTCTTTTATCTGCTGGCTCACAACTATTGCTAGCTTGCCGGCGAAGTACTTCAGAGCATTATCACTAACCCTAACCAAGTCCCCAAGCTTGAACTGCTGAGGATTGTTAGGATTAGTGGATGGTGGCTTCGGTGCCATCGGGGTGAGAAGCTTCGTAAGCCATCATAGCTTCAATTGAGATGCAGGCAGTCATTAGCTCCTGAGAACGCTCAGCCTCAATGTCAATACCCTTATCGGTCATTGCAAGACAAAGTTGCGCTATAGTGACGCCGGGTAGGTCTGTCATCTCCTGGAGGATGTCTGAAGCTTCTAGTAAGAGGATGTTCTCTTCGTCGAGTTCATCGATTGTGGTTTTGCGTAGGATGTTCGAGTAGTTGTGATTCATTTTTTTGTTCCCTGGATTGTTGGGTTGGGGTTGTGATTTGGGCTTAGTCAATCTTGTGCAGGTCCTGCTGGTAAAACCACATTGGGCGGTCTTGACCGAAGGCAACGTAATACTGGGTGATAGCTCCCTCTTCTTTGTGTTCTTTAATAACTAGTCCAATTGATGCTTTGCTGATTTGATTATTCCGGAGTGTTCCTTTGCTGCTCTTCCTGTATACGATGTTTCCTATGTTTATCATTCTTGTTACCCTCGAAGTTGAAATCTCTAAAATTTAGCCATCCGTTGCTCATGTCCCTGGGACCGCCCTGGGGGGGTTCCGGCCGCCTGGGACATACATGGGGCAGTCAGGGCTATCACAGCCGTCAAGCCATCAAGCTTTGACAGAGCCGTCCATAACGAGAGCATATGCTTTCTTGACGTATGCTGGTGATAGATCCCATACTGTTCCGCTGTTGACTAGCTCCTGGAATAGTTCTCTCTCTTGTCTACCTGTCAATATCCTGCCGGCTTCCCATTTGGTCATTAGGTTCTTTAGTTTGTTGTTGGTCATTTGTTTTCTTTCTTTTTGTTTGTGCCCGCAAAGTTTGGCAGACTGTGGTGTAACCCACGGAGTTGTTCGGTAGTTTAGCCGATGGCTATCACACGCTCATTGGTTTTGAAGTAGGGACGAGCAGCACCCTGCTGGTCAGTCATCCACATCCGCTGTGCCTTGCAAGCCTTAGGCTTAGGTGCTTCCATATCCGTCAGAATAATGACACCGTCAAAGCTGTTAGCGTTGATGTAATCGGTAGGAGCATTGAAGCAGGTCCCGCCGCACATCACTCGTTCGCCCTTGTGACTCTTCCCTTTCTTCCACTCGTAGATGAGCTTTTCATCTACCTGAGTATCGAAGGGGATGACCGTGAAGGCTGCCAGCTTAGAGAGGTTGCTGAGTTCGCTGAAGAAGGTTTCCAAAAGCTGATCACTAACACTACCAGACTGATCAATAGCAATGGCAATCTTTGCTTGGCGCTTTACCTTCTTGCCGGGATGGATGTAGGCATAGCGCCGGTTGATACGCTTCACACTGGAACTACGGCTTGCTCGTTGGGAGGTCTTGATGAAGTAGCGCATTACCTTACGCCAGTCTACTGTATTCTCTAAGCGTTTTATAATCTCTTTCTTTACTCCCGCCGAAACCGAGCCCCAACCTTTGGCTGATTGGCTGGCTTC
>TARA_R110000796_G_scaffold60940_1_pt1 | contig 12044 bp, 14 predicted proteins | sample TARA_R110000796 | Tara Oceans TARA_R110000796 (sample SAMEA4397815) | marine metagenome | biome: Polar Biome; feature: [SRF] surface water layer (ENVO:00010504); material: water (ENVO:00002006), including particulate matter (ENVO:01000060) such as... | depth 5 m | reverse complement strand
GCCGTATAGCGACTTTGACAAGCTCCGGGCATCCCTCACCAAGCGGGCGGTTAAGTGAACGGCGTACCACCACTATCTGAGTAAAGGAGGCATCCATGCAGATACTCAATATGCCCCAAGGCTCCCCAGAGTGGCTGGCGGCGCGCTTAGGGCGCGTCACCATGTCGGAGCTAAAGTTATTGCTGGTTAAGGGCAAAGGCCCTAGTGGGTTGGGAGCCGGGGCTATTACCTACATGCACCAGTTGATCGGCGAGCGGATTACCGGGGAACTGGCCGAGCCGTTTCAGGGTAATGCGCATACCCGACGTGGCCATGAGTTGGAAGGCGTGGCACGTGCGCTTTATTGCGATGCTACTGGCGAACCCCAGCCCCAGGAAGTGGGCTTGATCCTTAATCACGAGGTGGGCTACTCGCCAGACAGCTTGGTAGGCGATAACGGCCTGCTAGAAATTAAAACCAAGCTGCCCAAGTTCCAAATCGAAGTGCTGTTGAATGGAGAAATACCCGATGAGCACATACCCCAATGCCAGGGAGGGCTTTGGGTCAGCGAGAGAGAATGGATCGACTTTGTGAGCTATTGGCCGGGCATGCCACTTTTTATCAAGCGCGCTTATCGAGACGACATCATGATCCGCACCATTGCTGAGCGGGTCGAAGCATTTCATGAAGAGATGGAGCGGCGCATCAGCCAAGTGATGGCTGCGTGACGGAACCCATACCTCAAAATTCAACACGCTATCTAACGACATAGATGCCGGGGCCACCACCCCGGCATTTTTTTATTTTTTGGAGGCAACCATGACACACGCCAAACTGAAAGCCGGGGAAGTGGCAGGCACCTACCATGTAACATCGCCCGTGACCGAAACCGACATCATCACCATGGCCAAGCGCTTTGCGCGGCGTAAGCTCGCCAAAGGCCGCAAAATATCCAAGCCCTCGCAAGCGTTTGAGCATCTACAGCTATTGCTTCAGGATTATGAGCATGAAGTATTCAGCGTGTTGTTTCTGGATAGCCAGCACCGTGTTATCCGCTTTGAAGAGCTGTTTCGCGGCACCATCGATTCCGCCAGTGTTTACCCGCGTGAAGTGCTGAAGGCAGCGTTGGCCTACAACGCCGCTGCAGTCATCCTGGTACACAACCACCCCAGCGGCGACCCTGAACCTAGCGATGCGGATCGACGCATAACCGAGCAGCTTAAAGAGGCCCTGGGGCTGATGGATATACGGGTGATTGATCACGTAGTGGTGGCGAGCGATGGGTGTAAGTCGTTTGCTGAGATGGGGTGTTTGTAATTATTTGTTGAAGCTGTCCCTTGCTGGGATAGCTTCAATTTGCTGGAAACGTTTTATTTTTTGTATGTACTTCGCGTTATTACCCAATCGAACGATATGCCATCATAGTGGCCACGCTTTCAGATAAGCACAGGATTGTTAATGAACACGACCCCGCTGGCCTATCAGCTTTCCGGCCATATTACGGCTGAAGCTCCGCTCAACGTCAGCTACTTCGGGATGGACGAACGGCTGCCCCGCACTCCCCACGGCCAAGTGTTTCTTAACGGCGGCACGTTACGAGGGCCGCTGCGTAAAGCAGGCCTGAATATGCTAATACGCGAACTTGCCAGCCTTAAAGACCAGCCGTTAGACCTCGTTTTCAACCGAGCGCAGATGTACATGCTGGGCGAAGGCATTGATATCTCACGCGATGTTAATAACGAAGCGATGGGGCGCAATTACGACCCACGTGCGGAAGCGTTTTTGCGTCAAACGAACCCCTTCATGAGCCTATTTGGCCGCTGGAAGCTGGCAGGCTATTTAGAAGTAGGGCCACTGCTCACCAGTACGAGCAACCTTATAACGGCAGGGCAAGGGGTGCGTCATGATCAATTTGAGCATGATCCACGCTTGGTGACCTACTTGAGCGCTGACGAGCAAGCGGCGTTGATGGACCAAATGCGAAGTACCCAAGAAAGCATGACGGCAATTGAAGAGGTGCGAGAACAGATTCGCCTCATCAAAGCCGACGCGCGTAAAACTGATGATGTGGCGGCTAGGCAAGCCTTTGCAAAGCAGACCCGAGAACTGGAAGCCCAAGAGAAAGCGATCCGCAAACAGCGTGAAGGTTCTGAAGAATCGATTAAGCACCCGTTGCCAGGTTATGAAGCTATTGCGCCTGGTAGCCAGCTGCAAAGCCGCTTAAAACTCATAGAGGGGACGCCGGAAATACTGGGTCTCTTGCTGCATTGCCTTGCTGAATTTTCTCACCATCCCCGCCTAGGGGGCCACTTAGCCAATGGTTTCGGAGCCATTAGCGCTGAGTGGCAAGTGATGCAGCGTTCGCCGGGTGAACGTCAAGCAGAGCCGATAGGCATGGTGAGGCTAGACGACATGGGAATTACATTAGAAGGGGAGCCATTGGAACAGGCGTGGCAGGCCTTTAAAGTGACGCTGCCTAGCTACGACTTCACTCTATTCAGCCGCCAAGAAGCCCGTCAACGTTGGAAACAGCGCTAGCCATGGCAGTGCCATCGCAAGGGGGCGACCCAGCTTTAATGCAGCCCTTTAAGCTCATCCTGCAATTACATACGCCGCTGATACTGCCTCGAGTAGTGCCGCGTTTAGACACCTTATTACACGAAGCGGCTTGCCGCCGCGCCTTAGACTGGGAACACCCCCCTTCGCTGCCGCTTACTTATGACCATGAGCAGAGGGCTTTTCGCGCTTCGCAGCTGATTTTCGGGGTAACCCCGCAGTTTGGTCTGGAAGCGCATGAGGTAGGCATGGTGGCCCACCTATATAAACTGCCTTTATTAGCGGCGCGCAACGTTCGGGTACCGCTGCGCTTTGATGGTGGTGATTGGGCACCGAAACTCTCCCTCCACAAAGGGCGGCTATGCCCGTACTTAATATTTTATGCAGAGGGTGATCCAAGCGCCTGTACTGACCTGTTGAGTGAGATACCACATATCGGCATTGCTTATACACGTGGGCAGGGGGCAGTCAGTATTATGAGCACCGTCCCAGATCATGAAGAAAGGTGGCGACAACGTAGCTGGCGTGTACCCGAAATGCATATCGGTATGCCTTATACACCCCAGGCAGACTGCCTACGCCTGACGCCAGCGGGCAGCGATGAGCCGGTTTATCGGCCACCGCGCATCCTGCGTGAGGTAATGCAATGACGGTATACGGCGCTGCACCTGCCCCAGTGCGGCCTCAGTACAGGGGCTATCAACTTCTTTACCAAGCAACGAGCGCGTTAAGGCGAGGGAGCTTTGCAGCAACGCTGACACCTACCACTCTCAACTGCGCATGTTGTGATCGAAGATGGGCAGAGGTCGAAGTACCTTTTACAGCCGTTGAATACCACTATGGTAAATGTGGTGAGGCAGAATACGTCTGTTTAACCTGCTATACCCCGCGCATACCTAGCCAGGACATACTCGGCTTAGAACGCATGAACGTTACAGGGAAGACCCTAACCCCTATTTACGGCAAGTTGGGCATGCTGGTGGGGTCGGGCGGCATTATTACGCCAGAAGCAGAGCTATACCTGACCCTGCCGCCCAAATTGTTTGAAAAATACCGAGACGGCGAGTGGGGCCAGCAGGGACGCTTAAGCATTGAAAAGCCTTTTGTGCGTTTGATCAGTCTATTAATACAGGGGGCGCTTGATCCGATTGAGGACGGCTTTGTTTACATCGAAAACTGGGGGCGTAAAGTGGATGGCCTAATGCGTCAACTGATGTCCACTACATCGCTGCATGAACTCTGGTGTAATAGTGAGAACGGTGCCAGCGTATTGGACTTACACGCGATAATCACCACAGCCCAAGTGATGAGTGATCAGGGGTTGGCCAGCCAAGCAGGCCGCTTTGCCTTCTGGAAACCGATTCTTGATGCAGCCAAAGGTCAGCGTGATGACAAAGCGTTTGCCCAGTGGTTGGATAACGTGCCAGACCCCGCCGCGCTTTTGCAGGCGATTCCAACAGATCCCTACGACCGCTTGAAACTACCTGCCGTATTGGGATGGGTAATGCCATACTTGGACAAGTTGTTGCCTTACTGCCACACGAAGACCCAGTCTTCATCAGCTACGTTTTTACCAGCTCAGCCATCAACACAACCGCCGGTAGTATCCAAGCCATCGAATGAAGGCGCGCACGTTGAGCCTGAACAGGGCAAGCTGTTTTAACCCGAAAGACGAGAGGGGATAAATCCCACGCTATGCAGGTGCATTACTACGAAGCCAGCGCGCTATGCCACCCTGGAAACACGTCAGGGCACCCAGTCACACTCAATGATTACCACCGCACTGCGTGGCACCTCTTTTCAGGTGATACCCACTACCACCATCGGGAGCGACCGTTTATTTTTCGTGCCCAGTGGTTAACCCAAGAGCAACACCTGTTTAGCGTGCGCTCAGCGCGTGATTTCCCCCATGCAGAAAAGCGTGTACTGACGCTTAACGAAGGAACCACGCTGCAGCTGGAGTGGCACTGGGTGCCTACCGTCGCCACGCGGGTATCGTCCAGCGGAGAAAGGCTGCCCCGTAGCCAGCATATACCGGCACTGCGTGAACGGTGGGCTAGCCTTATTATTGAGCGTATGCAGCGCCAAGGGTGGGCAATAAATGTTGATAGCGTTCGCTTTTACCCACTGGGGCGTTGGCCTCAGCAGCATAAATTATCGGTGCAACACCCGGTGGTAAGAGTTTGCGCTGAAGCAAGCGTAATTGACGCGTCACTGGCGGCCACTGCATGGTTTCAAGGGGTGTCTCGCCTACGTACTTACGGCATGGGCATGCTTTGCCCCTGTTAGGGTGTAGCTCACAATTATTGCTATCATTACGCCGTTCCGCCTAAGCGGAAGTGTTTGCAATGAATTGCAGACTTCGATGGAACGTTTGAACCTCTCGCCCTTGCGGGAATTCCCTTTGCGGAAACAGTGCCCCAGTTTTGCTGGGGCATTCGCTCTCCTACCCAGATACTGTCCCTATGCATCCGGTACTCCACTACCTCAGCGACATACTGCCTAAACGCCCAGGCTTTCAGCGTAACCCGGTGCAAATAGCGTATGCCGAAGCCCTTTTGGATGGCCTAGCTCAGAAAGGAAAGCTGCACTTTGTAGAGGGTGATACCGGGATCGGGAAGTCACTCGCTTACCAGTTAGCCCTGGCCGATTGGGTTGCCAAAGGCAAGCTAATGGGCGGTAAGCAGGCAGCGCGCCGAGCATTGATCTCTACCCACTCCAGGGCATTGCAGCGGCAGCTGCTCCAGCCAGATAACCTCGCGATCGTGCGTGACTACTTAACACATGCTCAGTTGCCGCAACTTAGTTTTGCGCTGCGCATGGGCCGGGATAATTACCTGAATCCCGAACGGTTAGCGCTTCTTTTGGGTGTGCCGAGTTTAGATGCCGCAGCGGAAAGCACTCGATTACCCGACACGCACCGCCGTTTAGCGCGTTGGGGGCTGAAAAGCGATGGCTGCCTGCTTGATCTGGATGCTGCGCTGTTACCTGATGGCTGGCAGTTCGCCGATATTGCCCTGCGGCCCAACGACCCCTTGCCGGAAAACCTAGAAGCACAGCAGCAGGCCGCCCAACAAAGCGATGTGCTCATTATTAACCACGCACTGTTAGCGGTAGATCTGGTTACCCAAGGGAAAATCACTCATGCAGAAGCGCCCTATGCCTTACTACTGGATGAAGCGGAGCACTATCCGGAAATCGCTGAAGAACTACTGAGTGACCGCGTATCGCTGCAATCCACCACTTATTTACTTAATCAGCTAAAGCAGCATCGCGTGGCTAAACAGTGGCAAACCTTGCTGGATAACATGACCGACCGTGAGCGGGCAGGCCACGCCCACAGTTTAACGCCTTACCAAGGCGAGGCTCTGCAAAGCGCTGTGAAAGCGTTATTAAAACTGCGCTTGCGAGAGCCAAGCCATACGCCAGCGCTATGGCAGGAGTGGCAACATTTACGCCAGGGCGTGGAGAGCATTGCCCTTCGCTTACGCGAAGCTAGCCGCTACTTAGTGTTGGATTATTCCCCGGTGCGTGGGTTGCCAGGAGTAGTTGCCCACGCCCCTAGCGCCGCCTCTAGTTTAAAAGCCGGCGCTAAAAAGCGGGTCACATTGATGACCTCAGCGACACTCTCAGACCTTGACCATGCGCCAGGTGAAACACCGCATTTTCGCTATATGCGTAGCCGCTTACAGCTGCCGGTCACTCATTCACGTAGCGGGCTTCAGCGTAGCTTTCAGGCCCAGCAGTTTGGCACCTTACGGTTTCGTCTACCGCGAGGGTTGTCACATCCGCTGTTGCAACAAGCGGATGACCGTTACCAGCTTGCCCCACAGTATTGCCAACAGGTACTTCCCTATATAATTGACCAGCCAGGGCGAACCTTGGTGCTCTGTGCTAGTTATGCAGATGTCACCGCGCTAGAGGCCACGTGGCCAGCTGCTCATTCACACAGGCTGGTTGCCCACTATGCAGGTATAGGGTTAAACGAGCTGGTTGCTCGCTTACATAACGATTCGATTTTACTCACTCCCGCCGGGTGGGAAGGGCTATCGCCCAACCGTGAAGGGAACCAAGCGTACTGGCAGCATGTGGTGGTATTGCGTAATCCCCGCCCCATGGTCAGCCAGGTGGAACAGCACCTCGTTGAACAGATGCTGATTCATCGCAAGGTGAGCCCTTCAGAAGCCGCCCATATCGCCAAGGGAACGCTAATACGTAAAAGCACTGTGCGTACACTGCATAAGCTACGCCAAGGGCTGGGGCGGGCGATCCGTCATCCTGATGACAATGTATTAATAACCCTGTTGGAGCCACGCACGCCCCGGCCTTCGGGTGCGCCTGCCTGCCAAGGGGTCTACACACAACAGGTGCTATTAGGAGCCATACCCGCGCGTTTTTACTCAGCCTACCAACAGGCGGAGGAGCCCGGTGGGCAAAAAGAAACTGTTTCACCCACCGCTCAAGCACTCGCCGCACTTTTATAAGCTTCTGTAAACGCATCATTACGGGGCGCACTCGTCACAACGTACTGCCAGCGACACACACGGGTATGATCAAAGTAATCAGCAATCACGTTATCTTTACTTTTTTTTACATTATTTTTTGATGTTAAAGCTAAAGATTCTCCTCGCAGTGCCGTTAATCAATATAACGGCACAAACAGTGGCCGAAAGCAGGCCTCAGGGCCAGTGTCCAAAGCAAGGAGAATCACACCATGTCAGTGATCAATACCAACATCACATCGATGATCGGCCAGCAAAACCTGAACGAATCGAAAAATGCGCTTACCACTTCCATGGAGCGTTTGTCCTCTGGCTTGCGCATCAACAGTGCCAAGGATGATGCGGCCGGTCAGGCCATTGCCAACCGCATGACCAGCCAAATCACAGGCTTGTCCACGGCTCAGCGTAACGCCAATGACGGTATTTCTGTTGCTCAAACGGCTGAGGGCGCCTTGAACCAAGTTAATGATAACTTACAACGTGTACGTGAATTAACAGTACAGGCTCAGAATGGAACCAACTCATCCGACGATTTGGCATCCATCCAAGGTGAGATAAATCAGCGCCTTGATGAAATTGATCGCATCTCCAAAGAAACTGATTTTAACGGTACTAAAGTTCTTGCAAAAGACGATAATTTGAGTATCCAAGTCGGTGCCAAAGACGGCGAAACAATTAGCATTGGTCTGAGAGAAATCACTTCATCCACTTTAGGCCTTGGCTCATTCAGTGTGGCTGATGGCTTTGACCCTACCACTCTGGGTGCCACTGATGTCGCAGAAACTTCATTTAGCGTAAAAGCTGATACTTCTGGCCTTGATGCTAACCAGCGGATGGTTAGTTATGACGACAGCGGTACGACTCGTTACGCAATTGAAACGGACACTGGTGGTACTGCTTTTGCTTACACCGATGCCAATATTGATCCAGTAACTGGTAAAGTCAGTGACGCTGCTGTGAACACTGATACAACTGCTGCTGGTGTTCTTACGGATGGTGCCACTGCGGATGCTCTAGCAATTACCGTAACTAACGGAGCTTCAGTAGAGGCCACAGTCGCTGTTGATGCTGCATCTTGGAATACAGAGTTTGAAGGCCTTAAAGAAACAACTGACGGAGCCTATGTGCTGGTAGAAGGTACTGGTTCTAACGTTAAATATTTCGAAGCATCCATTGGGACTGACGGTAAAGTATCTCAAGGGTCAGAATTGTCTACTACTGATAAAACTAATGACCCACTCAAAACACTAGACTCGGCCCTGAGTACAGTAGACACCCTTCGTTCTGACCTTGGTGCCATCCAAAACCGTTTCGACTCTGCAATCACTAACTTGCAGACTACAGAGACAAATCTTACAGCTGCGCGTTCACGTATCGAAGACGCTGACTACGCAACAGAAGTCGCTAACATGACTCGTGCGCAGATCCTGCAGCAGGCCGGTACTTCCGTGTTGGCACAGGCCAATCAGGTGCCGCAGAGCGTTCTTTCTCTGCTGGGTTAATCTGAGGCTTGGCCGCAAGGTTGAAGTGGTAATAGAGGCAGGGCGAAAGCCCTGCCTTTTTAGTTATTAGGAGACGGAAATGTCTAGCGAAAGATACAGCCTGGTACAGTATAAGGAAACTCATGAATATCATTTGTTTAAAAGCTATATAGAAAATGAAGGTAAGTGTCATTTAGAAGGGAAAAATCCAACCCCAATTTGTGGAGATAAGGATGTCATCGCAAATACAAGCTCTGCCTTGTTCGCATGCCGTGATGAAGTAAGTTCTAGAACAAAGTGTGCCGTAAAAGCTAATGAAGGTGTTGAGATTTGCGGGCGGTGTGTAGGAAGTTTGTACAAAACTGATAGTAAAGTAAAAAGGTAATTGGGTCAGGTCGTGATTTATTTGGATGACGCTGAAACCGAAAACTCTCCTTCACAAGCTGCGAACGAGCACTATAACCCCTTGTGGTGATGAAAGTTCTAGGGTGCGCAGTTTGTGGATTGTATATTGAAACCGGCCATCTTTAAGCGCCTCTTCTATTTTAAGTTGGGCACACCATCGCCGTGTATGGTGAATAATTTTTTTAACCGTTCTATGTGTGTTTCAGCTTTGCGTGTTCGCATCATTTCTCTTCCCAGTAAACTATTCATAACCAGTCAACGTGGGTAAATTTTCTGTGAAAAATTAGTGGTCGTTAACCTAGTTCACGTCTGTTTTAAGCTTAGCAGGTTTGATTAAGTAGCGCATGCCATGTACGGAACCGCGCGCAGGTGCGGAAGCAAGCGGGTGCTTAAGAATTGACCCAGGCCAATCAGCTGTCTTAGAACGTGCTTTTTCTGTTGGGTTAAACTGAGGCTTAATCACGATCAAGCAAGCGCTCATTGTTCTCAAAATCAATATGTTATAGAAGTGACAATATACAGTTACTCAACAGGGCTAATTAACCCTTAGCTTTGGCTGCGGTGGTGGTAGCCTTAGTTCAAGCCCATGACCCTGCGTTATAAGGAGCACCGTGAAGCCGCACAACGCCACCATTCCCGCTCTGGAAATTGTTACCGAACTTGTCCCTAAACTTAATGCTGTTGAAAAACAGATTGAGCTGACGATCTGTACCGTACTGAAAAGCAACTCAACCGCTGTACCCATAGAACGCTACACCAAGTTACAGGCGGAGTTTCAGCTAGAACTCGCGATGATTCGTATGAATTTGGAGCATTTTCTGAAACGCTACCATACCGAGCTGGAAGCAGCGATGAACGATCCGCGCCATGATGTACTGCTCACCCTAAACCAACACGAAAGCGTGGCCGTTGATAGCGCTAGAGTGCTTTACCAGCGAGTACAGGCATTACAAACCCAAGGGTTATATGACCACTAATGAGCACCAGCGCGTTATAGACGAACTGCAAACACTGATTGACGACACCCAGCAAACGCTCAGGCGCTTTGAGACCAACGGCATGGATGAGCAAATGCCGGGTGATTACGAAAAGCTGCTGGATATTTTGGAGGGTGCCAATAAGCAGCAGCGGGAGCATACGCAGGGGTTACTATCTCGCTAGCTGCCACTTTTTGTTAGCTTGCAAAGCTTGTGCAGTTCAGTCAATATTTTCGTGTGTCGAGCAGTTACGTAAATTGCTCATAACCATGAGATAAGGATATGGAAACCTCCACTCTCCTTCTAGTCGCTGCGATATGCGCACTCTGGATGAGCATTACCTGCGGTTGTATTGCTATCTATTTATTGTTGAGCAGGCAAGGATGGACGTTTGCCCCAAGTGGTGCCAATACTTCCAAGAGAGCTACCGCGCCAACGCCAGACGCGCCTATCTTACTCAGTAAAGAACATGCTTCCTGGGAAGTGAAAGTGCTATTCAAGAGCCCTTCGCCTGCGTTAAATGAGCGCTTGAGCCTAGCGCTGGCTTCTTTGGATGCGGTTTATGAGCCTAGCGCGAAGGCGTATAAGGTAGCGGGCGACTCCTCCCGTACACCGATTCAAATTGAGAATGTTAATGCTTCGGGGCAGCTGCCGTCTTTAACCGAAAGCAGCGTAGAGCTTCCCCCTATTAAAGGCGTGAGTATTAAAATTACCAAAAGCAACCAGATGCTTGCTCCCAGCAAACTCCAGCTTGCCAAGCTAGTGACGCTTTCTAAAAAGTTGGCACGCCTGGGCGGCACGGTGGTGGATGCGGCGCAACAACCGATCACCAAGGCTGGTTTTCAAGCCGTCATTGCCGGTAATGCGAAGGTTTGATGTAGTGCAGCCATGCTTCACCCTGCAATTTATGTTTTGGCAATGTAGGGAGTAGATTGGGTAGTAGAATAATTTAATCTTCTATTGATGTTTAATAAGGCGCTGGTTTTATTTATTTTATTTTCTTCGCTCAATATTAGATACATCTTGTCGAATTCCTGAAAGGCTCGACCGCTGAATACGCTATGCTCTTCATATTTTGGCCAGTTTTTACCGATATTACAGATAATAATTCTAGTGATCACAGCGACACGAGTGATCATACAATAGACGACGATAACGACTAAGTTGACGCTTTTTCTCCGAACCGAGCCCATGCGTGAGCCCAAATCGTTACTGCTGGAGGAAGGGCGCTGCACTTGGACGCCCAACAGACCATCTCGGTGACGGCGTGCCCTATCCTTGCCCGTTAGCCTAGATCCGGCTCCAATGTGAGGCCCCGTCTCTCATCACTAACTTTGCTGGCAGGCAAATGAGAGAAAGCACACAAGGCCACCTGCTGCCAAAGTTGCAGCGGATGCTCGCCCGCAGCGTAGGATGTCGCGATGTGGTCGCAATTTGGTCGCAGATCGTAGCGAATCCATGTGTTGTGTGTAACCAACGTAAAACCTCAAGCTGTTGATTTATCGATAAAAGCCCGTAGCAAGCGCGGCCTCTAATTGTCGAAAAGCGGATTCAAAATCCGCCGCCTTTACGGGTGTGCCAGTTCGAGTCTGGCTACCGGCACCAAACATTAAAAATCAGGCGCTTAGGCGCCTTTTTTTGTGCCTGTTATTTCCCCTATGTGCCTTCGCGGTCGCGTTTTGGTCGCATCCCTCGCAAAACTAGCAATTCAAGCCGCTTTTGGGCTTACCCCCAATGTTCACACTGCCTTCAACGCAATTAACATCACATTTAAAGCTAATTCCATTTACTTTCCCGCTCCAACCCGGCACGCTTCAAATACGAGATATTTAGAGGCTCCATAGAGGGCGCGCCGTACGTTGAAGCAAACAGGGACGGGTACCAACTAGCACAAAGGGTTGTGGATAGATGGTATCCAGGGGGAAGGCATTGTGGGTAAATGGGGAAAGGGATAAATGGCAGATGTAAATATTCTGGGTGCTATAGTAGATGGTAAAACCCCTTTTTTAATATTTTTATTAGGAGCTTTAGCAATTTTTTTTACTGTTAAGGTTCTTTTTTTGATTTCTTATAAAAATAAATCAAGGAAAGCAAATAAAGCTAGCCCGGATTTCTCATAGCACCTCAGCAAGTACTGCACCCAA
>TARA_R110000796_G_scaffold35822_2_pt1 | contig 12048 bp, 17 predicted proteins | sample TARA_R110000796 | Tara Oceans TARA_R110000796 (sample SAMEA4397815) | marine metagenome | biome: Polar Biome; feature: [SRF] surface water layer (ENVO:00010504); material: water (ENVO:00002006), including particulate matter (ENVO:01000060) such as... | depth 5 m | reverse complement strand
TTGCCCCTGCCTCTTGGTAGGGGCTTTTTTTTTCGTCTAAAATAATTAGCTGAACTTTTTTTCTGATAGCTTGAGCCACAACATCTCAATTGGGAAAAGGTCTGACGCGCTGACAACCAGCCTGTCACCATAGCCAAAGTTGTGCGTCACGCTTCGCTCTCTAAAAACCTTCCTGTCCATCCATCCATTGATCCGCATTACATCAGGCTCTGAGGTCTTCCCTACCAGAACGGCAACCTGAGACTTAAACTTCTCCATGCTGTCAAAAATCAACTTACCGTACTCTTGATTATTAAACTTTACATCAATAGAGACATCATTAACCCAAGCATCAACACCCCCATCACTGACGACATTGACCGTTGGCAGGTCTGCTCCTAACAGCCTAGCAACAGCAAACTCAGATTTAAAACCATACGCATTGGCCTCAACTCTACTTTGCCTTTCGTTCTCCAATCGCGGCGGGAACCCTTGCATCTCGCACAGCTTCACTGTGTCAGCGCCCATGACCTCTGACGAGTGGACATCCTGCCTTGATAATCTAACCAGCATATTCAACCTCCTGACCGCAATAATCACAGTGCGCTATGCGCGATACCCTCTCGACAGTTCTATCTCCCATAGGCTCATGGTCAACCTCAACAACAAAATACACATGGTCATCAGACAATTCTTTGTTGCAACTTGTGCATTCCCACTCGATATCGTCTGCCTCTTCATCATCTTCAGAGTCGCCAAATATGTCATCCCAGTTGTCATAAAACGATTGGGCGGTGGGTCTCTGCTTGCTACCCTTGCTCATAACTTATCCTCAATTAGTCTTCATCATTAAAATCTAATTCGTCTTCGGTGTTATCCTCCAATGACAAGGTTTGTCCCGCATTGATGAAATCATCCAGTTCATTGTTGCAATAGGCCGAATGCTTTACTGTTGTCTTTTTTTTAAACATCCAAGACCGATCAAATCTTTCTGTGTTGTCACCCATTTCATACCTCGCTTAGTTGCGGTGGTTGAGATGATTGGGTGTATGCAGGCTTCACTTATGCCTCGACGGTCACCGCGACATCACCCCTTAGCATTTTTCGCCTCTATTAGGCGCAAGGAATAAGGTCAGGATGCCACCGCTCACCCTACCCATTACACCGCCTATCATCTACTTTACTCATCATCAATGGATTCGACAATCATCTTTCGATAATCCAAAAGGGCCTTACCTCTGAGCATAGAGTTTTGCTTCACGCCTTTTTTTCTTTTTGACCAAATTTTCTGTGATTTTTTCTTTGTGCTTGGTGTTAACTTGTCAAAGCCAAAGAAGTCACTAGACAACAGCTTGTACCAGACGTTTATATCGCGCATCCTCCTAACACCGCCTTGAGTAATTGCGACACAATCAAAGCCCATATTGCTCCAAAAAGCATTGGCGGCGATGTCACTGCCGCACCTAAGAGAGATGAGTTTAGATCCGGCTATAAAGGCCAACTCCTCCAGTTGCTTGCACAAACCCGCGCCATACCAATTACCTCGCAAGTCATACTCAATGCAGGCTTGATGAACCTTGCAGTCTTTATCCAGTGACATAGAGCCGTGATAAAGGTAACCAGCAGGCTCACCGTTAACGTATGCAAGCAGTATGCGATTGTTGTCGATCTCGCGCTCAAACACCATGAGCGGGTAAAAGCTCAACTCCTCAGCGTTCTTGCGCTGTAGATGATCGATATACTTTAGGCAGTCCTGCGTTGCATACCTAACGGCGAGATCCACGCTAATCCTCCTTCTTAACCTTCCAGACTCTGATCGACTTGTTGCCTTGATCGTCCTCCGAAGTACGAACGACCACGCGGCAATTTGGATCGCTGTATCGTATATGAGCAGATAATTTTTGCTTTTCCACCTCATCATGCATCAACACGCTGTCGCCAAACTCCATGTCGTAGACAAAAGCATACTTACCCTTTCGGCCTCTTACTTTTGGAATAGGTATATTCTTTTCGATCTTCATCTCAATAGCCTCTCAATTTCAGCGTCAATATAAAACTTTATTTTCTTGGCATCACGAAGCTTGTCGCTATGTGGACATTCACCGTATCTGTAACAACTTCTGAATATCTCACCAATCTGAGCATTCATATCCCTATGAGAGATCAGGTGCTGTAGTTGTGAGCAACCTTCCGGCAATACGTAGTATGAAGCGGTGCTTCCATCGCTAAGTGCAAGCTCTCGCGTTTTACGTATTTCTTTGGCATATACGTTAAGTGGAATCCCCAGCTTATTGGCAAGAGACACTTGGGTATGTGTCATCGTGACAACTTTAGGGTCTTCGACTATCACGACCTTTGCTTTCTTTTTGGGCGTAAGAGGTACTTTTTTGCTTTTAGTCTTTATCGTTGGCACCCTCAACTTGATGACATTGCGAACATAACTTGTCGTTGACGATGTAGCCTTTGCTATCTGCTTGATCGTTGACTCTGGATATTGCTTATAATAATCCAATATTGCTTCCGATTTTTTCATCTGCCTAACTCCTCCTTCGCTAATTAAGTTTAAAGCGCCGTCAATCACTTCGCTTCCAATTGCACTAAGATTTTTCAATGCGTTAGCCATAAAATTCCTCACGATGCCGGTGGAACTTGGAACCCAAGATCGCCAGCGGTTATTATTAACGTGTCAATGAGAACGGCATACTCCGCCGATCCGCATTCACTGCTTCTTTTTGTTGGTCTTCTAATTTCACCCATCGACGTTGCCACGTACTCACTACCAAAGGATCTGCACAGCATCTCCTCATGCATCTCGTCGTGCGTCATACCAACGAACTTGGCAAATTCACCAACCCATTTGCGGTAGTATTTTTGTTGCGCCGAAGAACGTGATTTAGTCGCGCACTTCAGTTCAAGAACAACTCCGCGCTTTGCATTCAGGCAAAGCTCCATGACCGCCTGAGATTGCTCAGGAAAGGTCGAGCATAGTGCCAGAAGGATCTCCGACACTTGCTCACCGTTTTGCGTATCAATCCTCATAGTTAGAAAGGAATATCGTCATCATTCATATGAGAGTGGGCATTCTGCATTTGCGTATCAGGCACAGGCGCTTGCCGCACAGCCTTATCCTCGCTTGGCTTATAGACTTCGCCACCAAGATAAAAGTATTGGTTGCCGGTTTGCTTTGCCACTCGATCCCATGCCGCAACCTGAATCTTGAGCTTGAACTCTGGGTCAGGGTTAGCTTGGTTCTCCTTTGCCATAGCTAAAAGCATCCGCAGTTGTGCGCTACTAACTTCAATGTGGCCGCGCCAATCGGGGTGCTTCTCGTTTGCCTTGGCGCTGTTCTTCCACATCCCACCTTCAGACTTGGGGTATTGTTCACTCATCTTTTGTTTCCTCTTTTGCTTTTGATGCTTCTAATGTATCTCGCATCTTGGTAAATGCCTCCTTGAGGCGCTTATATTGCTCTGGGTGATTTGCGTCCAGAGAATCAATAATCTTTTTATTTGCCTGCCATAATGACCGCAACCCGTCAGCCGACTCGCTAAACTTCTCAGCCACTTCAATTGTAGTGGTCACCCAGTGCGCGGGGTCTTGAGGCTGATCGCTATTGCTCTCAACTAGTTCAGAGCTAACAGGCGATACAGGTTTTGCTGGCGCTGGCTTTACAGGTTTTGGTGGACTCTTTGGTTTAGGCGCAGGTGCAGGCTCATCGAACTCCTCATCATTAAAAGTATCTTCAGGCTGTACTTTGCCTTGGTAGATGTGGAATCCAATTCCAAAAAGGCTGAGTGTTTTTACAAGACATCTCATCTTAGAGTCGTTGATGTCACGGCCACTGGGGTTCATAATCACCTTGTTGCTGTAGTTGGTGATCGGTAACCACATACTTCTGACATTGCCATCGATCTCAGCAGAGCAGACAACACTCAGAGATCCGTCAGGGTGAACCTCGTTTTCCTTGAACGCAAAGGTCGCTTGCGGAAACTTAGACATAGTCAGCGCCCATGAATCGCTCCAACTCAGGTAGTCGAGGCCATTCTTCTTCTTTACAAAGTCTCCGCACGGTATCTTTGACGCGGTCTCCCAAATCTCTTTAAACGTCAGCTTGGCTGGCGCTTCTTCTTTCTTCGGCATAAATTACTCCTTGGTTATGATGATTTTGTTCTGTGAGCTAAATGGATCTTGCTTGAAAGCGGAGAAGTCTTTTCGATAAATAGACGCGCTAGTACCAAAATTCTTCTCAAATTTTTGATCAAGAACATTAACAATCTCAATCGCCGCAAGCTCATCAAATAGCTTTGTGTCCATTGTGATGATGTGTCCTCTGGCGCAAGCAAACTTTACTGCACCTCCGACAAACTTGGCTGACAAGCTGGGCATTTCAGTAATCCCCCAGATGCCTACCATCTTCAAATAAAAGTTTTTGTCACTGCCAATCATTGATTATTCTCCATTACATCTGACGCTTTTTGATATTGGTCGCACCACCGTGCAACACTGCACCAGTCCTGTACGCAACGTGTAGCCTCGCCTTTTCGGGTGTCTATGCTGTGCTGTTTTGCATCTTCTAGGTTGTTAAGAAATAACTCCGCGTCTTTCAGCGAGTCAAGCACCCGCACCGCCCTCTTACGGCCTTTCTTGATGACCGCGAAGGTGTCCTCCTTCTTCCATCTTTCAGCGTCAGAGCAATGCGGCAACTCAGATCCAGTTAGCCGATCAAACTCAGCATTTTGATGGAGCTTAATCCTCCCCTCCATATATTGATCTTGATCTCGATCTGACCATAAGCCAATCGGTATCACCTCTATCGGTGACTGCGGATAAGATGGGTCTTCGTAGGATCTTCTTCGTTGCCAGTCACGGATGATGCAAATAATCCTTAACTGCTTAACACTATCACCCGTTGCTTTCCTCACCAGCCATGCGTATGCGTTAAGCTGATTGTGCCATTCCTTCTTGCCAAAGATGACAGACCATGCGCTTGTCACCTTGTAGTCACTGATAATGCGACCATTTGGCGTAATCTCCTGAAGATCAATAGCGCCCGATATTGTCCAGCCTAGCGACTCAGTGTATAGACGCTCCTCAGTTATCAGACTTTCAGTACCCTCGACTGCATTCTCAAAAACATTGTGCATCGCAGTGCCGAATCGCGACCAAAGAAAGTCGGTGACATCCTTCTCCACCTCAGCCTCATGCTCCTTAAACAGAACGCCAACGCGAGGACTGTCGATTAACTGAGTCATTGACCTGTTGCTCTTGCCCTTGGTGTAATCATCCTGCGTAAGCGCCTTCACGACTATGGGCGGGAGACCGTGATGGTTTGTGACTTTCATTTACTCTCCAGCCGCCAAACGCGAATACCTTCAACAACACCCTCTGAGTTTTTTTGCACCCTCACACTAAACACCCAGTCATCATTAATGGGTGAGGCAGGGGTAGACATAAACCTCTGGATCGCAGAGCGTATAGCCGCAATCGTCCTTTTATAGGCAATTTCATTGCTGTCAATCCGAAAGCTCTGACCTATTTCCATTCTCTGCATAATATCTTTCAGTCCTTTCGGCAACTTCTCCCCCTTCCCCCTGCGATCCTCTGGAGGTGGTACATCGCTGTCCAACCTCAACGTATCTTCTTCGCTCTTCGTCATATTCTAACTCTCCCTTTGCCTCTCGATCAATTAAATAACTATTTATCTTACTCATAATTATTTCTCTTTACATGAATTTTTAATCGTGTAGAGTGCATCATACACAGAGGAGAATAGCATGACAACAGTTAATTTCACAATACTCGGAGAGCCTGCCAGCAAGGCTAACAGCCGACAATTAGTTACCATTCGGGGCAGGCCAGCATTCATAAAGTCAAAAAAAGCGCGTGAGTATGTTAAGATTTTTGACGGCCAATGCCCTAGACTAAAAACCTTACTGCAAGACGATGTTGCCGTAATTATTACCATCTACTATAAGTCTAGGCGACCAGACCTTGACGAATCTGTAATCTTAGACTGTATGCAAGGGAAAATTTATGCGAACGATAGACAGGTTAAGCAAAAGTTCATTTTCTGGGGGCTTGACAGAGAAAACCCCAGAAGCCTCATTCAGGTTATGCCAGAGATTGATACGTCAGGCTTTGAGAGACTTATCGGACAAAAACCCAGAGATTAGCTTCGACAGTGCCACTTACTTCATAGAGAACCAACACGCCGGATTTTGTGATGACATTGGTATAAATCACGATGAGCTAAGGAATAGGGTGATCGAGTGCATCAAAGAAACAGGCGTAAGGCGTAAGAGGATGGTGAACGATCTTATCGAAGATTTTAATGGCGCAAACAAACAAATCAACACAGAAGGATAAATGCATGGAATACGACTACACTCACCTCTTAGGAGGTGTATCAGATGACTGCCGCATAAAATGCCCTGAATGCGGTGACTCACGAAAGAAAAAAAATCAAAAAACATTAAGCGTTACGGTAGATGGGTCTGACTGCTTATATTATTGTCATCACTGCCACATATCGGGGCGCTGGAAACGTCCTGAGATATACCTAAAACCTGAGACAGTGCCGCAAAAGGTGAGAGCAATTAGCGTTCCTGTGGCAAGCGATCAAGGGTTAATATCTGACTACTTAAAATCAAGATCGATCAACCCTGAAGCCGTTGCTGATTATCAGGTTGTGTCAGGACGTAAATACTTTAATAACGCTGGAGAGTTGCCAGCAATAGGATTCGTATATGGCGACAAGGAGGCCGTTAAGTGGCGATCAATCGAAGGCAAGCACTTCACTCAAGATGGTGCCGCAAGGACGCTGTGGGCGATTGAGAAGCTATCTGAGGGGGCTAAACAGATAGTTATCTGTGAGGGCGAGACTGATGGGCTGGCATTAGCCAGTAGTGGATTGAAAGACGTTGTTTCAGTCCCAAATGGCGCTCCTCAAAAAGTGTCAGGAAAAAAGGTAGATCCAAGTGAGGACGGCAAGTTTAGTTATGTGTGGGAGGCGAGAGAGCAGATTGATAAAGCTGAGAAGATAATATTAGCCACAGACGATGACGAAGCTGGGTTTGCTTTATCGGAGGAGCTTGCGCGAAGAATCGGAAGAGCCAAGTGCTGGACGCTTAGATACCCAGAAGGTTGTAACGATATAAACGATGTCCTTAAAGCCCACGGAGAGGAGGCGGTAAGAGATCTTGTAGAAAACTCGATACCAGTACCTCTTGAGGGAGTTTACTCTGCGGATGATTACAGTGTTGACCTTGATCACTTGTATGTTGACGGCATTGTAGGCGGGGCTTCGACAGGTATTGCGAGCGTTGATCAGTTGTTCACTGTTGTCACTGGTCAGTTAACAGTAGTGACAGGCATACCCGGATCTGGCAAGTCTGAATTTATTGATCAGATTATGGTGAACCTAGCTCGTCGAGATGACTGGAAGTTTGCAATTGCGTCATTTGAGAATCCTCCCCCGCTACATATAGCAAAGCTCTCCGAAAAGTATATTGGCAAGCCATTCTTTGACGGTGACACGCCGAAGATGGCAGAGGAGGAGAAGAACGATGCTGTAAAGTGGATCAATGAACACTTTTTGTTTCTTGAGCAAAGAGGCGGTGAGTCAGCCACTATAGATAGCATACTGGACAGGGCAAAGCAGGCTGTTATGCGGTTGGGCGTTAGAGGTCTAGTCATCGACCCCTATAATTATATAGCGCAATCATCCGGTCAGGATAATGAACACAAGGGCATTAACGATATGCTCACCCGATTGGTAGTGTTCGCAAGAGCGCACGATGTTCACATTTGGTTCATCGCTCACCCTGCCAAGATGATGACCGATCAGAACGGACAGACCCCAGTACCCAAAGGAATGAACATATCAGGATCTGCCGCGTTCTTCGCTAAGGCTGATATTGGCCTTACGGTGCATTTAGATAAGGACAAGAATGTAGAGATACATTGCTGGAAGTGCCGGTTCAAATGGGTTGGCGGTACAGGAGTTGTCAATCTTGATTACGACCTACCAACTGGACGTTACTCAGATGTTGAGTATGAAGATTTTGCACCAGATTATACCGCGCACAAACCGGATTGGCAGGAGGGTAAAGATGACTGGGAATTCTGACATACAAGTAAACGACACAGGCACATCGTCGCTCCATCAACGGCATCGTACAGCCCTTGAACCGTCAGACGGCACGTTCCTTCGGGTTCGTGTCATTGACCAGCTATTTATCGACAAGCTGTTGCTCAAGAAGAAGTTAACGCTTAATCAGCACTACACGGCAGAATGGATACTCGCTCAAGCAGTTAGGGCTAACGTGTATCTCAAGACTCCCTCTATGGAGGCTGGCTATTCTGGAGGCAAAGCGAAGGACAATTACAGCAACTCCCTTCTTATCTTTTCCAGAACGATGAAGAGAATCATCAGTAAGTTTGGCTATGGCGGAGAAAGATTGGTTTTTGACCTTGTTGTTGACAACTTAGAAGTAAAGGATGAGAGCAAAATTAAAAAACTCATCGAGATATTAAACTACATGGGAAGAAGTGAATGAACTGCTTACACTGCTCTGAACAGCTAGAGAAGAAGGAAGAGGTGCAAGTAAAACTCACCATGCTTACCTGCCCCTGCTGTGACAGTGTGGTTTTTGTTTTAAAAGAAGAGGACATAAAAAATGATGACGTTATCGAAAGACGGTGAAGCAACTAAGCGAAAAAGAAATCATAACGCAGAGTCCAGCAAAAGCAAGTCTCTAAAGAAAGCTGAGTCGTTGAGTAATCAATGGCTAAAGGTTAAGCTACTTAGAGCCTGACCTATAAAGAAAATCAAATGGAGGAGCATTAACCTGCTCCTTTAAGCCGCCAAAAGCAGACTCCTGACGAAGATACATCTGCCTTGATCTTCTTATATTATCCTCCATCTCTCTTCTAGTTTCGGCATCAATGCCTTTCATGCTTGCTATCGCAATGAGCTGTTCTCTGAATACTTTCATTTCGGCTTTAGCATCCTTGACCTGATCTCCCAAATCAAACATATGCTCGCGCCCCTGCATATATTTTTCGGCCTCATCAAATCTTTCTTCTATTATTAACTTGTCATAGCTTTGAGTAAATTTAGTGACTTCATTCATTGCCTCGTACAGGTCTTCACTAAGCCCACCGCCAAATTCGCTTGTCACAAACCTTCGTATAAACGGAAGCTGATGAAGCGGTATCGTAGAACGCTCAGAGGCATCAGTGCCGGAAATTGCTTGTGATCGTAGGCCATAATCGATAGCCTGCAATGCGTAGGCCCCCATTGTTCCACTATAGCCATGCAAAACATGATCTATCTTTAAGGGACTCATGTTTAATATTTTACCCAACTCAATTGCCAACTGATTTGTTCCAGCTCTTTGTTGGAACGCTTCTTGTGAGTTTTTGTCAGTAAGATATACAGGAACAATTGCCTGACCTGTAAACGTGTTCTTGTTGACCATAGCCTCGTAGAGCGGGGAAATAGCGGCAATCCCCATAGGATTTACTTCTAGCGTAGAGGTTAAGTTTCTCTGAAAAGAGTCTTTTAGCTCTCGACCAGAGGTTGAACCATCTCTATAGGATAGGATTCTTTCTGGGATCGTCTTAAATATAAGGCCGATCTCAAACGGAATCGGTATTTTTAGCGGATTCTTTGGCGAGAAGGGATTTGGGATTATAAAAAACAGGTCTTTCTCATACTCCAAGGCTTCCTTGTATTGATCATCATCGCTAACAGAGGTGTAATATAGGGCCGAAAGAGCGGTCAATGTAAGACCTCTCATCATAAACTGAAATCGTCTTTCGTTAACAGATTTATCCGACCTAGAGCTATACCTCCCCGACACGCCAGACCTATACAGAACATCCAAGCCTTGAAATCTAGCGTTTAAAAATGGAATTGCCGCAGTAATAAATCTAACCGCAGGGTGACTTCCGCGCCTTGAGAAATTTAATACCTCTAATGCCTGAAATGCGGCTTCCGCTTCATTACCAGTACGCGCCATTACATCGTTAAAAACAGCTTGCCTAGTAGCCGCATCTGACTTTGTTGTTTGCCGACCGAGAAAATTCCATATGTCTCTGTGTATGAACGATAGAGAGCCAGATTTATTTCTTCGACGCGACTCCGCTTGGAAGTCTTCGTAAATGTTTTTAGGGTCATTTGCAAAATCATAACCCCCGACAACACCGTACTGGCTCAAATTTCCTATGCCAGAGTTAAAGTTTTTCAAGGTGGATAGTACGGGGACAAAACTTGATCCGCTTGTTACAAATGCAGAGATCGTATCTCGCATCATGTTTACAATCATAAATGAAGGCGTTCTTGTAATAGTTTCTCTCAAAACAGTTGATGGGAAGCTAACAATGCTTGTTAATAATCCATTTAACTCACCGCCACCGAGCGAACTCATAGACTCAAATATTAACGGGTCTTTAATTGAGAACTTTCTTGTCTGCCCGTCTACTTTAAAAGTTACTTGATTCGGGAGAGCGGCAGAGCTACCTATAGCGTTCCCTGTTTTTGCATTCACCTTAACTTCTTCGGCTAATCCCAACTTAACCATGTCTCTAACAATCCTTTGTTGGGCAACATTTTTCATGCCCATATCTACAGCCGCGCCAAGATTTTTAGTTATTGCCTCAAGCAACGGAACTGTAACCTGCTTTTCGCTACCCTTGTATTCTTTAAACGACTTCTCTGAAGTAAAACCTGCAAACGTACTGGGGACGGGATCTTTGCCGCCCATGTCCTCGGCCTCTCTATAAAAGGGAACAAACGCAGAGTCCTTCCATATCTCTCCAGTGGTAGAGTCCAAAACTCCCGTTTTAATTAAAAACTCTACCGTCTTGTTGTTGTAGGCAGTCCACGCTTCATGCCACTCAATAACAATTGGCCTTCCAGTTTCTGGATTAATATACTTTTCAATCTCAGGCTGTAAGTTTGCAAGTGACTGAGCATTCGCTGGTGATAACTTGTCACCAATAAGGTCATTGGCTGATCTCATTGCCACTGAGTAGGCTTGCGCGAGCTTCTCAAGGTTCACGTTGTATTGATTGTTGAATAGCTGATCCATTACTCCTATCAGGCCGCGATAGGGTTTTCCGTTATGAGAAAACGGCTCAACTTTAAACGCTCCATTAACATAAGAGGGAGTGCCTTCTCTAATGGCTTCAGCCATAAATCCTTTTGATCTATCAGCCATCATGGCCGCTTGCCACGCTCCAGAATCAGCAAGTATCCCAGCCATCGGGCCATCACCTGTGTATAGCTTCTCTAACCTCGTCCAGTTGTTAAGCGTTGCCATTTTGAACCTTTCCATCATTACCCCAAATGACGTTTGGCTTGTTGTTTCAAGGTAGGTATCAAATGCTGTTTTATCTGGAATGGGAGCGTTTACGAGGCGATCTAGCTCATCCTTGGCCCTTATGTCGTACTCCGGCTCTCTCTGCCTAGAGTACATAGGCTTTGCTAAAAACTCTGCGGCCTCATCTGGGTTTTGCGCTATATACTGAGCGCGAGGCTCTGCTTTTACACTGTACTCAGGAATAGCACCTCCGCTTATATTTTCTGCTACAGAAAGGTTTTTTCTAACCACCTCGTCAATTTTCTCTTCGGATATATCCGTAATTCTGTCCCGACTCTGAGACCCTTTAGAAAGAAACTCATCAGCCTCTAACTGGCCTGTTTTGCGCTCTCCCCCTAAGCCAGAAATTGCTGAAATATTTCTGGCAACAATACCTTTGCTTCCTGACGCATCGATGGGATCGTTTAGCTTTGACGGATCAATCATTTCATACAAAAACTTCTGCTGACCCGACTTGATGTCAAACTTACTCCCTTCTGGAACGAGGTGAAGATCCCTAGATGACTCAAACTCCTGCTGACCCACAAGCTGTGGCTCGCCTATAGTGGCATAGCCTACTAGTTGCGCCTTCTGACCTGATTTTGTCTCAACAATGCCAACTCTTTTCCCTACATAAGGGCGCAAAGAGTCCGTTTGCCTAGACTCATATTGCTTCTGACCGTTTACAATTAAGTTCGCGTAG
>TARA_R110000796_G_scaffold96973_4_pt1 | contig 12049 bp, 1 predicted proteins | sample TARA_R110000796 | Tara Oceans TARA_R110000796 (sample SAMEA4397815) | marine metagenome | biome: Polar Biome; feature: [SRF] surface water layer (ENVO:00010504); material: water (ENVO:00002006), including particulate matter (ENVO:01000060) such as... | depth 5 m | reverse complement strand
ATAATTACTGCTAACAATGACGAGTTTGAGTTTAGAGTGTTAGATTCTAAAATGTTAAGTCAAGGGCTTATAATAAATGAAAAAACTAAAGAGGTATTATTTAATCCTAATACAGATCAGTTGCGTGTAGAACGTAAAAGACTTATGGCTCCTAGGGATGTAGATGCACAAGAAGGTGTTACTGCACAGCCAATGTCTGAAACATTCTCTATGTATTTCTATAGACCTACAGGTGACGAAGATTCAAACTTAAGAATTTCAAATAATATAACGCCAATAGAATTTGAAAATGGTGAAACAGAAGCTCCTAGTTTAGAATCTTTAATATATAGAATTTTTGATGGTGATACAGAAGTAAAAAATATATTATCTGGAATACAAAGAAGATAAATTATGGTTAAAATAAGTGATTTAAATCTAAATGTTGCAGAGCCTATACAGCCTACACAAACTTTAGACCCTGCAACTAGTTTACCTAAAGAAGACATTCGAACTCCGATGTCTTCTTTAAAGTTAAGAGGTGTATCAGGGCCAAAGATAGGTAAGTATGCAGGACTAGGATTAATGGATTTAACATCTTCTGCAGGAACAGATTTTACAATTACTAGTGCAACAAGGCACGGTAATAAAAACTCACACCATGGTTCAGGTAATGCTATAGATTTTGGTGTTCAGTATAGTAATGGGGATGGGAGAGACCTAATCAGCTATTTCTTTGATGATGAAGAAGGCACAAATTTGAGCCAAAGAGGTTCAGATTTTCTTAGCAAACATAACGCAGAGTTAATAGATGAAAGGTCTAGAGAAGGTCAGGCTCATTTTCATTTAGAGTTTAATAATCCAGAAACAGCAAAAAATGTTTACGGACTTAAAGATGATCAGCCTTTTTATGAAAAAGGAGCAGTAACTAGTGAAGAAGGATTTCCTATATACGGAGTACAAGATTCATATAAAAATAATAATTATAATTCTACAGAAAATTACTCTAAAGCCTACGACGATCTTGTAGATGAAGATGGTATGATGGAAATAGGCCCACAAAGCCAATTCTTTTTAAACTATGGAACTACATACGAAGAAGCTATAAGTGAGTCTCCTATTGTAGAGCAGTCTGTTGCAGAACAGTCTGACGATAAACCTTTAAATACTTTTTCTAATTTTGAAACTGTAGAAGGTAAGGATTTTGGTAGATACATAGACAATCCTTATCAACATTATAGTAATGAGCGAGTACCTTTTGTACTACGAGGTAATTTGTTAGGAGCTAATAGAGATACTGTTGAAGGATACTATCCTTTGTTTAAAAACAGATCTGAAGCTAGTATACGCAGAGAGGCAAGATCAGGTCTTAGTTTGTTTGGTGATTATGGTATAGATATATACCCAGGAACTAACATAAAAGAAGAGACAGCACTTAAACAAACAGGAGCTAATAAATTTATTAGATCTTTTGGTAACTTAACAAGTTCTTTCTTAGAAGTAAGTGCAAGTACAGTTAATACAATTTTGTTAGGAGCTCCGTCAGCATGGGCACAAGGTAGATTTAGTGGTGTGTTTAACAATCCTGGTAATGAAATACTAGGTAATTTTAAAAACTGGTATAAGCAAGAGTACCCTATACACGCATCTAAAGCTGAAGAAGATATGTCTTTGTTGCAAAGCATTGGAACAGCAAACTTTTGGGCAGACCAAGGTATGGATGGCGTAGGGTTTTTATTAGGAGCTGCTGTAACAGGTGGTGCGGCTGCAGAGCTTAAAGTAGCTACAAAACTATCAAAAATGATGGGAATAGCTAATCCTAAAAATTATGCTAGGGCTGCATCTGCTATGTTTAGAAAATCTACTGTATCTGGTGGGTTCCAACTAGCTAGAAGAGCTGTTCAAGGCTCAGGTACAACATCTGCTCGATTAGCAAAAGCTAATTTTATAGGCGCAGGTTTAATATCTGCAGCTGGTGAAGCTTCTATTGAGGCAAACATGATATTAAAAAATTCTATAGATCTTATTAGTAAAATGCAAGCTGAAGGTGATCCTAGGTATCAGGGAATGTCAGAAAAAGATATAAGAGATACTGCAGAAGCATACGCTAATATAGCGTGGGGATTAAATGTAGTTACTGTAGGAGCGTCTAATCTTGTAATGTTTAAAAATTTATTTGGAGGAGGTTCTACTAATTTATTTAGTAAATATCTTAAGTCTAGACTTGTTACTCAAGGAGGTAAAACCACATTTAAAGAGTTAGGTAAAGCAGGATGGGTAAAAGAGTGGGCTAAGAATTGGTGGAAACGTCCTTTAGCAGAAATGAATGAAGAGTGGATACAATATGCTCTAGAAAGAGGAGCTAAAGATTATTTTACTCACGAATATACACCTGATTTAGAAAATGTAAGAGATTACATAGATAGTGGTGTAGGTATGGGAATATCTATGGCTAAAGGATGGTGGCAAACACCGCAAGAACTTCATGGACAACAAGCTATGTTTTTAGGAGCATTGCTAGGTAAATTAGGTGAAGCTGGAGGTTCGTATTTTAGAGGGGCACCTACAGAATGGAAAAGCTACCAAGAAAAATACGAAAGAACAAAAGCAGTTGCTGATGAGTTAAATGCTGTTCAAGAAAATGGAGATGTATACAAACACATACTGCATCTTGCAAACTTAACTAAGTCAGAAGAAAGACAAAGACAAGCCTTAGAAAAAAATGACACGTTTAAATTAAAAACAGACGAAGCATTTAAAATATTTAAAACTATTGAGCTGTTTGAAGAAACAGGACAAATAGATATATTGCTAGATTTATTAGACGATGTAGCTAAAATGTCTAACGAAGAGTATGCAGAAACATTTGAAAGAGATCAAACAAATCCTAACGATCCTTTAGGCTTACCTGTAACTAAAGTGGATGTAAATAAAGAGGTTGATTTTTTAAGACAAAGAATAAAAGATTACCAAGACAACCTTGCACCAATAAAAGAAGGTATAGCTGCAATGATGCCACAGATAGCACGTAAACTATCTAATGACCCTAATGTAGACGCACAGACTTTAGCGCTTATACAACAAAAGCTAGCGTACTATTCTTACATGTCTAAAGATTTTGATAGACGTACAGATGAAATAAACACAGCACTTTTAGACCTTACTGCAGGTATTATAAACATGGAAGGATTTAAAGGCATTGAGCTTACTAAAAAAGACTTAAATGACTCTAAAGTACTGCAAGAAGTGTTTAGTAAGTTTGTAGAGCAGCTAGAACGAATGAGTGAAGCAGAAATAAATCTAAATGATTTAGAAATGCAACAATTATTTGATTTATTTGCTGATGGACTAGTTATGGCTAGAGAATTACAGTCGTTTCAAGAAATGATTGAAGGTATATATAATAATCCTGCAAAAGAATTCCAAAAAGCAAAAGAAGATTTAGATAAAAGAGAAGAAGCTAAGAATCAAGCTGAAGAAAAGATAGCATCTATAGTAGAAAGTGGGCAAGCATCTGAAAACGCAACTCAAGATGAAAATAACAAAGAGAGTAATGAAACTCCTGCAGAAGAATCTCCTACGCCAAATCAATCAGAGTTTACATCAGATGAATTAGCTAATGATGCTGATACTGTTAAAACAGAATACTATACTATAACAGACGAAGATGGTAATTCACAAACTGTTGAAGTAAGAACTAGAAAAGATGGCTCTAGAGAAATAGTTTTTAAAGATGAGGACGGTGATACTTATAATAAACAGACATTTAGCGCAAATAATACTTTAACTAATGAACAGCTTATTAATGCAGCACATCCACTTGCTGATGAAGAATCTACTTTAAATAAAAGAGAAGGAGAAACTAGAGAAGGATTTGAGGCTAACTATAGTGAAAGACAAATAGAAAAAAGAAAAGCTAAACGTAGAGCTGAGAGAGAGGCTTCACCTAAAAAAGAATCTCCTAAGTCAAATCAGCCTAATCCTGCAGAATCTTCGCAAACTACTAATGAAGCTACAGAAAGAGATCCTGAAGTACCTTCTAATGAAACTTCTATAAATGAAAATGAAGAATCTCAAGTAAAAATATCTAAAGAAGATGATAGTTTACAAGCAGGTATTGAAAAAGACAAACCTGTAAAACTAGGAAGCATACTTACAGCAGCATGGAAATCTGTAAGAAACTTTTTTAATAACACGCCTGGTATAGATCCTATTACATCTAATTATTTAGAAAACCCTGACACAGGAAATATAACCCAACAAAACAAAGATATTGTGTGGGAAATAGATTTTAATTATATAGAGCTTCGTGAAGGAGGGCAATACCCTAGAGGAACAGTTAATAAACTTAAAAATAAAACAGATTTAACAGATGAAGAGTTAAAAGTAGTTCCAATTAAAGGTACGCTATTAACTAAAGAAGGTACTACATTAACATTTTACATGCACGAGGAGCCGTATATATTTACTAATATGGATCCTAAAAAATGGAAACAAGCAATAGAAGAGTTAAGTACTTTTAGAAGAGACTTTTATAATTTATATCAAAAAGACAAAATTGCTACAGCTAAAGTAGTTTCTATGAGTGGAGGACATTTAGACACTCGTAAAGGACAAAAAAATAATTTAGCTACAGTTCTTAATAATGGAGATCCTAGAGTTAGAGATAAAAGAGTTGTGTTTGTATTTAATGATGGTAGTGAGTATGTAGATTCGTTTGGAAGAACTTATCCTGAATTAAGTTTAAACACTACAAACCCTAACACTAAAGGGGCAGTATATATGCCTATACAAATGAATAATGGCGATATATTCCCGCTTCGTGTTTCTATAGAAAATTTAAATAGACCAGTAGCAGAGTTATTATACACTATTTATACAGATAGAATGTCTAAAAAAATACTGTTAAATGATGTTATGTCTGAATCTTGGATAAGTGATTATATAAAAACACATGATTTTGGAGATCAAATATTTTTTATGAAAAAATTATTTGATTACGTAAGTAATAGTAAATTAACTCCTACGTTTTCTGAAGTATTAAATATGCTAGTGTATGAGCATGAACAAGTTACAAAAATGCATGCATTTAGATTTGATGTAAAAAATAACTTACTAAAATTAGGTAATGAAATTGATGGTGTAATAACCACAGACTCATATAGTATGCAGGATATAGAAAACAATAAAGAAAAAATTATTGACTGGTTTGTAGAAAACAAAAGATTTAATGTGCAACGGTCTAGAACTTCTGATCCTAATTACGTAAGTTTGTTTGTTGAAAATACAGTTGTGCACACAAATGCTTTTACGCATAGACAAACAGGAACACCTTTTATACAGCCTAGCGTTAGAATGTCTGTAATAAATAGTCCTGATGAATATGCAAAAGAAATTAAAGAAGAAAAACCTCCCTTACTTGTTTTAGAAAGTATTGAAGAAGGTGATGTTGGCGATATTATAATGGAGTCTGTAAAAGATGAGCTTATAAAAAATGAAATTGCAAAATCAGAAGAAAGTGCAGCAGCTGATAAAGTAGTTACAGATTTAAACAGCACTATGTCTGTAGAAGAAACTGAAGCACAACTAAATGCAGCTATGTTAGCATCTCTTGTAGAAGAGAAAGTAACGCCAGAAATAGAAGAAAAAGTTGTAGAAGAAAAGGTAAAAAGAGAAACTTTACCTCCTCAAAACAACAGTGAGCCTGCGTGGATGTTAGATATGGAAGCTTTAGATGATTTAGATGACATTGATAGTGGAATAGATACGAGTAACTTAGAAGATGATGACCAAACCCCTTGTAAATAATGAAATGTAATTTATTAGATGAATCGTTTAAAAACGGTAAAAATTCAGTATTAGCTGCAAATGGGCAAACTTCTTTGTTGTTTGGGCAATTGTATGATATATACAATGAAGACGGACAAAAAGCATACAATATATACCTTATTACACAGCAAGAAAATTTTAACAAATGGTTTGCAGCAAGTGAAACTGGTAATAATGTAGATGAGAATGGTGAACCTAAAATATTTAAAAACTTTTACGTAAGTATAGATCCAGAAACAAAGCAATCAAAAAGATGGTATATATTTGATTCTAATATAGAATCTGCCACTGCTATGTACCCTGTAGGATTAACACGTATACCAGGGATGACGCCTGCAGAAATAAAAGAAGCAGTTGATGTTTTGTCTGCGGCTTTTGTAAAAAATAAAAGATACCAAGTACAAGATTTTGATGATGTAAAAAATCTAGACTACAGATTTTTTGGTGAATGGGCTGCAGTGCATATGGTAGGGTTAAGAAAAAATCCAAAACTAAAAGGAACTAAAACATATAGACTGTATCAGCAGATCTTTGAAGATATAGTATATTTAAGAAAAGATGTACAAGATAAAGATGGAAATCGTTTACCTTTATTAGATGAAAACGATATGCCTGTACCTAGGTATAATCCTAAAGATCCTGTAAACTCGTCACAACTACTAGAAATGGTATTCTCTAGAATGCAAAGAGAAACTAGGATAGAGTTAAAAGAAGATGAGAAAACTTCAGCACTAAACGTAAAAGAAGCACATTTTAGCAACCCTAAAGAAAAGCTAACTGCAAATGTTAAGCTTATGATTAGGAGTTTATTTAAAGTTACGTTTAAAGAAGGTAAAATTGTACCTGTAACAAGTAAAATACTTGGTAAGCCTACGCTAGTAGATCTTACTAAAACGTATGCTACTATAATGCAGTATTTAAGTAACATATACTCTTCAGACTCTACAATAGATGTGTACACTTTAATGATAGATAAATTAAAAGATGTACAAGGATTCCATCCTGAGTTTAACGAATTGGTAGCAATGCTAGAAAGATCTCCTCAGTATAAAAAGACTCAATTTGTGCAAGCATTTATGAGGCCTGAGCTAGATTATACAAGTACGTTTGTAGACGGTACATCTAAATTAGGTACAAGGATAGGTAGCCCTGATGTGCAGTCTAGCGAAAAAAACATTAGAGATAATTGGCAAATATCGTACGAGCAACTAATGACTAAACCTAATCAAACAGGTAAAAGAATATTAGATGTAAGAAACGCACAGAAAGCAGTGAACGCTTATAAAGAGTTTAATGCAAAATTAAAACAAGTTTACAAAAGAGCTTTAGTTTCAGCAAAGAAACAATCTTTACAAGATCTTACAGAAGCAGATGTAGACTTGAGTCTTATAGCAAAAGTGTTTGCGCAGATGTTAAACACTATAGGCGTGCAAGCAGACTCTACAGCGTTAGAATATCTATTTAAGCAAGGAAAAAACCCTGCAATAGAAGCTAATAGCTTGATGTCTGACCTTAAATATATATTTTTAGGTAGCACAAAAAAAGGGTCATTAGGATTACAAAATCTTATTGATAATCACAATAAAACAAAAGAAGGTAGATCTTTTCCTTTACTAGAAGATGTAGAGGGTAATATAAATTCTGTAATGTTTGATGAAAAAGCTATTAAACCTTTTTCTACAGCACAAGGAATTTATGATGCAGATTTATTAGAAACTACTGTACTTGGGCCAGGAGCTACATTGTATTGGAAATACGGTATGTATTCTTATTTACATACAGCAGTACTACGGATCCAAAAAGGAGATAAATCCTACGTAGAGCAACTAAAAAAATTACCCTACACAGAAACATCTGTATGGGTAAATTGGTTATTAGAAAATGAAGACAACGCTTTTGCAATAAAGCAGTTTCTTCATATGGTAAATACTTCTACAAAATCTGAAGGTAAAAAGAATACGTATCTTACAGGAGCTGATGCATTAATTAATAATATGACTAGAATACTAAATGGGCAGTACACAACTGTTTCTACAGGTACATCTAGTACGCAACATTATTTACAAGGGCCTGAAAACTTAGATTCTGGTGTAGAATATTTAAATGGAGATATTACTTTTAGTAATAATAAAGTTGTGTTTACATTTCAAAATTATATAAAAGCAGATATAGAATCCCAAAGACAAGCTTGGGATCATGTGTTTGGTAAAAATAAATTACCTGAAGATCAATTGCTTTTAAATTACCATTATAAATTAGATAAAGAAGGGGTGAAACAATTTATTGACCCTAAAACTAAATTACCTACAGGTAATGTATTTAAAGGAGATACTATGATGTTTCCTGACTTAGCGTATGGTAAACCTATAGCAAAAAAATTAAAACTTTATCATACAACTGCATCAGATACAGAGTATACTCGAAACTTACCTATGCATTTAACAGATGAGATTCTTAATTCTGAAGAAATAAAAAGCATGATAAAAACAGCTTTTATATCAGAGTTTAAGAAAAGTTTAGAGCTAGCTAAGAAATATGATGTATACTTTGAAAATAAAGAAGGTGTATTGTACAGTAAAGCAATTGATGCTACTCTAATAAATTCTTTTAAAACTAGAAGAGGTAAAGACAACAACACTCTTAAGTCTCAAATATCTGCAAGAGCTTTTGGGGATTACGTATTTAATAGTATAATATCTGCAAGAGAGTCTATGGGAATGTTTGTAGGGCACCCTGCAATGTATAAGTCTATAGAAGATGTACCTAAACGTTCAGGACACTTTACTACACCTACACAAAGATTTAGAATATATGAGCATAAAGGTAAGTGGGCTATAAATCCTAAATACTATCATGCAACTGTAGATGATATAATGACTCCTGGAGAGTTTTTTACAGATCCTAAGTGGAAAAAAGCGTTGGGAAAGAGTATATCAGATATGTTTGAAGAAGTAGATCTTACTGATGGTACTACTTGGATAACTCCAGAATTATTTAAACAAAGAGAACGTGGTTTAGGTAGATGGCCTGATAGTAAAGAAAAAGCTTTTGAACGTATTATGCGTGGAAAAGCTAAAAAAGATGATTACAAAAAAGTTAATTTTACACCACAAAAATTTACAGTTAGAGGAACACAAGTTTCAGGGCAATATAATGTGCCTAGAATAGAAAAAACTGCATATGTAGTGCTTTGGCCTGATTTAGTAGAAACAACACCACTAAAAAATCTATATGATAAAATGGTGGCGTTTGAAAAAGAAAACTCTACAGATAAAGGTATTATTGGTGTGCAAGTAGCTGTAATAAGTGCAGTTAAAGCTGGAGCTAAGAGTATCACTAAAATAGATACAAATGGTATAATAAACGATAATTTTGAATTAGATTTCTCTTTAGAAAATCACGAAATGATGGGGTTAGCGCAAGAGCTTCCTTCAAAAGGATTTACTTCTACAATTGTAGGTTCTCAGCCTAAACAAATTATATTATCTAATATAGATTTAGATGCGGCTTACCCTGGATACACTAACGGTGCAGAATTACTAAAAGATTATTATACTAATGAGTCTATAATAGCAAACAAAGGAAAAGAAAAATTTGCACAAGCTCACGGAATTAATCCTAGCTTTTTAAATCCTGGAGTAAATGACCCTGCTAAGTTGCATGCAAAATTAATGGAGCGCTACTTAGATACAGAAGATGATAATATGATAAAAGGATTGGAAGACGGTACTATACCTTTAGATGCTATGTTCCAAGACAGAAGAGGACTACAAAGCGCACTAACAAATGGCCTTAGTAGAAAATCTATATTATATAAAGCATTAGGAGGACAATTTGTTCAGATAGCTGGATTTGGATTAGGGCAAGACTCTGCTAGGTACTCTGAGTTAAAAAAGAGTGAGAAAAACAGAATCAGGTGGATGATAGATACAAAAAATCTAAAAGCTCCCCAATTAGATTTAGAAAATAAAAAGATAATACCTGGTCAAATACTGTTACCGTATGAGTTTATAGAAAAAATAAAACCAAAAGACGGTAGATCAGTGGAGCAGCTTAGTGATACAGAATTAAAACAATTAGTAGATAAAGACGCACTACGCCTTTTAGGGTATCGTATACCAAACCAATCTATAGCTTCTATCTTTTCTATGGAAATAGCAGGTGTATTACCAAAAGGATCAGGAGATTCTATAGTAGTATTTGATGGTATGACTACACTAACAGGTAGTGACTTTGATATTGATAAAATATTTTTACTAATACCTCATTTAGAGTTTACAGATGGTAAACTAAGAAGAGTTGAGTTAGATTCTTCTGACTCTATGGAAGCATTTGAAAATGAAAGAATAAGAATATGGGAATCTATACTGCAAAACGCAGAAAAAAGTAATGAATTATTGTTTCCTACAGATACAGGCTTCTTAAAAGATGACGCTAATGATGTGTATAACATGGCGTTTGAAGGAAGTGATGAAAAGGTTATGACTAATCTTAAATTCTTTGGCCCTGTGTACCAAGACTCGTTAAAAACTAGATTTTTAATGGGTAAAAAAATGGTAGGCTCTGTAGCAAACAACATTGTAGATCATATACCTTCTTCGTTAGCAGGATTACAGTTAACAGAGTATATAGGATATGGCCATAAAGGTATGGGAGAAGATGCTGCAGTTTACACTGACTTGTCTAGAAACGACGTTATAGGTAGTGATATGCTTATAACTCAAATTATATCTGCGTATATGAATGCAAACGTGGATATTGAAAAAGACCCATACATATCTTATGTAAACTTTAACACTCACACTGTAAACGTAGCATTTTTGTTATTACGTTCAGGTGTAAACTACAAATGGGTAAATAGATTCCTAGCACAACCTGTAATTAGAGAGTATGTAGATAATTTATTTTCTTTAGATAGCGAAGCTCTTTCAGATGTACAGCTAACTACAAGTGCAATACAAAAGAAAGCAATTAATAAAACTAAAAAAGATTTCTTTCCTAAAACACGTAAAGTAGAAGCAGTAGTAGAAGAGTCTGAAATAGAAATTGATGAGATAGCAGCTTTAGATGAAGAGATGTTAGAGGCAGAAGAAGAAGAAGTAGTTGTAGAAGAAGACAATATTGCGCAAGAACTTACTGTACCAGTATTAGAAGATTTGTTAAGATTTGGAGACACTAATGAAAATTACTTTGAAATGCAAAAGTTTATTCTTGATGAATTCTTAAGATTAAACGAGCACGGAAACTCAGTGTTAGAGCAAATGTTAGGGTCTAGACTTATATCTACAGGTTTAGGTAGAAATCTAACAGAAGTTAGAATGAGAAAAGAGAAAAAAGAATCTTTAGAAAAAGATCCTAGATTTATAAACTTTGGAAGTAAATACCAAAACAATACTGCAGACGGACTAACTTTAATGGGAGTAGCGCATCAGTATGTAGACTACATCTTAGACACTTTTGAAGATACATTTTTATCTGAGTCTGAGTTTATGGTAGAAGGGCTGCATAAATTATTAGATGTAACTCTTATGTCAGATAACATACTAAATAGACAGAAACTTGTAGACACTATGTATACATATTTGTATTCAGGGTTTCAAATAGCAAGTACAGAAGAATTTGGAATGCAAAATTTATTATTTTCTAAGTCTGAAGCAAATTCTTTTGTAGTAGAGTTTAGAAGAATGCAAAAAAGCAATCCTGACAACATATTACTAAACAAATTATTAACTAGTAAAATAAATTCTTTTGGACAAAATGAATTGCCTAGTTATGTAAAGTCTAGAGGCTTAAAAGGTGTGCCTTCTGAAATAAAAAACTTAGCTGTTCAAGAATGGGAAGATTTGTATATAGACCCAAAAACAAGAAAATTTGCAATAAAATTAGTTAATATGTCGTTTTTTGTGTCTGGATTTAACAATAACATGAATTCTTTCCACACATACATACCAATGACTTGGGTAAAAAACAGTGGGTTTTCGGATTATGTAAAGCATAATTTAGAAGACTTAAGTTTGTTGTCTATAGATGATATGGTAGACCAAATTTTAAGACATAACACTGAAAATCCTAGAATGGTTACAGATCTTGGTACAAAACCTAAAAAAGTACAAAAAGGAATTAAAAATAGTGGATTTAAAGATTCTAAAGATAAATATGTACCGTTTAAAAGAGAGCTTAGTATAACTCTTACTGGTAAAGCCAGAGAAACTGTAAAAAGAAAAAAAGCAGATGGTAAAAC
>TARA_R110000796_G_scaffold9431_1_pt1 | contig 12096 bp, 7 predicted proteins | sample TARA_R110000796 | Tara Oceans TARA_R110000796 (sample SAMEA4397815) | marine metagenome | biome: Polar Biome; feature: [SRF] surface water layer (ENVO:00010504); material: water (ENVO:00002006), including particulate matter (ENVO:01000060) such as... | depth 5 m | reverse complement strand
CGTTGTCGCCGGTTTTGCTGCTGTGGCATCCTCTCCTATCGAGAAAGTCAAGGCTAAGGCTAGACAGAAAAAAGCAGATGAGCTTGGCGTAGAATATAAAGAAGCGGAGACAGGGTTGGCTGATGATAAGTCAAATCAAATTATTTTATCGGGTACTGCTTATTATGATTTCAACCACTTCGCTGAATACTGGAAGAGATATAAAGATATTATAAATAGTCAGGGCGATAGGGCTAAGCTTAGAGATATTTTTGGGGGTGATGTTCCAGAGGATTTTGCTTGGCAAGAGTATTCTGTGATCCGCATGCCTGTAACGACTATTCCCGCAGGCTTTATGGACGAGGGTCAGGTAGCAAGGGCAAGAGCAACAATCCACTCTGGTATCTTTCAAATGGAGTATGGGGCGTGTTTCACCACAGACAGTCAAGGGTTCTTTAAAAGGTCTTTAATAGAGGGGTGTATTGCCTCTCTAGAGAATAGCATAAAGATAAATGGTGAGGATATTGCTTTTGAATCACAGCTAAAGGGGGTTCCAGAGAAACAATACATTTTTGGTGTTGACCCTGCGTCAGAGGTTGATAACTTTAGTATTGTCGTTTTAGAAGTAAACGAAACCCACCGACGTATTGTTCACTGCTGGACTACAAACAGGAGTCAACATAGAGAGAAGCTCAAGTCTCACCTTGTTGATGAGGATGATTTTTATTCTTACTGTGGTAGGAAGATTAGAAACCTCATGAGGGTGTTTCCCTGTATAGAGATAGCTCTTGACGCTCAGGGTGGAGGTATAGCTGTTATGGAAGCCCTGCACGACAAAGATAAGGTTAGAGAGGGCGAGGTCAAAATATGGCCAACTATAGATTATGACAAACCCAAAGATACAGATGACGAACCCGGACTACATATATTGAAAATGTGCCAGTTCGCAAAATACGATTGGCTTGCAGAGGCTAATCATGGTCTCAGAAAAGACTTTGAAGATAAGCTCGTTTTGTTTCCAGACTTCGATACTGTGAGCCTTGGTCTTTCTGCCGAAGATGATGGCATAAACGGAAGGGTATATGATACCTTAGAGGATTGTGTTATGGAGATCGAGGAGCTTAAGAATGAGCTATCTATGATTATAATGACACAAACAGGACTAGGTAGAGAAAAATGGGATACCCCTGAAGTAAAGGTTGCTGCGGGTAGGAAAAGAAGGATAAGAAAAGATCGTTACTCTTCTTTAATTATGGCTAACATGTCTGCTAGACAGATGTTCGTAGAGAGAACGGTACGGACTTATGATCATTATGGAGGGTTTGCCGAAAAGGCAGCACATAAGAATGATAAAGACGAGGACGGCGGCCCCTTGTATCAAGGTCCTTCATGGTTTACAGAAAATATGGGCGATATATACTAATACTGTGTATACTTAAAAGTAATCGAATTATCAATACTATTGTTTAAGGAACAATACCAATGGCAGATGATCTTTATTTAACGTGGGCAAACGACCAAGAACGCAGCAAGGCTTATGAAGCGTCTTCCGATACGGTTCACGCTTATGATGGCATACAAAAATCCTTTGCTTACAACAATAGAACGTTCTTAGATATCGAGTCCTCACGGTCTGTTCGTCCTAGTTTTGACAAGAGCGACTACACCTCCTTTCGTCCCGGCGAAGCTGTTCCAACTCAGCAAAAGAGGATTATAAAGATGTGTATGCAGGCATATGATAAAGTTGGGATTATCAGAAATGTTATCGACCTAATGGGGGACTTTGCATCTCAAGGCATTACTCTTGTCCATCCAAACAAATCAATTGAGAGATTCTATAGAAAATGGTTCGAGCAAGTTGACGGTCTGGATAGATCAGAGAGATTCTTAAATTATCTATATAGATGTGGTAACGTTACTGTAAAGAGAAGCACTGCGAAGATAAGCAAGAAAAAAGAAGCTGAACTTAAGAGAAGCACCGCTGCCGCAGATATGAAGATTGAAGATATAGATTTTACTAAGAGAGAGATCCCTTGGAAGTATGATTTTCTCAACCCCTTAGCTGTTGATGTTAAAAATGTTGATGCGGCAATGTTTACTGGAGACCTTGAGTACGTACTAAAGGTGTCAAAGACAACAATGAACTCTTTGATGATGTCTAACGATGGGAAACGACAGAACCTACCTGCCGCGATGATGAAAAGATTTTCACAGGGAGAAAGAGAGATCCCCCTAGATAAAGATAAAGTGATGATGTTCCATTACAAAAAAGATGACTGGAACCTTTGGGCAAACCCAATGATTTATGCGATCCTCGACGATATCATTATGCTAGAAAAAATGAAACTTGCAGATCTAGCAGCTCTTGATGGAGCTATATCTAATGTTAGATTGTGGAGAATTGGCGATCTAGACCATAAGATTATACCTACTAAAGCGGCTATTAATAAGCTTAGGGATATCCTTGCCAGTAATGTTGGTGGTGGAACTATGGATTTAGTTTGGGGTCCTGAGATTGACTTTAAAGAAAGCAATAGTCAGGTATATAAGTTCTTAGGTTCAGAAAAATACCAGCCAATACTCACAAGTGTATATGCAGGTCTTGGAATTCCTCCCACTCTAACTGGAGCATCTTCAGGTGGTGGATATACCAATAACTTTGTTAGCCTGAAGACCTTAGTAGAAAGACTTGAGTATGGTCGTGAAATCTTAAAGGGTTTTTGGAAGCATGAGATTAAAATCATTCAGAAAGCTATGGGCTTTAGATTCCCCGCAGAAATTCACTTCGACTCAATTATATTGGCAGACGAAGCTGCACAGAAACAATTACTAGTCCAGCTAGCCGATAGAGACATTATATCTCATGAAACGCTTCTCGAAAGATTCAGAGAGCTACCGGCTATCGAGAAAATTAGAGTTCGTAGGGAAGAGAGATCTAGAGTTAACGATGCGCTCTCACCCAATAAGGCAGGGCCGTATCATAACCCACAGCATAAAGAAGACATCGCTAAGATCGCACTCACTAAAGATGTTTTGGATAATGATATCTATCTTGAGAACTTAGGTCTTCCCGTATCTGAGATCGACCAGATAAACAAAATAGAGGTTGATGAGACTCCAAAACCGACAGTAGAAGACACGAATACCGCGACTCCTGATCCAGACGGAGGGAGACCTAAAAACGCTAGAGATAAGCAAAAGAGAAAACAAAAGCGAGTTCTACCTCGCAGTAAAGGTGACGTATCTACTACGTTATGGGCTTATGAGGCACAGAAAGATATTTCTGAGTTGGTTATGCCTATGGCTCTAGCACACTTCAATAAGAAGAACGCTCGAAGCCTAACAAAGTCAGAGTTTGACCAGCTAGAATATCTCAAGCTTTGCATATTGACTGGAGTTAAACCGTTCATGGATATTGATGCAGATGTAATAAAAGCTATTATTGACTCTGGTACAAAACCGTCGGGCGATTTCAAGAATGATATAGAAACTTCTATCGCTAGTTTCTCAAAAGCACAGAACAAGAAACCTAGTGTTGATGAAATGCGATATATCTACGCTTCCACTTTTGCTAGTTTTAGTTAAAAAGATAGTCAAACTGTATTTTTTGTGTATTACCTCTTAAGGAGATTCACATGAAAGCATATGCACAAGAAATAAAAGACGGTATCCAAGATCTAGTAGAGAACAATTGCACAATTGCATACTGTGCTCCTATCGATCTAGAGATAACCGATGAAGAAAAGGCTATTGCCTTATCTCATACAGTCGCCGATAATAAAGAAGATAAGCAATTTGATCTTTATTACCTAAGCTCTGTTTTAGTGAGTAGTGGCTGGAATAAAAACGATGATGTTTTTGATCCTCAAGAGATGTGGGCAGCACGCTCAACTCCCGAAGATAAACAATTTAATTATATGCACGACGAAAAAGATATCATTGGCCACATTACAGGAAATTATGTGGTCGATTTTAGTGGTAAATCTTTAGATGGAGCCGTTGACTGGAGTCAAGCTGGTTCTCCTGAAGACTTTAATATTATCACAAACGCCGTGCTCTATAGGTCTTGGAGTGATATGGATCTTCAAGCACGTATGGCTAATCTTATAGAAGAGATTGAGGAAGGAAATCAATGGTTTGTATCCATGGAATGTTTGTTCCCAAGTTTTGATTACGCTCTAAGAAATTCTAAGGGCGAAAGCAAGGTTGTGGCGAGAGAAGAGGCTTCTGCATTTTTGTCGAAGCATCTCCGATCCTACGGGGGAACAGGAGAGTATGAGGGTTATGAAGTAGGTAGATTATTAAGAAATATATCTTTCTCTGGCAAGGGCTTGGTTTCTAAACCTGCTAATCCTCGAAGTATCATTTTAAATGATAGTCAAAGTTTTAGTGAATGTAAAAGTAAACTTATTACTGTTTCATCAATAAAGGAGACTACAATGTCCGATGTTTTACAGAAACAGCTGGATGAAGTGAAAGCCGCGTTGGCCGAAGCTTGTCTAGCTAATGAGACTATGAAGCAGGAAATGGAAACTCAGAAAGCCGAAGCGATTGAAGCTCAATTGCGAACGTTCGAAGAAACTATTTCTGCTAAAGACGAGGCTTCTGCCTCTCTTGAGTCTAAAGTTACAGAAGCTCTATCTAGAGTGGAAGAACTTGAAGTATCACTGGCTTCAGCCGAAGCCGCTAAAGAAGAAGCTATTTCTAAAGTAGCCGAAATTGAAAAAGCCGCAGCTCTCGAAAAGAGAACTATTGCTTTAACCCAAGCAGGTCTTGAAGGCGAAGCGCTGGATGAGGCTATTGCTAAGTTTGAAGATCTTGATCAAGAGACTTTCGATTTTATTGTTGCAAAAATGCCACCTTGGCTCAACAAAGATAAGAAAGACGAAGATAAAGATAAAGATAAAGATGAAGATAAAAAAGACAAGAAGGACGAGAAAGCCTCTAAGGCCGACGACGAACTTCTTGAGGAAGAGATTGACGAGTCCGAAGCATCTGCTGAAGATCTCGAAGAAGTAGAAGTGGAAAAGAACATTGCAATGGCTGAAGCTATTGACGAAGACGACCCTGCGGTTGAACTTCGCTCGACAGCTAGCGATTGGTTTGGATCTTTACTTAAATCAACGGCTAATCTTAAGAAATAATTATAAGGAGAAATAGATAATGGCTCTTAAATCAGATAGAAATGAATTACAGACCGACATTAGCTTTTTCATGAATGAAACTGCTACTAGAGGTGGTGTTGTTTCGGTGAGCACCGGCGGATCGGGTTCTGCTATGGATCAAGGCGCAGCCTTGGTTACATATACGGCAGCATCCGGGAAAGCCCCTATGGGGATTTTGTTGAACGATATGGTCAATCTTGACCTTACTCGTCAGCATATTAATCAACATAAGGATGAAGTGCAAAAGGGTGGTAAAGTTACCATTCTTCGTAAAGGATATGTTGTTACCAACAACCTTAGTTGCCAAACAGCTGCGGCAGCTGGCGACCTTGCCTATGTTCAGTTAAATGGAACAATCGCTAATAGCGGATGTATTTCAGATGACACGGGCAGAGCGGGATCTTCTATTGGAACATTTGTAAGTTCAATAGATCAAGACGGGTATGCCAAAGTAGAAATCAACCTACCGTAATTTTTAGCTCATAAAAGGAGAATAATAATATGAATATGAAAGAACGTCCTTCCGATGAATTCATCGCATTGCTAAAACAATCCGGTAGTTCAGATAAAGCGGTGGCTATCGAAGCTCAGCGAGAAATCGCAAAGGCTTTGGAAACGCCACTACGTAAAGGAGTTTTGTTCGGCGATGTCGTAACTTCAATTTATGAAGCTATGCCACTTGAACCGGGCGCAACCCCTGAATTCCCACTCGATCTTCTTGCTCCGGGTACGGAAAGCGAACATGTCGCTTATACCAATCCGGGTCACGGTCGTATTCCAGAACGTAGCGTCGAAGGCGATTACGTAATGGTTAACACTTACGGCATTACTAGCTCGATTGACTTCTTGCTTAAATATGCTCGTGAGGCTAACTGGAACGTTGTTGCTCGCGCAATGCAAGTTTTGGAATCATCGTTTGTTAAGAAAATCAACGACGACGGCTGGCACACACTGCTCGCTGCTGCTGTTGACAGAAATATTTTGGTTTATGATGCAGATGCTGCGGTTGGTCAATTCACCAAACGTATCGTTTCGCTCATGAAGACAGTCATGAGACGTAATGGTGGCGGTAATAGCGTCACTGCTAACGGTCGCCTTACTGACATGTACTTGTCGCCAGAAGCTATTGAAGATATCCGCAACTGGGGTGTTGATCAGCTTGACGAAGTTTCACGACGTGAAATTTACGAATCGGCTGACGACGGAGCTCCTTTGACAAGACTCTTCGGTGTTAACTTGCACGACTTATTCGAATTTGGTGATGGTCAAGAATATCAAAATTACTTCACGAGTGATCTTGGTGGTTCGTTGGCTAGCACAGATGTCGAACTTATCATTGGTCTTGACCAAGCAAGTAGCGATAGTTTTGTAATGCCTCTTAAGAAAGAAGTTGAAGTTTATGAAGACGAAGCTCTTCACCGACATCAACGACAAGGGTATTATGGCTGGGCTGAATTAGGCTTTGGTGTACTAGATAATAGAAGAGTTCTCGCTGGCTCGTTCTAATTTAAGTACTTTACCTGAGTTTAAAGGACCGTCCTGTTGGCAACAATGGGGCGGTTTTTTTTAGTTTTTGTGTATATATATTTGAATGAGCTTTAATATAAACTAGGGGTAAAGAATGGAATTGCTAATAAAGATCAATAGCACAGAAGGAGATACCTCATATAAAGATGGGGATATAGTGCAAGCGTTCTCTTATGATCGCATACATTTAACCAACGCTCAAGTAATATGCAATGTAGATAACTTTCCTCTTGACAGTATCACGGGTTTGAGGTCTAATGATTCATTGCTTATGAAGTATCTAGAGAGAGCGTCTTTGTATAGATTTGAGCGAACTGGAGTTAATACAGCAAAGAAAACAAACCTGTTGACGCTAGGAGAAGAAACTGTTGGGGCAGAAAGTATAGATGTTACCGCGTTTCTTGCAAAAAGACTAAAAAGTCCTAGACATAAAGTGTTTGGGTCTTCTGGGTCAGAGATTTGGTATGGGGATTCGAGAGAGTTAGATATAATTGCCATGTGGAATGACATAGAAGCTTATTCAGATAATTTAAAGTCTGAAAATAGCAATTGGCCATTTACAGAAATAGAGAAGAAGCATCTATTAGTACTGAATTCGTCCGGCTTCAAGAACAATATAGTTACAGAAGTTTCCAGCGGCACCGCCAGTGATAGACAGTCGTCAGCTGTTAGTGGAGAAAATATGGTCGCCAAGAGACAATGGCAGATTCCTTACTGGGATTTGTCTGAAGCTTTGGGGATTAATATTGATGACGTAAGAAATAAAGATACAGCAATAGATGGACGAAAGCCAGTATCTGACAGACCTCATATAGATGACTTAAATATAGATAAGGTTGTCGCAGGAATTATCACACTATAATTTATACATATTATTACAGGAGTATATATCATGACTGCAATGTCAAACTATTTAGAAAATAAACTTATAGACCACATTTTGAGAGGAACGTCTTTTAGTCAGCCAGACGTTTATGTGGGACTAGTGGGTAAATTTGATGCAGCTCAACTTGAGGCTGGAACCCTTACTCATGAACTAACCGGAGGTTCTTATGCTAGAATTGGTAGTATTCGCGGAGATGCCTATTGGAGTGCTGGCGGAACCAGTGGTCTTACCGATAATGAAAGCGCAATAACATTTGCTGCTGCGACCAATGAGTGGGGTCATGTATCAGGTATTTTTATAGCAGATGCAGCTAGTACTGGAAACATTTTATTATACGGATCATTGACTGCTACCAAGTTTGTTGAGAATACAGACCAGTTTATCGTTTCGGCGGGTGATTTTGATATTACCTTTGCTTAATTTATAGGGAGCATGGGTAATGGCTTTAGTACTTAAAGATAGAGTAAAAGAAACTACTACAACTACCGGAACGGGAACGATAACTCTCACGGGGGCAGTTGTTGGTTATCAAACTTTTTCCGTAATAGGAAATAGTAATACAACCTATTATGTTATAGAAGACGCTAATAATGCTTGGGAAGTAGGAATTGGGACATATACTTTGTCGGGGACTACTCTCGCTAGAACTACAATCCTAGCGAATAGCTCTGGAGATACGAGTGCTATTACTTTGAGTTCTGGCACACATACTGTGTTCTGTACTTATCCTGCTGGGAAATCCGTAAACTTAGATGCTAGCGGAGCTTTGTCTCCCGAGATTACCGTAGTGGGAACAATATCTAGCGGAGACTGGGAGGCTACTGATGTCGCCGTGGCTCATGGTGGAACTGGGTCTTCTACCGCTGGTGGAGCTAGAACTAACCTAGGGGTAGCTATAGGTTCCGATGTGCAGGGGTATGATGCCGATCTTGCTGCGATTGCTGCTCTAGCTAGTTCAGATAGTAATTTTATCGTAGGCAGTGCTGGTGGCTGGGTAGTAGAGAGTGGAGCTACCGTGAGAACTAGCCTTGGAGCTCAAGCCACAATTACTTTTGGTACTGGTGTTGAAACATTTTTAGGAACGCCTAGCTCTGCAAATCTTGCTACTGCGATTACAGATGAGACAGGTAGCGGATTATTAGTATTCGCTACTAGCCCAACGTTGGTAACGCCCGTATTGGGAACGCCAGCATCTGGAACTCTAACAAACTGTACGTTTCCCACCCTTAATCAAAGCACGTCCGGTACTGCTGCTATTGCGACCACTGTAACTGTAGCAGACGAATCTTCTGATTCTACGTGTTTTCCTTTGTTCGTTACTGCGGCAACGGGTAATGTGGGACCAAAGTCTGGCACCAATCTAACCTTCGCTTCTGATACAGGTATCTTAACAGCAACTGGATTCGCGGGCCCTCTTACGGGCAACGTTACGGGCGATGCTTCTGGTAGTTCTGGTAGCTGTACGGGCAACGCCGCTACGGTAACGACAAATGCCAATCTAACGGGACATATTACATCGACAGGCAACGCTGCTATTCTGGGTTCATTTACCGTAGCTCAGTTAAGCACAGCGCTTTCCGACGCTAGTATTTCGGGGAGCAATACTGGGGACCAAACGACAGTTTCTGGTAGCTCTGGTAGTTGTACGGGTAACGCTGCTACCGCCACGTTGGCAACAGACGCAACCAGTATTACTGTCAGCGCTAACGATAGTACCGATGAAACCGTTTATCCACTCTTTGTAGACGGGGCGACGGGATCTCAGGGTGCTGAGACTGATACGGGACTAACATATAATCCAAGCAGCGGGCTTCTTACGTCTACACTCTTTGCTGGCGCTTTGACTGGCAATGTTACGGGCAACGCTTCTGGCAGTTCGGGTAGCTGTACGGGTAACGCTGCCACCGCAACGGTAGCTACAACGGTTACAATCACAGACAACGAAAGCACAGATGAAGACAATGCGATTATCTTTACTGCTGGCGGAGATGTTGATGGTGGTAATTTAGGGCTAGAGTCCGATGGGACACTGACCTATAACCCCTCTACCGGAAAGATTACCGCGACTGGGTTTATCGGAGCTTTGACGGGCGATGCTTCCGGTAGCTCTGGTAGCTGTACAGGCAACGCTGCCACAGTAACAAATGGCGTTTATACTAGTAATAACCTTTCGGTTATGGCCGCCACAACATCTGCTCAGTTGGCGGGAGTAATATCAGATGAGACGGGTAGCGGAGCATTGGTATTTGCTACTAGTCCAACACTGGTAACGCCCGCGCTAGGGACGCCCTCGGCGCTGGTTGCCACTAACGCAAGCGGAACTGCTGCGAGCTTAACCGCTGGAACCGCCACGGTAGCCACCACTGTTACGATTACAGACAACGAAAGCACAGCTGAAGATAACGCAATTATCTTTGCCGCAGGCGGCGATATAGACGGCGGTAATTTGGGTCTGGAGTCCGATGGAACACTAACTTACAATCCAAGCACAGGAACAGTTACCTCTACAGTCTTTGCTGGCGCCTTGACTGGTAACGCATCCGGTAGCTCTGGTAGCTGTACGGGTAACGCCGCGACAGTAACAAACGGTGTTTATACTACCAATAACCTTTCAGTTATGGCTGCCACAACATCCGCTCAGTTGGCAGGGGTAATATCAGACGAGACGGGTAGTGGGGCGTTAGTGTTTGCCACTAGCCCTACTTTAGTTACACCAGCACTAGGGACGCCATCAGCATTAGTCGCTACCAACGCAAGCGGAACCGCAGCGAGTCTAACCGCTGGAACGGCTACCGTTGCAACGACTGTTACCATTACAGATAACGAAAGCACAAATGAAAATAACGCTATTATTTTCACTGCTGGTGGAGATCTAGACGGTGGCAATCTTGGTTTGGAATCTGACGGAGATTTACATTACAACCCAAGTACAGGAACTGTAACCGCCACAGTCTTTGTTGGCGCTTTGACTGGCAACGTTACGGGCAACGCAAGCGGTAGCGCCCTTACCGTAACACAAGCTGCTCAATCAGCAATTACATCGGTAGGAACTCTAACAAGCGTGGTTGTTGCCGACGGGGGAAATATTGGCTCTGCTTCTGACACCAATGCCATTTCTATCGCTTCTACTGGTGCTGTTACCTTTTCTCAAGCTACTAAACCCGGTCTTAAAGCCGATACAGACGGGACTACGGTTACCTTTAATTTGAATGAACCAAACATGCATACAGTTACTCTGGGTGGCAATAGGACATTTGCCATATCAAATGAAACAGCAGGTCAGAGATTTATAATTAGAATACTACAAGATGGAACTGGAAGTAGGCTGGTTTCGACTTGGTTTAGTACAATTAAATGGGCTGGAGGTTCTGCTCCCACTTTGACTACCACAGCGAATAAAGCGGACGTATTTGGGTTCATTGTCACAGGAACAGATACTTATGATGGATTTATTGTAGGGCAAAATATATAATGGCCACCACTACAGTAAGTATAGGTTCTAATCAAAGTATAGATACAGAAACCCCTGCGGGATCTTCCGGTGGTGGCCCCTCTTACGTTATCACCTTTGGTACCACTCCAAGCGGCATATCTGTTGGCGACATTGGGTTTATGGACACTGAAGATGCAGGAGGAGGGGGTGCTTCTGACTATACCTTTCTTGTCACGGCTATCAGCGGAGCGAATATAACCTTAAAGTATTTAACCGACACAGGAGGTAAAGGAGACAACTCTCCTCTTGGTCTTTATACTGGTGGCGGTAGTAGCGGTAGCCCAACTCAGGCTCCTATGGTTTTTAAAAGAGCCTTTTCTACAATCACTCTTTTTGAGGCGATGATTGACGACGCTTCCCCGAATTACTGGGGAAGTAGCGATGATGTTGTTGGAGAGTGTCATGCAGACTCGGCCTTTACAGACTCAAGAGTTCTCTTCGAGAATAAGCAAAGTTTAGCGTCTGTTAAGCTAACTGTGAACTCTGACGATAGACATGACGGAACTGCTGGTAGCGGAGCTGTCATAAGACCAACTGCTGGGTCAGGACATAATCTTGGGATTATAGACGTTAATATAGACAATTTTATTGTGGAGTGGCTTGATTTCGATTTAGGTAGCCTAGACTCAGCAAACACCAATACAGCTATTCGACTAGCAGGAACTAATGATGATAATATTGTAAGGAACAATCTTATCCATGATAAGGGTGGAAATCCGGGTAGCGTTGGCCCTTTCATAATTAGTGTAACAGGTGCGGGAGCCTCCGGTGATACTTTAAGTATACTTAATAATATTATATATAGTATAGTAGAGACGAACAATGACAGTGCAGCTGCTGTAAGTGTATACCTTTGGGCTGGAACTGTCAATATGTACAATAACACCGTTTATAATGTAGTTTCTAACGGGAGTAGCAAGGCATCTTGGGGTTTTGTTTATCGCAATGTTTCTTCTTCTGTAGTTAATTTAAAGAACAACATATCTTCTGGCCTGACTGTAACTGGGACGGTAGCGACTTATGCGAGAGCGTATCAAGACTTCGCA
>TARA_R110000796_G_scaffold160670_3_pt1 | contig 12102 bp, 8 predicted proteins | sample TARA_R110000796 | Tara Oceans TARA_R110000796 (sample SAMEA4397815) | marine metagenome | biome: Polar Biome; feature: [SRF] surface water layer (ENVO:00010504); material: water (ENVO:00002006), including particulate matter (ENVO:01000060) such as... | depth 5 m | reverse complement strand
GTCGATATCGAAGAAGAAGTAATTAAAATTTGTTTTACATTACACCATAAATATCGTAAATCATATTCTTGTTGTAATTGGACGTAATCTGGTGGATTTGTAAGAACATTTGGTGGAACAGCATACGCTAAAACATTACCAACCAAAATTGTAAAATCAAATAAATAATCTTTTCCATTAACTTGATTATATCCATTAAATAAAACACATATACTTTCTAAATAATTAAATAATAAAGCATTACAAAAAACTTTTGCTCTATTTACTGGGCCACCGCTTGAATATGAATATTCAGCGATTAATTTTAAAGTTCCAGTATCATAATTATATTGAACCCACGGAGCGGATGCGTGAATACCAGCATTTACGGCATTAAATGCTTGATAAGCACTTTCAAAAGCATTATTTATAATATCTATAAACAATTGAAATGTATATATATGATAGTATCTTGTTGAATTATCTTGTAATCCATTATTTTCACTTGGCGGTCTTGGATTTGGTATGGAATTGTTAATAATTGGTGGTGTATAAATCAAATCTTGTTTAAAATCTACACCAGTAGAACTTTCAAAACAAACACTAAACGGCATTAAATTAATATTTGTATTTAATCCTTCTTGAATTTTTGCTATCATAACTGGAATTTGACCCCTTAAACTCCAATGTTCTACGCATAATTCATAATTACTTTGTTTTTCTAAAATATCTATTGATTGTTTTTGATAAGAACATCTTTCACTGGCGGAAGAATCAACCCCATTATATGAGTTATCAATTCTAACATCATAATATATATGTTTTGTATCATCTCTATTAACACAACTCATTTTTTATTATCTAATATATATTATTAAAAGATATTTTTATTTTATTTTTTATATTTGAATTAATTTAGTAACTAATAAATCATTACTAATATATTTTTTATTTTTTGTGATTATGTCATGAAAATCATTAATACTTATTTTCGGATATTTCAATCTTAATAAAACCCATCTACCACAAGTATTTATATTTGGTGATTTCTTTTGTAATTGATATTCATTATATTCTATGTTATTATTACTTTCATATAATAATTTTGTTAAGTATCTATGATTACTATTTAATTCTTCTTTTAAATCCTTATGTAAAAATTTTAGTTCATCATCTGGAATAACTCCATAACTATCAAAAAAATATATTGTATTATTTACTCTGTATAAACACGTCCAATGACCGTAATTTTCTTTTGTATGATACAATAAAATACATTTATTATATATACCCAATAAATCATCTATATTATCATAATTAATTATGTCTTTATACTGTATTAAATTTGTTCTATTTTTCATATAGTTTAACATATCAGTATCACTTAATGAATAATCCATTTTTTATATATGTATTATTTAGATTTTATAAATTTTAAATTCTTCCAATAAATACGTCCTTTCATATCGTTATTTTTTATTTTAGCATACTTTATAACATCTTTTAATGAATGTAATTCTAAAATTTCTTGAATTGTAATTGGTGTTTTTTCGTCCATTCTTTTAATTGGTCGGCATACTTTCGTATCTTTGTTATCATCTCCACATATAACTATTTTTTTTTCAGTTAATAATGGTAAAATTTGTATCCATTGTTCTTCTCTCCATCTTTTTAAATTATTTGATTTTTTCTTATCTTTATATAATCCACCAAGTCTTTGGTATTCTTTCTGTATCCACATAGAAGCATAAGCACTTGGAAACCGTTTAAATTTTTTTTTAGCATCTTCTTTTACTTCTAAATATAAATCTTTATTTATTGCTTTATCCATACTATATATTAAAAAAAGATAATAAAAAAATTAATTAACTATATAACATCCTTTAGAATATACAACTATTGACGGTGCTTTTGTAATTTGAACCCATCTTGACGGTAAAGAGCATAGTTTTGATATTTGTTGTTTATCAAATCCAAAATATTTATCTAAAAGATATTTTAAACTATATCTTGTTGTCATTGCTGGAAAAATGGTTATTGAATTACATTCATTTAAAATTATTCTTGTTTGTTTATAATTATTTGCTTGATGTGATATATATATAAAACTTGTTTTATAACTTCTCCCTTGTTGAAGTATTAAATCTCTTATTCTATCTAATTCTTTATCAATATCTTTATTTGTTGAATATTCAACGTCATCGTATATAACAAGTGATTTTTCAAGTTCATTGAGTGTAATTGGGTCTTTTAATAAATCTTCATCTATAATAATTCTTTGTATGTATCGTAATTTATCAAAAACTGGGTCTGATGGTTTATTACTAAACAAAATTATTTTATTTTTTGGATATTGTTTGTGATATGTTTTACATAATTCTGCGGTATAAGTGCTTTTTCCACTACCAGACATACCAGCAACCATAAAAACTTGTCTTTCTTTGGTATCATCAAACATTGGGTTCAATTCCCCTTCATTTAATACAATTTCTTTATTTTTATTATCTTCACTTAATTTTAAATAATGGTCGTAATGTTGCGCTAATTCTCTATTAACTGGTCTTTTTTTACTCATAATAGCATCTTGTAATTGTTCCAATTTTTGAAAACTCATTCTTCCTTTCATTGTTCTAAATATATTTTCAACTAAAATTGATATTTCATTCATATCTATTTTTTTCTTTTTCTTTTTGTCTTTATCAGTTAAATAAACTATTTCTTTGTTATGTTCTCCACTATTGATATACGCTAATGGTTGTCCGTCATCAAAATTTAAATAAAACATACTATATTATAACTAAATAAAATATTTTTATTTACAAAACAAAATTTAATATAAAAAAAATAAAAAAAATTATTACCATTAAAAATAGATGATCGTTAATACGTTTTAATTATTTATTAAAATATTTTGTAAATCATCTTTAAAATGTATAAGAAAATTATATAAATCATTTTCTAAATTTGTTAAGGGTTCAGCATTTGTTTCTAAATCTGTTATTTTATCAATTATATCATCTACTTTATCATCTAAAAAAGATTTAATTGTATCTATTATTTTTTTATTTTTATTTAATTCATTTTTTATCTGGAAAATATTAATATTAGTCATGGTTAATCGTAATTTATAAAAACATAATATTTTTAAATTAATAAAAAAACGATATTCTAAAAGAAAATTTATTTATAAAAAAATAAAAATATTATTAGTATATATAATAAATAAAAAAAATGGGTGTTCGTTGTGAATTATGCGATGAATTTTTAAATATTTTTCAACTATCTAAATTATGTGTTAATTGTTATAAAATAAGAACAATTGTAAAAGCGTATAATTCAACTGTAATTTTAAAACATCTTGAAGATAATTTTTTAATTAAAAGTGATTTAATGGATACGGAAGAAGACAAAATAAGTAATGAAACTATTTTAAAAGATATAAATGATAGAGTTATTGAAAATGTTAATAAAAAAGTATCTTTTAGTGATACAAAAAAAATTTGTGATGATAATCATACAATGAAAAATTTAAATAAGAATTTACTAGATGATTTAAAAGAAAAACTTAAATACCATAGTAATAATATGATGGATACAATAAAAGAAAATGATGAAATAGATTAAATTATGGTATTCTTTTATTTAATTTATCTATTCTTTTAAGTAAAGATACTAATTCTGTAGTTTGTTTTTTTGTTCTATTAGATTTATCTTGTTTTAATATTTTGTTTATTTCAACATAAAAACTTAGATAAAATTTTCTAAATTTATCTCTATATGCTTTTTTTTCTTTTTCACTTAATGCTCTAAATTCTCCCAAATTATATTCATTGTATTCTCCGAATGTTTCTTCTGCTTTAAAAAGTTTTTCATATAATTCTTGTATTTTTGTTTTTAATTTTTTATTTTCTGTTTTTGCGTATAAATCATCTATTTTTTGTTGTTGTTTATCTAGAATTGCTTTATTATATTGATACCTTAATTTTTTATTATTTAATTTTATTAAATCAATAAATATTTTTATTAATTTATCAGTTTTTTCTTTACTTTTTGGTTTAAACAATAATTGTTGTAAATCATCCAATTCTTCTTTACTTTTAAATTTAATTTTATTCTTTTTTCCACTTGTATGATATTGATTTAATGTAAAACCCCAATTTATATCATCTTTTTGTTTTAAAACACTATCTATGTATTCATTTAGTTCTTTTTGTTTTTTTTCTTGTTCTATTTCTTTTTTTGTTTTCTTTTTTACTTCTTTCTTTTTTGGTATAAATTCTCTTATTTCGGGCATTTCAAATTCTTCATCATCATCCAATCTATCAATATAATCATTTATATCTTTTATATATAATCCAACATTTCTCAATATATTTCTTATTAATTCCTTTTGTTCTTTTGATTGTTTAGCATTATATTTTTTTATTAATTCATTATATTTATTATTAATATTTAAATTTTCTTTATTTTCTTCTTCTTCTAATCTATTTAATTGTTCCATATTTAATTTACTTAAATCAATTTTTCTCTTTTTTTCTATGTCTTTAAGTCTTGTTTTTAAAAAACCAATTATTATTTCTTCTTTTTCAAAATCTGTGTGTTCAAATAAATAATCATCTGTATCTTCTCTTTTTCTATTTTCTATTACTTTTATAAATTCATCATAATTCTTTGTATTATTACCAGTCATCATTAAATCATAATCTAAACCGTTTTCGTTTTCATACTCATAATTTAATCTTATACTACTTAATTTTTTATTTAATTCAAAATCATTTATATCATATTCTCTATTATCATATAAATCTAAATATTTAGCAAAGAATGATAAAGTATTAGCAAGTTCTTGTTTCTTTTCTTTTTTCTCTTCTTTTTTCTCTTCTTTTTTCTTTTCTTTTGGTTTATCTTTTTCTTTTATATCTTCTTTTTTCTCTTTCTTTTTCTTTTTCTCTTCTTCTTTTATTTTTTTTAATTCATTTATTTTTTTATTTTTTAAATCTTCTTTTATTTTTTTTATAGAATAATTTAAGTCTTTAACATATTCACCCATAATAAGATGATAAGAACTCCAATCACCATCTGTTTTCATATAATCATTTTGTATATTCATATTAACTTTTATAAATTTTTTATATACTCTACTATATTCCATATTTCCATAATCAGTATTTAATGTATCATATATTTCTTTTTCATTTTTTGTTAATTTTTCTTTATTATCTATTTTTTTTGCTACTCCTTTTAAATAATCCATAAGTTTTATACCATAATACGGATAATACGCATATTTCCAATTTTTATTTTTATTTTTATTAACAAATTTAGATAATTTTTCCAATGCTTTTACATATTCTTTTGTTTCTTGTTTATTTTCTTTTTGTAATTTTTGTATTACATCTGTTATATTTTGTAATGGTTTAGAAAATAACATATAATGTGTTGAATCTTTTTTATAAAATGTATAATCATTAAACTCTTCATCCATATTTTTATCTAATATATATTTTAAATCAATTTTATCATTATATTGTAATGGATTACCATAATTATCCGTATGTTCTTTAAAATATTGTATCATATTTCTTACATTTGGTATTTTTTTGTCATATTTATGTAAAAATTTATATCCTTCATCTTTATAATCATCAATAAAATCTTCATATTCTCTATTATTCATATTTTTTTTATTATCTTTAAAAATATTTAATTTTGCTTTTTCTACTTCTTTTATTGATTTATAAAAATCTTTTCTTATCTCTAATTCATGCTTAACTTCTTTTTCTTCTTTTTCTTTTGGTTTATCTTTCTTTTTCTTATCTTCCATTTTTTGTGTTTGTTTTGGTGCTTCTTTATTTGCTTGTATAATTTCTTTATTTGTTAATGCTATTGGGACTTGTTCTTTATTAAATGCTGGAAATTCTTTTTTATCATATTTATTTAATTTATTTATTTCAGTTAATATATCATTATCTTCATCTGTATTTTTTTTAATTATTTTTATTATAGAAATTGGAACTTTAACTGATTTTTTTGACATCCACTCTTCAAAATTTGCTTTTTCATTAGTAATTGATGATATTTTACTTGATAACCATTTTTGATTATTTTTCATTACTTCATCTTGTAAATTTTCATTTGTGTGTGGTTGATATAATATAGCAACTAAAACGCCATTAGTTCTTAATAAAGAATATGCTTTTTTAATAAAGTCTATATCATATATTTTTCTTGTGTATGTTTCACCCATAGATAAATTAAATGGTGGATTCATTATACAGTATGAAAATCTATCACTTGTTTGTAAGTTTAAAAAGTTATTTTCACTATATAAAGTATCTTCAACTGACATTTTAACTGATTTAATATATTCTTTTAATAGTAATCTATTACTTGTTGAAAATTCACAACATCTAAATTCTGTTTCAAGATTTCTTTTTTTTACATATTGTATTATATTACCATTTCCAGCGGTTGGTTCTAAAAACATTGTATTATTTCTTTTATCTTTTTCCATTCCACTTAATTTATATAATTTTTCTATTTCTTTGTCTTGTGTAAAGTATTCTTGAAATATTCTATTAGCATTTTTCCTTTTCTTTTCTTCGCTTTTGTCTTTTGCTTTACTAAATAGTTCTATTAATCTATTATTTAAACTTCTTGCTTTTGTTAATACTCTATCACCATCTCCAATAGTTTTTTTCATTTCTTCACTGTAAATTTTATATCTTTCGCTGTTTGTTTTTGGTTTCTCTTCTTCTATTCTGTTTAAAATTAGTCTTTCTACACTTGAAACACCCTTTTCAAACATTGGAACATCATTTTTTAACCATTTCTCAAAATCATTAATAACATATTGTTTTGTTTTACTCATTAAAAATAATTTTATATCTATGGATACGTTATCACTAATCATACCACTTGTTAAATTCATTTCTTTATTTTTTGAAGCATATTTATTTATTGATTTTGAATATAATTCTGTATTTGATATTCCTTTTTGTTTTGCTTCAAGTTTCATTTTTTCATCAACAAATACAATTTGAGATTGTTTTAAATTTTTCTTTTCTTTTGCTTTTGCTTCTGCTTCTTTATCCCTTACTTCATTTAAAAGTAATTGATAGTCTTTATCATTTGTTATTCCTTTAATAATTTCAACTAATTTACTATCTTCTTTAAATGTTATTATAACATTATAAATATTAACAACTCTATCTTTTTCCGGTAGTGATTCGTGTGATTTATAACGAATACCCCTTCCAATTACTTGTTCTCTCGTTGCTTCGTTCCACGGTTGGTCTATAACAAATATATTTGTTGTATTTTTTAAATCTAATCCTTCCGCCCCCGCTTTTGTGATAATCATTACTTGACTTCTTCTTTTGTTGTAATCTTCTTTTGATTTTTGTTTTTCCACTGGTCCTTCATTTCCACTAACAATAGAATATTTTATTTTTAAAGCATCTAAAAATTTAGTAAATTTATCTACTCCATTTTCAACAAAAGAGAAATATACCACACTTTGACTTATTTTTCGTTCTTCTATATTCTTTTTTATCAATTGTGCTACTACTCTTAATTTTTTAAAATTATCAACTGTATTACTAAATTGTCTTGCTACTCCGTAATATGCTTTTATTTTTGGGTCTCCACTTCTTAAAATTGCTTTCATTTCACCCTTATTATCATCCATTGTAATATTTAATAATTTCTCATTTCTACGTGGAAAATCTTTATCATTTTTTTGATTTTTATGAAAAGATATCCTTAATTTGAAATAATCCCCCGCAGTTTCTCTGTTGCTTGTTATATTATCGAAATTTTTTCTATTTATATTTTTTCTTCCATCTATCATTGCTAATAAATTCTCCATATCAAATGGTGTATTTACATTTGGAGTTGCTGTTAATAGTAAAGTTTTACTGTTATTATTGGTACATCTTGAAATTATTGCTAATGGACGACCGCCAGTTGAAATTGTTTTTTTTTCTTTTCCTTCACTAAATACGTCTTTTTCTCCGATTTCAGTTCTTAAATTATGTGCTTCATCTATAATTACTAAAGCGTTATCGCATATATTCGCTCTTTTAGCACTACTTCTTGAAAATTTATCTATACTAAAATATTCAATTCTTCTATCTCTTATTTCCAATCCGAAAGAATACATTTTCTCTATTAAATTACTTAATAAAGCACTTGGAGCAATAAAAACTACTTTACTATTTGGATAATATTGTAAGTATAATTTTATAGATACAACCGTTAAAATCGTTTTTCCAGTTCCAACACCCCAAAACGCCAACGCTCCACGGTCATTTGAATAAATTAATTTTTCAATAAGTTTTTTTTGTTCCGGTTTAAGTATAACTGGTTCTGTTTTATCTAAACTTAAATCTTTTCTTTCTGATAATTCAAAGGGGTCATCCTTATATTCAAGTTCTTTTTTATATTGTTCTTGTTGTTTATCTGTAAAGAATTTTTTAATACCAGTAATATCTTGTAAGGGTCTCAAAGGGTTTCCAGTTGTTTGTCTTGGTGCTTTTCCCCTTATATCTTCATCTATAATTATGTTTAATTTTTTTGCTAATTGTAATAATTGCGGTCTTTTCATTTTATTAATACTTTTATTACAATTTTTTTTATTAAAATCTTCTATTTTTTTCATGACTTGTTCTCTTGTTTTTAAACTATCTATTTTTATCATATTATTTGATTTTTGATTTATTAATGCTTTAAATGCTGGTAAATCTTTTTTATATTTTGCTTTATATGCTGTTATACATATATTTTTTTGTTTTAATACAAATCTAATATCAACAAGTGGTATTGGTTTTATTTTATTTTTTTTACTACCAAAGAAAATATCTCCACTCTTTTTATCATCATTACCACCACAATAACCGCAACCGCCACAATTACCACACGAACCACCATTGATTTTACAATCTTCACAACCAGTTCCAATTATTTTATGTCCGAATGATGCTAAATCTGTTATTTTTCTACTACCATATTTTATATATTGTGGTAATCCATTTATTAATGAAGATATATCTTGAAATAAAAAACCATCCGTTTTATTATCATATAAATTCAAAGATATTAAAACATTTCTTATAAACATTTGACAATTATTTTTAAAGGGGTCATATATAAAAAATTTTTCTCTACCCATTTTTTTTAATGGAATACAAATAAATTGTATTAAATCATACTTTATTCTTTTATTTAATGTATTTATTTCTGTATCTATAAAAGATTTATTAACATCCATATTTACAATAGAATTTTTTTCTAAACTAATTTCTTTTCCATTTTGTAAAGTTAAAATTAAAGATAAATGGAATAATTCATCAAATGGTAATTTATTTTTTAATTCATTAAATTTTCCAAAAGAAAACATATTTAATGCTCTTTCAATATTTTTACTTATTGGTTTTCTTGCTAATTCTATTTTTATAATTTTTTGTGTTCCATAATGTTGTAATATATCAATAATTTTATTTGAAAAATCAAGTTTTCCAGAAAAAGACATTTTATTTATATATATATTTTACATAAAAAAAATAAAAAAATTATTATTTAAAAAATAAATGGAATTGTATATTTTCCAATTGTTGATAAAGCATCAAAAACACCAGTTCCAATGTTTTCCACTGTATCCACCCACGCTTTTGGGTCGCTTATGTCTGTTCCATCAGTTCCAAAAACTCCGCCTTCAATGTTTTTTTTAACAGCATATTTTATAATATTAAAATCTTTTATTGCTTCTCTTTCGGATAAACCATTTTTTTTTAAATTAGATACAAATTTTTTAAACATTTCATCTGTAAATTTTTCTTCTTTTGCTTCTTTAAAATTTCTCAAATCAGTATATACTCGTAAATGTTCGGGAACAACTAATAATTTTTTAATTATTCTATCTGTTTCGTTGCTGTCTTGTGATAAATTTGAATCTTGTTTTGGTTTTCCATCTTGTGCTATATTTTGTGCTAATTGGAAACTTTCATTTGTAAAATCAGATATTTTGACTATTAATTGTTGTTCTTCAGATGAAAATTTTTCGTGGTGTTCGTCTATAAATTTATTTATATATTCCATATATTCTTGATGAATATTTAAAATTTGTTGTTGTTTTTGAGTTTTTTCCATTGAACTATTTACGATATTTTCAAATTCATTATTTACTAATTCAGATGTTCTTTTAAAATCATTAACTTCAATATTTACATTTCCACCATACATACCGCTACCGTGTTTTAAGGTGTTTTTACTTCTTGCTGTTTCGTCTATTGTTTCACTATTATTGTAAAGCATATTTGAAATTATTGCTTCATTTCTTTTTGTTCTTTGTGTGTTAATGTCTTCTATTTCATTTATATCTCTATTATCACTTGAAATAAAAGGGTTATTTTTTGGTCTTCTTGGTGTTATTGGTGGTGGTGTTTTTTTTTGTTTTGGTTGTTTATCATTTAAATGTCTATATAAATTAACTTCTTTATTTAATTGCTCTAATTCATTACTATCTTGTAAAATATTAATTTGGTCTTCCATTTCATCTTCATTTTCTTTTAATTCTTTAATATATTTTTTTTCAAAGAATTTTTTTGGGGGTCTTGGTTTATAATATTGTTTTTTTTCTTTCTTTTTTTCTTCTTTTTTCTTTTCTTTTGGTTCTTGTGGTAATTCTTCAAAGTCATCAAACATATTATAAATATCATCCATATTTAAATCACCATCAAAATTACCAATTTCATCATCATCTTCTGTTTTTTCAAGTTTGTATTTGTCTCTATGTTCTTTTTCTTCTTTTGTTTTTTTCTCTTCTTTTTCATCTTTTTTATTGTATCTATCATATAAACTTTTTGCTCCTTCGTATCTATCTTTTATTTTATTTACTTTTTTTGTAAAATCTAAACCCATATCTAAATAATCTTCTAAGTTTCTTTGTTTCTTTTTTACTTCTTTTTTCTTTTCTTTTTTCTCTTCTTTTTTCTTTTCTTTTTTAATTGGTTTGCTTTCTTCAATGTGTGTTTTTCCTTTCATTTTTGAACCATCGGGCATTATGTGGAAATCTTCCATTTTTGATTGTTTTTTTGGTTTTTCTTCAATTTGTTTTCTAAACTTTCTTTTTGGTTTTTTATCTTCAAAATCTTTTAATGTCGGTAATCTTTCAATAGCATAATCAGATATTAAATTTTGTCTTAATGGTTTAAAATTTTTATCATCAATACTAAATTTATTTTTATTTTTTAAAATTAAGTTTATTAAATCATTTTTTGATAATTTAGAAGTATTAAAATTTTTCTTTTCATTTTTTGGAACATTCTTTTTAACATCACTTATTATTTTTTTTAATTCACTTATTTTTTTCTTTTTTAAATTGTTATTATTCATGCTTCCCCCATAATTTTTATTATTACTTTTTTTAACTTTTACATCTTCAATTACGTTATCTTTTTTTAATTGATTAGATAACACTTTTAAAATATCTTCTTTCAATAAATCATCTTGCGACATAATAAAAATATAATATATATATTATAATATAACATAATAATTTTTATAAAAATAATGTTTTTTAAATAAAAAAATAAATATATTTATTTAGTTTAAAAACATAAAATAAAATAATATATATATATATATATAAAACGATAAAAAAATTTAAAAATGATTTCTACTACATACAATATTGAATTTATTAAACCAAATAAACAAAAAATTAAAGTTGATAATATGATTATGACTAATACAATTAAAAAAATAAAAGAATTAATAAAAGAACATTATTTTTTAGATATTAATATTACTAGAAATGTTATTTATGGATTGGCGAAAAGACCAGAATTAGTTAGTAAATTAATTAAATCATTAGTAAATGTTAAAATTATTAAAACAGAAAAAGAAGGATTTAAAATTAAATATATTTATAATACTAAAAGTAAAAGAGAATATTTAAAAAGTATTGAACGATCCACAGAAAACGTAGCAGTAAATTAAAAATTTTCATTTTTTTACAATTTTTTTTATAAATAAAATTATTTTGAGTTATAAAATATGTTTTTTGATGTAAATAGAAATCTAAAATTTAGTTATTTCTTTAGAATTGTAATTTCTTATTTT
>TARA_R110000796_G_scaffold19231_7_pt1 | contig 12130 bp, 8 predicted proteins | sample TARA_R110000796 | Tara Oceans TARA_R110000796 (sample SAMEA4397815) | marine metagenome | biome: Polar Biome; feature: [SRF] surface water layer (ENVO:00010504); material: water (ENVO:00002006), including particulate matter (ENVO:01000060) such as... | depth 5 m | reverse complement strand
TTTGGCTTAGTATTGATTAAATTAGGTCGCTTTTTGCATGATAAAATCGCCTTAAATGAATTTGCTAAAAATGCTGAAATTCTTAAAGGTAACGTGTCTGTTGCTGTGGTTGATGCCGCTGCCGCTATTGCTACAGCAATTATCATTCGCGCGGTCTTAATGTGGGCCGAAGACATTACTTTAGATACCTTCATTGCTATTTTTAGTGCCTTTTTGATCTCACAACTGATGTTAGTGATACTCACTCGATTACGTGAAAAACGTTACGCTAAACGTAATCAAGATGCCTCAATGCAGCAAGCCTTAACTCAAGGTCAAACGGCATTAGCATTGCGCCATAGCGGCTACATGATAGCCATGGCGTTAAGCTTCAATGCGGCAAGCCATTTTATTGTTTATGACCCAACGGCCTATGTAACCAACATTATCGGTTGGTGTGTATTCTCATTGATAATGCTAGTGGTATTATCGCTGCTGATCGCCTTAGTGAAAAAACTGGTGTTAGCCGGAATTAATCTTGCTGAGGAAGTCGAAAAACAACACAACATAGGTATTGCAGCCGTTGAAATGGCGATTAGTATTGCCGTTGCTCTTATTCTTACGGCGTTAATGGCTTAATTTATGACAACACCTTTGCTCGATGAACTTCCCACCAATACAACACCGGGGGACTCGCAGCAAAGTCCTCTATCATCCCGTCAAGTATCGAAGTTTGATGATGCCTTATTACTCGGCATCATGGCTTCGCTGGCGGGATGTGGCCTTATCTATGAATATTTACTGTCACACTATGCCGGTCGAATTCTCGGCGCACTAGAAGCTGCCATTTACACCATGATTGGGTTAATGATTGTGTCTATGGGTGTGGGCGCATTTGCTGCCCGTAAAATAAAATGCGCGTTTACAGGCTTTGCCATGCTCGAATTAACCGTGGCACTGTGTGGCTCATTTGCCATTATCGTTACCGCTGCAGTGATCGGATTTGGTCAACAACTTCCATTAACTATCGCCAATACATTGGGCTTGCCGCCCGATCATTTACCCAATGGTGGCTTTATTGCCAGCCTGCAAACCCTTAGTGAATTCTTACCTTATGTGTGGGGAGTATTGCTTGGGTTAATGATTGGCATGGAGATCCCACTTATTGCTCGAGTTCGGCAATCTTTATCTGAAGCACACTTACTGCATAATGCCGGCACCATATATGGTGCCGATTACATTGGTGCTGGTATCGGCGCCGCTATCTGGGTTGGTTTTATGTTGTCGATTGATATTCAATTAGCAGCGGCATTAACCGCCAGTGTCAATTTACTCGCTGGGCTAGTATTTATTTGGCGATTTTGGGCACAGATCCGTCATGCTAAGTGGTTGCTAGTAGGCCACATTATTGCCAGCGTTGTGATTGGCTTACTCGCGGTTAAAGGCCCTAGCTGGGAACAGCATTTTAATAATCTATTATATAAAGATCATGTGGTTTACGCTAAAGCAACACGGTTCCAGCAGCTCAACTTTACTGAACGTTTGCGCGGTGGCGAATTGCCTCCAGTTTATAATTTATACATTAATGGTCGTCTGCAATTTTCGAGCAGCGACGAGCATATTTATCACAGCTTCTTAGTTCATCCAACATTAGCTGCCAGCGCACGTCACGATAACGTGTTAATTATTGGCGGTGGTGATGGTTTGGGGCTAAAACAAGTGCTCAAATGGCAACCAAAAGCCGTTACCTTGATGGATTTAGATAAAGACTTGCTGGCACTGTTTAAATCGCCTCCGGCAGATATGCCTGAGCACTTAAGAGATGCATTACTGACGTTAAACGGCGATGCCTTAAACGATCCTCGCTTAACGCTTATGGTCGACGACGCGTTTAACGGTGTCGATAAGCTAATTCAAAATGGCAAAATGTTTGATGCCATCATTGTTGACTTACCCGACCCAAGTCATCCAGACTTAAATAAACTTTATTCAGATTTATTTTATCGCAAGCTCAACGAGTTACTCAGCGCTGATGGCGTGATCACGGTGCAATCAACCTCACCTTACCATGCCCAAAAAGCATTTATGTCGGTCGGAAAAACACTGACTGCGGCTGGATTTAATGTAAAGCAGTATCACCATAATGTCCCTAGCTTTGGTGAATGGGGCTGGAGCATTGGCAGTAAAATGGGTAAAAACCCGCAGCAACGATTGGCTGCAATAGATGAAATTCCGGTACCAGAAGAGTGGCTTACCCCAGGGCTTATCCACGCTTCATTTGAGTTTCCAAAGCATTTCTATAGCGATATAGACAACATTAAAGTCAATGAAATTGGCTCACTACAGCTGTATCACTACCATTTAGCGGCTTGGTCAGAAAACGAAGTAATTAATCTTTTTTAATTGGATCAGATAGCGCTTGACATATTATGTCTAGATGCTATCTTTACTCACAGACATAATATGTCAATTAAGGACGAATATGAACATCCATACTATTGCAGGTCACCTAAACGGACTGTGCGATCAAAGCAAAACCGGTTTTCAGTTTGATTGTTATCCAATTGACGGTGATGTTGAAGTGTTACAAGTCAATATTGTCGGCCGAGAAGAAATTCCGGTGTTTGTATCAGTAACTGACAACCAAATATTGTGTATCAGTTATTTGTGGGGCGAAAACGAAGTAAACCAGGCTCGCCGCGCTGAAATGTTTGAGACCATGTTAGAGCTCAACATTCCAATGCCATTATCATCGTTTGCCAAAATCGATGATAAATATGTGGTTTACGGTGCATTGTCTGTGCAATCAAGCATGGAAGAAATTGAACAAGAATTAGCAGTACTGTCAGACAACTGTCTGGAAGTCATCGACGAACTCGTCGAATTTTTAATTTAAGGAGCCAATTATGGGCATTCTAAACAAGATTCTTACAGCGTTTCGTGGTGGTGCAACTGAAGTTGGCCAAAATATCGTTGACGCAAACTCAACCCGAATTTTTGAACAAGAAATTCGTGATGCAGAAAAACATTTAACCCGCGCTAAACGTGAATTAACTGACGTGATGGCCAAAGAAATGCAGGCAAGCCGCGAAATTGATCGCCTAAAGCGTAGCGTTGTTGAGCACGAAGGTTATGTAACCCAAGCGTTAGATAAAGGTAATGAAGCTTTAGCGATTGAAATTGCTGAAAAGATTGCTCAGCTAGACGAAGAATTAGCTGAACAACAAACTGCCAATGACAGCTTTAGCTCACATGCAGTGCGTTTAAAAGATTTAGTGAAGAAGACTGAGCGTCAATTAAATGATTATCAACGTCAACTTACTATGGTTAAAACCACTGAAAGCGTGCAAAAAGCCACTGCGACTATCACAGACTCATTTGCATCAAGCAATTCAAAACTGCTTAACGCTAAAGATTCACTAGAGCGCATTAAAGCACGTCAACAGCAGTTTGATGACCGCCTAAAAGCGTCAGAAACATTAGCAGAAGAGAATAGCGATAAGTCATTACATGCCAAGTTAGCTGAAGCAGGTATTGGCGAGCAAAAATCGAATGCTAATGCTGTGCTAGATCGCATTAAAGCACGTAAAGGTTAAGCTATTATGGGATTTCTTAGCGGCCTATTCGGCAAAAAAGAAGCCCCGAAGCGTCAGCTTGACCATCCTAATAAACTGCTCAAGGGTGATATGATCACCTTTGATGACAGTTTTGCTTTGCCTACGCAATTGCGTGGGCAACAGCTTAAGGTTGAAGCTATTCATACCTATGAATACCAACGCTCGCAGCTTTGTGAATTCTTATTACGTGGCCATAGCGGCACCGCAATCTATTTATCCTACGTGCAAGAAGACGAATCTTACTTAAGTATTTCAATGAAAATCAATCGCGCTGTGGTTGAACAATTGTTTGATCTTGATGCATTTGCTGAAATATTTGAAGAACCAGGCAAAGCAACGCTGACATTGCAGGCGCTTCCAGCCGAGTTAGCGGCTGAGTTCGATAAATGGCTCAGTGATGAATATCATCAAGTTGAATTTGCAGCTTTTGGTTACTTCCACCGTCAAGATTATCGCGATCTAAAGCCGCCTCAAAACGACGATGATACTCGCGGTGAAGGTTTTGAAGGTTACAGTTTAGCCAATTCGGATGATACTCACGCACTTGATGTTGAAGTTTACGAAAGTGGAGACACTGAAGTGATGTTGACTTTATATCGCCCACTGACCGATATTAGAGAGTACTGGCCAGCAAGCTGATACAGGTAGGAGACGATTTTCTAATGAGTTCAGGCAAACCGTTACCAGATAAGTGGCTTAAAAACCAACAAGCAGCAAAAGCAACCCAAGTGGCTTTTGATCTGGATGAGAAGTTTCAATACTCAATCCGAAAAGAAGCCTTAGACAAAGGCGTAAGTCCTTCAGACCAAATCAGGACCATACTTGGACTATCTGTATCCAAACGTCCTAAGCGCCCTCGTTTAACTGTGTCATTAAATGCTGAAGATTATGTTATTTTAGCCCAGAAATACGGCTTAGAATCAGAGTCGCAGCTGGAAATCAAAAAGCGCGTATTAGATGATTTGGTTCACTTCGTAGATACTAAATCGTCAAAATAAACACCTTTGTCAGCACAGTACATCAACTAAAAACAACGCACTAGACACTTGTCTTGTGCGTTTTTTGTTATGATAAACTCAATATCTTACCAAAGCCTCTCGGCGAACGAATGTAAGCGGACTTAATATATGCTCGAATCTAAACGTTGGTCGATCAAAAATGTCGATGGTCCAAGCCCATTTGAACTCGCAATGATGGTGTTATCATTGGTCTCCGTGGTGATTGTACTCACCATTACGTTTGGTAAATTAGATGCTGAAACCAACAAAGTGTTGCTGTATATCGACACGACTATCTGCATTATTTTTATGACCAAGTTTTTCCATGGTTTATTCAAAGCACGTAATAAAGCCTTTTACTTTAGGCACCATTGGATAGACTTTGTTGCCAGCATTCCGGCCATTGAAGCACTGCGTATCGCCCGTATATTCCAAATATTAAGGGTTATTCGATTAATCCGCATGAGCCGGTCATTATTAATCCCGTTATTACGTCAGCGAAAACAATCTACATTAGCCAGTTTACTGGTGGCGATGGTATTAATTTTAGCCACGGCATCTGTACTTATTTTATTGGTAGAAAGCACAGAGCCTAGCGCAAATATCCAAACAGCAGAGCAAGCCATTTGGTGGGCATTAGTGACCATATCAACCGTCGGTTACGGTGACTTCTATCCCGTCAGTACTGTAGGACATATCATTGGTGGATTAGTGATCATTAGTGGTGTCAGCTTTTTCGGGGTGATATCTGGTTATATGGCATCTGTTTTCGTCGCACCAGATGAGCAAGAACGTAACGAAGCACAAGAGGCTCAAGCAGCGCATAAAGCGGAAATCAATACCAAGCTAGAACAAGCACTTGAGCGCATGGAACAAAATCAGCAGCAAATGATCGAAGAAATTGCCACTTTACGCAATCAACTCGATCAGCGTAAATAGCCTCTGCAGTATCTCACAGCCATTTTAGTGACGACCAAGGAATAGTTTCTTATCACTAGAAGCGTCAACGGCCAGCCTACTGCAAGCTAATGCAGCATAGTTTGTGGGACAATGAATTGTTTAAAAACGTTTATTATCCCGATGAGATGAAACAATAAGCCCAAAGTAATCACTTACTTTGGGCTTATTGTTGGCAACTACATAATGGTTAAGCTAACGCGTTACTCTCCCACCAGCTTCTGCCACCAAGATAATGACTCACCACAATTAGCTACCGGATGATAGCTTGCGTCTAATGCTGGTAGACCGATAATATTGTCACAATTACCTTTCTTAGCCACACCCGTTGTACGATCAAAATAGCCATTAATTACGCCATTAACCGGCATCATACGTAAACTGAGCGGTGGACGTTGATGTAAAAAGGCTTGATACACTGCCATTGCGCCGCTGCTGCCATACAGGCCCGTTTTACTGTTATCGTCTTGACCAACCCAAATAGCCGCTACGTTACGTTCATCAAATCCAGCAAACCACGAGTCACGACTATCATTACTGGTGCCGGTTTTACCCGCTAGACGAACCCCAGGAAATGCTGCGCCTAAACGCTTAGCCGTACCATTACGTACTACCTGGTTCATTGCATATTGAACTAAGTAATCGGTCGCCGGATCGATCGCCATCGACGATGGCACCCGGCTCACCTCCAACGCTTGGTTTTGACTGTCTAATACCGCGGTAATTGATGATAACTTACGATAGCGTCCTTCATCAGCAATGGTTTGATAAACTTGAGCCACCATTAATGGTGAGCCATTCACCGCACCCAACAACATCGATGGATAAGGGGATATATCATCCTCCCAACCCGATTTTTTCAATGTGGCAGCAACCTTTTCAACGCCGACAGCCAAACCAACGTTAACCGTTGGAACGTTCATTGAATCTTTAAATGCGTTTAACAAAGGCACTTGACCACTGAACTTTTTATCAACGTTTTTAGGTGACCATGTTTTCCCTTGCTCATTTTTAAGGGTGATCGGTTTGTCCTCTACGGGAGTGGCTAGAGTAAATCTATCTGCTTGGCGTAATGCACTGGCATACACGAATGGTTTGATTAACGACCCAATTGGACGTCTAATTTCAACGGCACGGTTAAATCCTTCATAACTCGGTTGTTTATCACCCACCATCGCAGCAATGCCGCCGGTATATTTGTCAGTAACAACCATGCCGACTTGAACGTTTTTAGCCCGTTTATCAAGTGATGCCATCGTGGACAACACAGCTTTTTCTGCGGCTTCTTGGGCCATTGGATCGAGTGTGGTATACACTTTTACGCCCGACTGCTTCAGTAACGAATCGCCATATCGGTCGCGCAACTCTTGTTTTACCACAGCAAAAAACGCTGGTAACTTCTGATGTACCGATTTTTTAGCGCTGCGTAAACCGATAGGTGACTCTGCTGCAGCCTTATATTGGGCAACGGTTAATTTATCGTTTTCCATAAGCAAACGTAACACTAAATCACGGCGTTCTTGGGCTCGTTCCGGATAACGCCACGGGTTGTAATAAGAAGGTCCTTTAATGACCGCAACTAAAAAAGCTTGTTGCGACACGGTCAACTCACCAATGGGGCGACCAAAATAGAATTGTGACGCTAACCCCATACCATGTACACCACGCGCCTTGTCTTGGCCCATGTAAACTTCATTGAGATAAGCTTCTAGAATTTCATCTTTGCTATAACGAAAATCGATAATCAATGCCATTATCGCTTCACGCACTTTACGCACAATTGAACGTTCACTGCTTAAAAAGAAGTTTTTGGCTAACTGCTGGGTTAAGGTTGAACCACCTTGTACCGTCCGACCGGCAGTAATGTTGACTACGGCAGCGCGTGCAATCGCCAATGGGTTAACCCCAAAGTGATCATAAAAGCTGCGGTCTTCAACCAAAATAAGTGCGTCGATGATCATCGAAGGCATCTCTGGCGTTCGCACAAATAAACGGTCTTCGCCATCGCCGGCAATAATACGGTCAAGTAATACCGGTTCTAAATGAAATACCGCTAATTCCCGTTTATCTGACATCCGCTTAACTGAGCTAACGCCTTCAGAGTCAAAACTAATCATCACTCGTTGCTCGGCTTGATTGCCTTCGGGATGCAAAAATGGTCGACGCCATAATTCGATACGAGTACTTGAAGCAGAAAATTCGCCAACTTGTCGTGGATTAGACACTTTACGATAACCGAGTAACTTAAGCTCAGCCATTAACTGCGGATGGTTTACCGCAGCCCCTGGGTATAATGCCATAGAACGACTAAACACCTGGGCAGGTAAATGCCACTTTTGGCCTTCAAATTTCTGCGCAATAATTTGGTCTAAATAAATGGCATAAAAGCTCACAACAGCGATACCAACGATTGATAATTTCCATGTGAGCGACCACAGCTTTTGCCACCAAGATGAGCCATTTTTTTTTGTGCTGGCTGAAGACTTTTTGGTTTTTTTACTCATAAATAATGGTTTCGTTTTCCATATAACACTGAAATAATTACATGTTATTAATAAGCTAGATGGCTTATTTACACGCCTGGAGTTTTCTTTTTAGTAAATTTTGTTGCCACTGTATTCACTGGATCATCAGGCCATAAATGCCTAGGATAACGACCGCGCATTTCTTTTTTTACATCAATATATGGCCCTTGCCAAAAGCTGGCTAAATCTGCAGTGGCGGCTAATGGTCGTTGTGCTGGCGACAACAACTCCATAGTAACCGTCATTTTGCCGTGTAATATTGTCGGGCTTTGCGCCATTCCTAATGCTTCTTGTAATCGTACACTAAGCAACGCACGGCCTTGCTGTTCGTTGTTATGATAAAAATGTCCGTCTGTATCAAGTGGCATCTGGTAACGGATGGGGGCACGAGTGCCTGTAGCCATCGGCCAATGTGTTGGCACTAATTGATCTAATAGCTGCTGCTGTTGCCAATTGAGTAAATTTTTCACCAATCCATAAGCGCCTACTTTAGCCAATGCGGCCAATGAACGAATGTTGTCTAAATGCGGCCCAAGCCAATCTTCTAATGTAGCCAGCAAGTACTCATCGCTTAAACAAGGCCAATCATGCTCTGGCGCAAAGTATCGAGCTAATTCAACCCGATATTGTAACTGGATTAATAGATCATCACGATTAAGGATTGTTAACCCTTTTATACGGATTTGCGCTAATAATGCGGCGGTAATGTGTGCTCGTTCAGGTGTAATACCGGTGTCGACTTTAATGATAACCTCACCGATTTTGGTGTGTTTTTCAGCAAAGAAACGCCCTTTTGCTTCATCCCAACCACCGTGAATATGAGTGGTCACTAACGAGGCAAGTTCTGCAGTAAACAAGCGTTCATCTAACCTTGCCGCAAGGTAAATTTGCCCAGCATTACGACCTTGAGTCTCTTGAAAGTCAGCAACCACTAACCAAGGTTCATGAGCCAAACTGTCTTCGGCATTGATCACCACACCCGTACCATTACTTAACAAAAAGCCTTCATGACCACGAGCTTTGGCAATACGATCAGGGTAAGCAAGTGCTAACAAATAACTAATATCACGAGTAGAAGCATTACGTATTGCTTCATTGACCTGTCCCGATATCGCCAAAGATTGTTGCCATTGCCTTACTTGCTGTTTAATCTGCCCCTGCAAAGCCTCGGTCAAATAATGATGAATATCAGCGCCTTTTTTCGGTAATCCACGGGCTTCAATAATGCCTGCTAATACGCAAGCCAGTAGGCAAAGTTGCGGCTGATTGTCGTGCAAGGCAAGTTGCTTAGCTTTAAGCAGCATATGCGCTAAGCGTGGATGGCAACCTAATGCATAAGCCTCTCGGCCAAGTGGCGTTAACTTATGTTGCTGGTCAATTAATTCCAGTTGAATAAGTAATCGCCAAGCGACTTGTTCATGGATCTGCGGTGGTGGTGTGAGCAGTGATAATTCAGCAAATGATTTAGCACCCCAATTAGCACAATCAAGCGCCATCGAAGTCAGTTCTGCTTGCGTAATTTCAGGCTCATCGACTTTACGCATTCGCCCTTGTTCTTCTTGGCTCCACAAACGCACACAATAACCCGCTGCTAAGCGCCCAGCTCGGCCACTACGCTGAATAGCCGATGCCTGGCTAATGCGCTTAAGCCCTAAGCGTGTCACGCCGGTTTTAGGGTTAAAACTCGCTTCACGTCGATAACCGCTGTCTATAACAAGGGTGATGCCTTCAATCGTTAAACTCGATTCTGCCACATTAGTCGCGAGAACTATTTTACGTTTACCCGGTTCTGCTGCACGAATGGCTTGATCTTGCTCCGCTGACGACAAGTCGCCATACATAGGACAAATAAGCCATGATGCATCTAAACGCTCACGCAATAATCCAGCTAATTTACGGATCTCACCTTTACCGGGTAAAAACGCCAAAACGCTGCCTTGTTGATATTGCGCTAGATTGGGATCTGAAATGGTATCGATAATCACGCGGGACATGTGTGTTAGCCACAACTGTTGTCCAGGGCAAGGCTGATAAGCAATCTCAACCTCAAAACTGCGGCCATCACTGTGTATTTGCGCAGCATCGGGCATTAACGTGTCTAGCGGTAAGCCAGACAAGGTGGCAGACATAGCAATAATGTGTAAATCGTCACGTAATGATTGCTGCACTTCCAATGCTAAAGCCAAGCCTAAATCAGTCGTAAGATGACGTTCATGTATTTCATCAAAAATAATCACATCAATCCCACTAAGCTCAGGGTCTTGTTGGATCATGCGGGTCAGAATACCTTCGGTGACAATTTCTAATCGAGTATCTGCACTGACTTTTGACTCACCGCGAACACGATAACCCACTTGCTGGCCAACATTTTGGCCCAATTGTTGGGCAATAAACTTGGCGACATTGCGGGCGGCGACTCGACGGGGTTCTAACATCAGAATTTTGCCACGAATTTCGGGCCAGGCTAACATCGCTAATGGTAATGCAGTGGATTTACCTGCACCGGTTGGCGCTTCGATAATGATGTGTGAATGGGCCGAAAACTGCACACGCAACGAGTCGAGTACCGCGTGAATCGGCAATGTCGTGGTCATCAATGATGGGTGCTGCTGCAAAACTTGTTTTGAGGTCAACGCGATTAACTTTTACGGCTATTTTCTGCGGCTCATTTTACCCACATTGTATCAAGGTGTCATTAATTGCCTATTTCACTGTCTATTTCACTACCTTTTTAACAAAGCAATTAACCGCTCTCAGTTATTGAGTTACTTTACTCACTCAACTTATGTTAACCAAGGAGTCCGTAAACCGTGTTGTAATTCAGCTAATCGTGTCGGTTTATTAATGGCATAGCCTTGCGCATAATCGACACCAATATTTTTCAGATATACACCAATGTCGGTGTTTTCAACAAACTCTGCGATAACTTCAAAACCCATGTCTTTACCGAGCTGACATATCGCCGAAACAATAGCTTTATCACTGCGGTTTTCGCATAAATTCACCACAAATTGGCCGTCAATTTTAACGTAATCAACATCAAGACACTTTAAATACGCAAAGCTGGAAAAGCCAGAACCAAAATCATCTAATGCAATCTTACAACCAAATGGCCGTAACAACTCAATTAACCCAGTAGCTTGGTCTAATTGGCTTACCGCTGCGGTTTCGGTAATTTCAAAACATAATTTACTCACCAGTTCAGGTTCAACCATTAAGCGCATTTCGAGCCAAGTCATGAACTTATTGTCGGCAAGTGACATCGCAGACAAATTCACCGACACCATTGAAAGCTGTTCCCATATGGCTAAATTATTACCACCCCACTTCAATAAATTATCGATAACCCAACGGTCTACTCGAGGCGCTAAGTTGTAACGCTCAGCAGCAGGTAAAAACACCCCTGGCGATACATACTGGCCATCGCTTTGTACCATGCGAAGTAGAATTTCCATGTGGATACCAGTGTCGGGTTTATCGAGCGGCTCGATTAATTGATAAAATAACTCAAACTGATTTAACGCCAGTGCGCCTGTAATATCCACAGATGCCAACATTTGGTTATACATCATGTGCATTTGTGGATCGTCAGGATTATAAAAATGCCAACGGTTACGGCCTTCTTCTTTGGCCAGGCGGCAAGCGGCATCAGCTTTACTCATCACGCCGTAAATATCTGAGTCAACATAATCGACTTTGGCAATACCAATACTGGCACTAATATTGTGCTTGATACCTTTCCAAGTAAATTCATGATCAAACAACTGTTGGCAAATTCTTTTTGCCACTTGTTGCGCCGATGCAGTATCTGAATAGTGCATCAATAAGCCAAACTCATCGCCGCCTAAACGCGCAACCACATCGTCTTTTCGTAATAATTGTTTTAATCGCACAGCCACTTGTTGCAGCAACACATCACCCGCTTGATGGCCGCTAAGATCATTTACCACTTGAAATTGATCGAGATCGAGAAAGGCAATACAAGCAGGTATATGATCTTCATCTTTTAATAACTCTTCAAGCATGTTTTCGAACTGCAATCGATTTGGTAATC
>TARA_R110000796_G_scaffold629_13_pt1 | contig 12146 bp, 8 predicted proteins | sample TARA_R110000796 | Tara Oceans TARA_R110000796 (sample SAMEA4397815) | marine metagenome | biome: Polar Biome; feature: [SRF] surface water layer (ENVO:00010504); material: water (ENVO:00002006), including particulate matter (ENVO:01000060) such as... | depth 5 m | reverse complement strand
GACCTTTTCATCTTGCTTCTTAATAAATTCAACAAGTTCCGTGACTAAGTGTTGCCAGTTATTGTGTATTGGGTAAAGTACATTATGGCCAAACTGATTGTGGGCTATGGTTCTAAAGTCGTTATCAAATTCTTGTAGGAATGTTTTATAGCTGCCCGCGGGGAAGCCGTTGGCATGCACAAGGTTAATTAATGGTTTTGTCATAGTTTGCTCTAAAGGGTTAGCGCTATTAATGATTAAATTAATTCAGTCATGAGTTAAGTTAATTGGCAATAACGCGGGTGTACCCAATGCTTAGAATATTTTTAAAGGGTCGATTTGTGTTAACTCTTCAAATTCAGGCGCACGGTTTTGCGCTTTAGCTTTAAATATTTCCATCATATCGTTTTGAGGTTGGAACATGCCGCTTTGCCATACCGACATGTAATGTAAACTGTCGGCGACACTGTGGTCACGTGCATAGTTAATCATCTCTTTACAGCCGGTAACGGCTAAAGGCGAGCGGGCGGCAATGTCTGCAGCAATGCCTAATACAGCAGTTAGCATTGATGCTTGGTCTTCATACACGTGATTGACTAAACCGGCTGCTTTGGCTTCTGCCGCAGGCATTCTTCGGCCTGTGTAGGCTAACTCTTTCACTAATCCGATTGAAATCAATTTAGGTAAACGCTGCAAGGTCCCTACATCAGCGGTCATGCCGAGTTTGGTTTCTTCGATGCTAAAAAAAGCGTCGCTGGTGCAATAACGGCAATCTGCCGCGGTGACCATATCGACAGCACCACCAATACAGCCACCTTGAATGGCCATGAGTACAGGCATACGGGCTGTTTCAAGCACATTAAAGCAATCTTGCAATTTGAGGACTAAACGGCGTAAGTGGTCGTGTTTACGGCCTAATTCGATATTATCGTCGCTGTTGCTTGCATTGAATACCGCTAAGTCCATACCGGCACTAAAATGCTTGCCTGTAGACGAGATAACAATCGCGCGAGCCGCAGATTGATTATTAATCTCGTGTATTACGCTTGGAAACTCATGCCAAAAATCGACGTTCATTGAATTTAATGCGTCAGGTCGATTGAGGATGATGTGGGCCACTTTATCGTTAATATCGACAGAGAGCGTTTGGTAGGTCTTTTGCGATATCATATTTATATCCTTATAAATTCAATGTAATAAGCTTATCTTGTTCTATTGCTGCATCCAAAGAGGCAAGAATAGACTGACGCTCCTTTAACTTGGTTCCCAAATGCGCAGGCATGTTCAGTGTTTGCATGTGTTTAGCCACGGCGTGTGCAGTGTCCATGAGTTGTTCTGGCTCAACCACTTGATCAAGAAAACCTGCCAATACAGCTTGTTCTGGTGCAAACAATTCAGCATTGATTACCGCGCGCGACAGATAATTTTGCGGAATACGATTACGCGCGATTTCAATGCCAGCCTGATGCATTGTCATCCCAATAGCCACTTCGTTTAGGCCAATTTTAAATGGCCCTGTGCTGCCAATACGGTAGTCACAGCTGAGTAGTAAAAATGCGCCTTTAGCAATGGCATGGCCTGAACAGGCACCAATAATCGGTGTTGGGAATGACAGCATTCTGCGAGCTAATGTTGAGCCCGCAGTGACCAAAGCAATTGCAGCTTCTGCGCTTTGCTTCATGGTTTTAAGGTCATAACCACCAGATAAAATACCAGGTTGGCCAGTTAATATGACAACCGCATTTTGTTGTTCTGCGTGGTCTAATGCACTGTTAATTTGAGCGATGACTTCAGGCGATATTGCATTCACTTTGCCATTGTTCAGGGTAATAACATGCACATTGTTTTCGATTACTACGGTGATCAGTTCCATTGTTTACCTTTTTTATTTTAATTATTAGTTTTCGTCTAGGCGTTATCGGCCATCACTTCACTATTACTTTTTGATTTAAAATACTTTGAATTTAACATACCCGCTAGAACCCCTGCGGTAAAGAGCATTGTGAGTGTGTAAATCGCGGGCGTAAAAGACATCTTGTAGTTAGCCAACAGTGTTAATGCCATAAACATTGATAAGGTACTGTTTTGTAAGCCGACTTCAATCGTAATCGAGGTACGTTGCGCCAAGTTTAATCCAAACAACTTACTTGAATAATATCCAAGCAACATGGTTGATATATTAAGAATAATCGATACTGGCCCAGCGGCGATAAGTGCTGGAATAACGATATCTTGCTGAATATATGTTAAAAATATAATCAACAACGTCAAAAACAATATGCCAAAACGTGACACATGAACTTGAGTGCTTTCTGCTATTTTAGGTGCGTAACGTCTTATCATCATACCAATTACAATAGGCACAATAGTCAGCTTCATTAAGCTGAACATCGTTGCAAGTATTGGCAACTGAAATTCATTGCCTTGCCCCATAAAGTGGATTAACGAATAGTTAAGTACTACAGGAATAGTAAACACGGTAATTAAGCTGGCCACCGCAGTCATCGTGACCGACAGCGCCACATCACCTTTTGCTAAGTGAGAAAACATATTAGAAGTCGTGCCGCCAGGGCAAAGTACCAGTAACATAACGCCTACAGCGTATTCTGGTTCTAACGGCATAATGTTAGCTAATCCAAAACCAATAATAGGTAACAAAAGCAGCTGGTTAGTTAGTCCTATCGCGACTGCTTTTGGGTACTTAAGCACGCGTTTAAAATCATCTGTCACTAAAGACAACCCCATGCCCATCATAATTAAAAAGATGCAAACAGGGATAACTTGCGTGTTAACAAATGTCACTAATTCAATATCTTCCATAATAACCTCATTCAAATATGACCTTTATTGGGCCGATAACGTCCTTTTTTATTTTTCTACTATGAGCGTGTTTATACTGGGTTTGTTTATGATGAACTTGTATCAAACGAGATGATTTGGCCAACCGCGGCATCAGCGGTGCCTGTTAACACTTGTTGGTAAATATCATTAACGTGGTGAAGATTATGGGTGTGGGATAGGGTGATGTTAGAACGACAAAACTCGATATAATTGAGTAACGATTGATTCATTTGTTTCATGGTTTCACCAACGCCCCATTCAAGGCTACGTTTTTTCAATTGCGTTGGTGCAAAGAAGAATGTTGGAGTCGCACCTTGTAGCAGTCCATCACTTTGTGTGTCTGTTAAGTCAATATCGCCATGATGGGTTGCACCAATCCGGCATGAATAGCGCAGTTGTTGGTTAAAGTGGTGATGAATGGCGGCTAAGGTGTTTTTACCACCGGCCATGTCCACTAAGATGGATGCCACATTGGCATCTAGGGTGGTGATGTCGTTATAGCTAATAACGTGATCGTAACAACCTAATGATTTAACAAAACTTAAATTGGCCTCGGAGGTAATACCAATCGCACTGCGTTGACCTCTTTGCTTAATGGCAAAGGCGAGGGCAATGCTGGTTTTACTGGATGCACTGGTTACCAGATACTGAGTCGCATCGAAATACTGATTGTCGAACATAAAGTCATCCACTAGCCAAGACGTGGTGAACAGTCCGCGTAATAAGATGTCATAGTCTTCATTTTTTAGCTGATAAAAAGGATTGGTGCTAACCCGATCAAAACGAGCATAAACAGGTGAAAGGCCTTCTCTGCATGGATTGAGATCTGAAAATCCCGTAGGGTTCACTTTACCGCCAATGATTTTGAAATGAGTCGCCATCGGCATAAATCCCCATACTCGTTCACCAACGTTGATATCTTTATTATTTGATGACACCACATCGGCAAACCCCATCACAGGTAATCGTCCCCATTGAGTGTGTTGAACTGCATTAGCTTTAGACGTAATCGAATTTGAAGCAGTATCCAAAGGGGAATTGTTAACAGGAAAGAATTGCCAATAACCTAATGCATCCCCAGTGATGCCATAGCTGATGTTATTTGCGGTTAACGCGAATTTACTCACTTTAAGTAATACTTCATTTTCAGCCAATGGCAGCTCAATATTAAGCTCAACAACACGTGTTTGTGACAAGTCATTTTTAGCCACTTCAAATACGAGTGCCTGTTGAGTTTGTGATGTTAATGTCGTCATAAAATCCCTTTATCGTTATTATTATTTCGTTTGTTATTCAGCGCACTATATTGAGTTTGTTTTACAACAAGCCTTTAACTAAGGATGTAATTAACTTGTTGTTTTTAAATTTCTTTAAATAAATGTTAATCGTTTATGAAATTATTAATGGCGACATTCACTTCGTCTGGTCTTTCGTGTTGTAGCCAATGACTGGTGTCTTGAAAACGTTTTATGATGCAGTTAGGCACATAATGATGGATGTCATCGAGATTCTCATTAACGAAGGCAAGGTCTTGTTCGCCCCATAAAATCAATGTTGGAACATTAATCCGTATATTGGGTACTTTAAGCTGCGATGCTTGTTTAACGGGACTCGATTTAGTTGTGTCATTCTGAGTAGCTGATGTGTCTAGAGATGATGCAGCTGTTACCTTGCAACGTTGATTATCTGTGTCATTTTCTGCCAGTTGTGGCATAGCGCGATAATATTGCAACATGCCATTTATTGCACCTTGTTGACCCCAAACTTGTTTATAACGTGCTTTTACATCGGCGGTAAACACGCTTGGGTTTGTACTCACCATGATGTCTTCACTTAAATAGCGATAATCATCTTGCGTTAATAGTGACTCACCCGACGCGCTAATTAGCTGATGAATATAAGCACTTTTTTTGCGTTGCAGTGGATTGTTCATCATCTCGCGAGTGAAAGTACTTGGGTGGGCAGCATTAACAATTATCAGCTTACTGATTAACTGAGCATGAAACGCCGCTAATGGCCAGGCGATAGCGCCGCCCCAATCATGTGCGACTAAAATAACAGGCTGAGTAGGGCTAATTGCAGCAATAAACTTGGCCATAAAGCCGATAAGATTGGGTACAGCATAAAAACTAACATCGTCGGGTTTGTCGCTTAAGTTGTATCCCGGTAAGTCAGGTGCGATAACACGATAATATGGTGAGAAAAAATTGAGTTGGGCTGACCATGTTCCCCAGTATTCAGGAAATCCATGTAGAAAAATAATTGTCGGTCTTAATGCCGTTTCATCAGTGGATTGTTCAGATTCAACGTAATGAATATTGACGTTATCCACTAAAATGTTTTTATGCTCTAGCTTCATATTCAATCTCATTAGTCATGACTGGTTAATCGAAAAATGCCACTGCGTTTTCAATGGGTTCACGATCGGTACGGGTATTGTTTACCGCTGCACTGTCATCGGCGTAACCAAATGACATCCCAAATAAAATACCGCGCTCGGCTGGGAGGTTTAGTATTTCTCGTACTGGGTCGGGGAATTGCCCTAATGCACCTTGCATACAATTAGATATGCCATGATCAGCCATAATCAATGACAAGGTTTGAGCATATATACCTAAATCAACAGCGCCCATAATGTCTAAGTATTTATCCATAGTGAAAAACACCGCATGTGGCGCATCAAAAAACTGCCAGTTGCGTACCATCGCCATTTGGCGGGCTTTTTTATCTTCACGTGCGACACCAATTGAGCTGTATAAGGCATTTGCTGAGCCAAATTGGCGGTCACGATGTACACCTTGATATTGCGGTAACCAATTAAAATCAGGATTAGGTGAAGCACCGCTCATGAGAGTTTGCATAAATTTTTGCTTCAATGTGTCTTTTGTCTGACCAGACACCACGCAGGTTTGCCATGGTTGTACGTTGCAATTTGAAGGTGAAAGTTGTGCATGCGCAAAAATCAAATCCAAGGTTTCTTTGGTAACCGGTTTGTCAAGAAAGGCGCGTGTTGAAGAACGGTTTTTCAATATTGATTCAATAGACATATTGGTGACTCTTATTGTTTTATGGATAGTGAATTTATATCGCTATTAACGATTTAAATCAGTTAGTTGTTTTTGGTGTTAATAAATAAGGTCTGCAGTGGCAGTAGAGCGTTATTATTGCCCTGCAGACTGTTTGGTTAATTAAAACTGGTACGAAATATTGGCTCCAAAGGTCCGAGGTTGATTTGGATAACCATTAAAGCTGCCCGCTTGAATTGGAGGTGGAAATGCCGACAACAGATACTCATCGTTGGTTAAGTTACGCACCCAAAGCTGTAAACTAACGCCATTATCAAACGCTAGTCCTGTACTTGCGTTAAAGGTGTTTACCTCGCGAGATAATGATTCAGGAGTATTTTCAGCCAGTTTAGTATCACTCTCGAAAAGGTAATCGGTACGAATGTAACCATCTGCACCGTTAAACACTTCAAAGTTATACACGATACCAGCAGTGATACTCACTTCATGGATACCGGCAGGTTTTTCACCAGATAAATCAACTGGACCGTCTAAACCCGATGCGCCAACAAATGAGTCGTATACAGGGTCAAGGAAGGTACCTGCTAAGGTAAATGACCAATCTTCAGTGAGGTTATAGTTAGAGTCGAACTCAAGACCTTGAGTACTTTGTTTACCCGCATTGGCAAGAACATAGCCTGTGCCAATGAAAATAGATGACTGAAACCCTTCAATGGTTTGATCAAATATCGTTGCGCTAAATGATCCATGTTCGAATTGGGTTTTAATACCCAACTCATACACCATCGCTTCTTCGGGTGAGGCATACCGGCCACCATAAACCTGATTGGGAAGTGCTATGCCTGCTGTTTCTAATGCTGATTGATCTGATGCGAAAGGACTTGAATAGCGCGATAAATTCCAAGATGTGGCTTTAAAACCTGTAGCTGCAGTAGCGAAAATATTGACATTGTCGGTGATCTCGTACGATAAGCGCAGCGACCAAGTGGTTTTACTGTCATCAGACTTATTGTTTTCTACAGCATTAGGCAATCCCAGCATTGGCGGTAAAAACTGTAAACTTTCAATAACCGGTACAGCAGGTGCAAGTTGAGGAATACTGCCAATTGGCACACCATATAATGTTGGCACTGTGGCTAAATCAAGCGCTGAAAGTACATCGGAATGTTGTTGGCTAATATTGATTTCTTTTTGATCATTGGTGTAACTCACACCAAATATCGCGGTAAAATCGTCGTTGATATGGTAATCAAAACTGGCAAATATCGAGTAAGCATCATTTTCTTGTTCAAATTGAGAGCTTACGGCCGAATCACCTGAGAAAAATGTACCGGGATCAAAACCATAAACACCTTCTACTCCGGCTAACAAACCTGGAGCGCCACCAGCAGCCATCAACACATCAAAGTAATTTCTAACGTCGTTACCATAATATAAAGTATCGCCAGTGGTGACTTCTTCATGAAAAACGAAGGCGCCAAACATCCATTCTAGTTGACGATCTCCGGTAGATGTTAAACGAAACTCTTGAGTAATCGTTTCGATATCGGTGTAACCGCCTTCATTTAAAATATCGAGAGAGGTGTAATCGACATCATTCATAAAATCAGAATCATTGGTGCGAAGTGCACTAATGGATGTAAATGAATAACCATCAAAATCAACATCAAGTTGCAGTGATACACCACTGTCTTTTACTTTATTGTCTGGATCTGAGTTAAGGGTAGATTGATAAGCAAATGATCCGGTTTCATCAAGGTCTATACCGCCGAGCGCACGAACTGCAGCGGTAGTAGCGCCATTAATTGAGTTTTCGACAGAACAACAGGCTTCTTCAATTTTGCTATAGTCTGCAATTAAACGAAGTTTTACATCTTCAGTTGGTTCGTACAGTGCCTGACCTCGAATATTCCAACGGTCACGGTCGTTAATATCATCTAATCCCACCACACTTTCAGTAAAACCATCACGGGTGTTTACACCACCAGAAACACTGAATGCCAAATTATCCGTTATACCATTGGTGTAATAACCTTTAATTTCTTTTTGGTTAAAATTGCCTACTCCAACTTCAATCTTGCCTTCTTGATAATAAGCCGGTTCTCGAGTGGTAACGCTAATGACCCCAGCGGAAGCATTTTTACCAAATAAGGTACTTTGCGGGCCACTTAAGACTTCAATTTGCTGCAGCCTTGGTAAATCACCTATTTGAGAGGCCGCTCTGGAGCGATACACACCATCGATAAATACCCCAACAGAAGGCTCAATACCCGTATTGTTAGTGCCATTACCAAAGCCACGAATAGAGAAGTTGGTGTTAGTAGAACGTTGTAATGGGGTGACGCGTAGCGTCGGAACCAGGGTTTGTAAATCTGTTATGTCCATTACTTTAGCTTGTTCTATTGCTTTGCTACTTACTACCGTAATGGCAACAGGTGATTCCTGTAATCCTTTTGCACGTTTAGATGCCGTTACAACGATTCTTTCTATATCGTCAGCATTTTTTTGTGGTTTTGGTTTTGCATCTTCAGCATTTGCAGCTGAACTTATTACACCCATAATCGCAAATGCGAGTAAAGAATGCTTAAAACATGTTGATTTATTATTCATTTATTTCCCCAGACGATGACTAATCGTTATTAAACAAGCTTGCCAATACATTGATTTACAAAAGATATGCATGACGCTTAAGCGTTCTTGTTCGTAATTTGTAAATATATAGCGTTGTAAAATTAGCGTTATTCAATAACATCAAGGGGATTAATCAGCTTCATATTCAATATAAAAACATGTCCTGAAAATACGTCATTACCACTTATAGTGAACAATTAACCGCCAAATCATGCTAGGGGGTGTTTTATAATTAAACAAATCAATTATTTTAATACGCTACTATTCATATAAAGAATAATGCATTAATCAATAGCGCACTCTTACTGTTTTTAGTCATGCACAGGATGAATAATTGCTGAAAGAAGTGTGAATTTTATAAAGTAGTGATTGATATCAGTCGAATAATGGTCGTAAACTATAATTCAAACGAATGTATACATATTATTAATATGCATTTGGATAATACTTACAGTTAACTTAGCATCAGTAGTACAAACATTATTGGTATGAAAGGTTTCATCCAAATAATCACTAACTAGATATCGATTGATAATGACATGGAGAGTAACAATGCCTGAATATAAAGCCCCCATTCGTGACGTAAAATTTGTTATGCAAGAGCTGTTAGATTGTGAAGGGCACTATCAGCGTTTGGGTTACCAAGATGCCAGTATCGACATGGTTGATGCCATTATTGCTGAAGCGGCAAAATTAACTGAACAAGTTGTTGCACCATTAAATCAAATTGGCGATCAACAAGGTTGTACCTGGAAAGACGGCGTTGTAACCACACCAGACGGATTTAAAGAGGCGTATGCGCAATATGTAGAAGGCGGCTGGCCAACGTTATCTCAGTCTGAAGAGTTTGGTGGCCAAGGTTTACCTCATTCATTAAATATCAGTATTGCTGAGTTGTTTTCCAGCGCGAACCACAGCTTTGCTATGTACCCAGGCCTTAGCCATGGCGCATTAGCCACAATTGAAGCCCACGGTACAGATGCTCAAAAACAGCAGTTTATGCCAAGCCTAGTAGAAGGTAAGTGGACTGGCACAATGTGTTTAACAGAGCCACATTGTGGTACTGACTTAGGCATGTTGCGCACCAAAGCTGAACTGCAAGCTGACGGCACTTATTCATTGAGTGGCACTAAAATCTTTATTTCAGCTGGCGAGCATGATCTGTCTGATAACATTGTGCATATTGTTATTGCCCGTATTCCTGGTGCGCCAGAAGGCAACAAAGGTATCTCGTTATTTATCGTACCTAAGTTCAACGTTAATGAAGATGGCACAATTTCAGATAGAAACGGCGTGAGTTGTGGTTCTATTGAACACAAAATGGGCATTAATGGTAACGCTACCTGTGTGATTAATTTTGATGGTGCAACTGGGCATTTGATTGGTGAACCTAATCGCGGCCTTAAGTGCATGTTTACCTTTATGAATGCTGCACGTATTGGTGTGGCAAGTGAAGGTGTTGCAGCTGCTGAAGCGTCATTCCAGGGGGCATTAGCCTACGCAAAAGATCGCCTACAAATGCGTTCAATTAGTGGTGTTAAAAACCCTAGTGGCCCAGCAGACCCAATCATTGTTCATCCAGATGTGCGTAGAATGCTATTGACCCAAAAGTCGATTGCTGAAGGTGGCCGAGCGTTAATTTCGTATCTTGCCCAGCTAGTGGATATTGGCCATGCAGAAAAAGACGAAGCCATTAAAGCTGATGCTGAAACTAAGCTAGCCTTACTAACACCGATTGCTAAAGCATTTTTATCCGAGCTTGGTTTTGAATGTACCAGCCACGGGGTACAAATATTCGGTGGCCACGGCTTTATTAAAGAGTGGGGCATGGAACAGTTAATGCGCGACACCAAGATTAGCTGCTTATATGAAGGCACTACTGGTATTCAAGCACTTGATTTATTGGCAAGAAAAATCATCGGCACTAACGGTGAAGTATTAAAGCCATTTTCGAAAGACGTTACCGTGTTCTGCCAGCAAAACATGGACAACCCAGCGATGGCTGAGTTTATTAAACCGATTATGTCTTATGCCAAAGAGTGGCATGAACTGACCGTGTTAATTGGTGGCAAGGCGATGAAGAACCCGGATGAAATCGGCGGGGCGTCTGTTGATTACTTAATGTATGCAGGTTATGTGACACTTGCTTTCTTCTGGGCAAAAATGGCTAAAGTGGCACAAGACAAATTGGCTGCAGGCACCACTGAAACTGCGTTTTATGAAGCTAAAATCAAAACAGCGCAATTCTTTATGCAGCGTATGTTACCAAGAGCCAAAGGCCATGCGGCATGTATTGCCAATGGTGTTGATTCAATGATGGCACTAGATAGCGAAGACTTTGCGTTTTAAATGAGCAATCATCTAATCCGCTAAAAATCGAATATATTTTCGATAAAACAAGCCGCAGCGTGAATCGCTGCGGTTTTTTATTGGGTGCAACTTAGCGATATGCCGACATGTTCATACTGAGTGCTTTTATCATCACGACGTTAACTAAAATGGGGTTATCCTTAATGGCTGATGATCACTATTCGTTACAGATTAGTTAATTCTGTGCCCATCACTTTAGTGGTCTATTCGGTTATAGTAATGACTTCATAATAAAAAAAGGATTAAGCCGATGTCAGGCAAAATATTCACGTCTGTGATTCCACTACTTGCTCTTATTCCGTTCGTATCATCAGCGGAATCCTGGGTTGATGTCAGTAATGCATATACCAATAAACAAATTAAAATCACTAGCCAATTCCAACCGGAAATGGCGAGCTCGATTGGCATAACAGAGGTTGACGGTCAGTGCAGTAGCATTACTAAGGCACAACAAGATAAGTATATTCGCACGCTAGAAGCCAGTAAAAATACCTTACTACAAGCGCTTAAGACAGAAAAGTCATTGCCTGTTCGTCAAGATCTCAACATTATTATCAATAATATTGATCAGACTATTGCCTCTGGTAAGTTAGAAGACAAATACATGCTGCCTTGGGTAGATGTGCCGTTAATTGTCTTTAGAGGTGTTTCAGCATTATTAGATGATCAAATGTCAGATACACGTAAACAAGCGGCTAATACTCGTTTAGCGTGTTATGTCGGTAAAACGGGTCAACCTGCATTAACTGAACAAGCCAAAACCTTATATGAAGCTGCATTAGCCAATAAAAAGTTAATGGGGCCAACAAAAGAAGAAGTTAACCAAGCACTGGCAAGAACCGATACCTTATTGCAAGGTTTGCAGCAATTGTTTGAGAAAAATGAATTCATAAAAGCCGATGAGAATCTGTCGCTACTAAAGCAGCAAATTGCAGATTACCGTCAGTGGGCAGAAAAAACTGTAATTCCGACTAGCCGAGATGACTTTCGTTTACCTTCAGAGATTTATGCTTTAAAACTCAAAACGGTTGGCATTGATATCGAACCTGAGCTGTTGATTGAACGTGCTAAAGCAAGTTACATGATTACCAAGGCGAATATGCAGGCGTTAGCCCCCTTGGTGGCACAAAAATTTAATATGCCATCAAGTGATTATCGCGAAGTGATTAAAACACTGAAAAAAGACTCTTTAGCCAACGATAAAATTGAAGAGCATTACAGAGCTATTAATAAGAAACTTGAAGGATTAATCACTCAGCAAAATGTGGTGAATTTACCTAAACGCGACATGATTATGCG
>TARA_R110000796_G_scaffold65729_3_pt1 | contig 12159 bp, 11 predicted proteins | sample TARA_R110000796 | Tara Oceans TARA_R110000796 (sample SAMEA4397815) | marine metagenome | biome: Polar Biome; feature: [SRF] surface water layer (ENVO:00010504); material: water (ENVO:00002006), including particulate matter (ENVO:01000060) such as... | depth 5 m | reverse complement strand
CTTGGTTAACCACCTAAATTTAGCATATACATACCGAACTTAGCTAACCGTTAGGTAGGCTCGCGCCAGAGGGGGAGTTAAAATGTTTCTCCTATCTCTCTAAGCATTTCTATGGTATTAAGATATCGAACATTAAAAGGAGAGCAAGCTTCGGGTATTTTAATCTTGTTTTTGCGCTTTGGTTGACTAACTTCGTGAGTTACGATAATTCTGTTTTGGTCATCAGCGAGGGAATAAGCAACCAAAAATGCATCAGCTTCATCAGCGTCTAAAAACTCATTTATGGCATTTGGCAAATAATGGTTGTTCAGTGATATCGCCCAAGCGGTAACTCTTCCATATTCGGCCATTACGTCTTCAGTAGATTTAAAGAAATTTTCAGGCAAGTTTACTTTACACCAATCTTCTAAATCATCATTCTTATCGTATAATTCATTTTTAACTTTATCGATACTAATGATTCGTCCAGAGTTGGCTAATTCTTTTACTTTGTTCCAAAAACTAAATGCAATATCTAAAGGATAGTTTACCCTATGGGCTTGAATGAAGAAATTACTATCGACCACATAAATTTTCATTCAAACTAAATGTGTTTTGTAAAAAAGGTTTGAAAAGTATCTCCTTTCAAGCTGGTAAGTTTATAGGCGTCTCTATATAATAATTGACCAGTTTTTACCGCGTTATTTATATGCGCAGCAAACGTTGCGCTTAAGCGTTTACGAGTAGTAGCATAGAAATTACCTCCAGAACCCTGACTTTCTTTTTTTATTAATTCTCTGTTTATATACTCGTTGTAAAATTCGAAAAATTGAGGTTTCGTAAGTTTTCCAGTATCTAATGCTCTTCTTGCAATTACTATTTCGCTGACTTTGAAAAAACGAGAAGCACTTCTTATATTAGGGTTAAGATTCCATTTTTTGTTGAATGCATTTTCCGGTACTAGAAATTCAGCGGCAACTTGGTCACATAGAATTTCAATTGGATCGTCTGCAGGTTGAAGTTTACGGAAATCAAACCCTGCGCTGTGTCCAGTCCAAATATGCGCTAGTTCGTGAACAATTGTGAACATTTGTGCGGATTTGGAATCTGCATTATTTATAAACATAAAAGGAGCAATGTCATCAACAAGAACGAAGCCTCTGCATTCATCAACTGGAATTTTTCTGTAACCATTATTTTCGACCACCCCGTTGAATACAGTTATTATTCCCTTGTCTTCAATTATTTCAATGAGATGATTTTGTGCTTCTTCCCATGTGCCTAGTTCACTAGCCCAATTTTCATATAATTCGAGTGTTTGACGTATGTCATTTACTATTTCAGATACTTTATTAATCCCATTATATTTACCAACAAAGGGCAGTGGGTCAAACTCATTGTCTTTTAAATAATCACGGAGCCAATCTTGGCGTTGTTGCATTAACAAAATTGTATCGTATACGTTAAGATTTACTTTATCTATTTGGTTGCCATTTGTTCTAAAAAACGGAATCGGAATGTTCTCAACTGGCGGTTCGGAGAGAAATAAATATCCGAATGGAAGATGGACTTTTTTAGAAAATGCTTCAAGCTGTTTGACAGTTGGTTTTTTTTCCCCGCTTAACCATTTTTCCAAATTAGGAACTTTTTCAGTGAATTCGGCCAAATCATAACCTGCTCGGGAAACAGCCCAAGCAAGCATATTTGAATCAACATTGATTTCGGTCTTCATATTGGGCTAAGTTAATTATTCTAATGTTCTTTTCGGTTTCTTTTACAGTTTTACATACAATTTACAGAATATTAAAATCTGCTTATATTTCCATATGTCAGTCTAATATAACAAAACTTTTCCTTCAAAATTTTCCGTTTAGCAGTTGGAAATTCATAAGAACCACTACTTCACCGGAAAATCTTTATGAATATTTTTAAGTCCCGTTTTGGCTACTTTTAAGGCCCTTAGGGTGTTTTTGGATTTTTGGGAATGGGCTTCCATTCTTTCCAGTACATTCTTTAGGGTTTTGGTGGCTTCCACTATAAAAGGCCCTTTGTTGAGCATTACACATTCCGCCTGGGCACTAATGGTGGCATCCGAAATTTCCGCTCTGGTAGCCATGCCCTTTTTGGCCATGGTATCCAACACCTGAGTGGCCCAGATGACGGGTATCTGAGCCGCCTCGCATAACCATAGTATTTGGTTCTGTACTTCGGAAATTCGTTCAAAACCAATCTCCACTGCCAAATCGCCCCTAGCGATCATAACGCCTATTTTTGGTCTTTTCATTGCGCTGAAGAGTATGGAGGGTAAATTCTCGAACGCAGCCCTGTTCTCTATCTTAAAAACAACCCCGGTATGCATATCCCCCAATTTGTCCAATTCCTCATAGAGGATGGCCACATCTTTGGCATTTCGTACAAAGGAATAGCCCATAAGGTCCGCATGGGCACTTATGAAGGGCAATAGTTGTACATCTTCCGGAGTTAGGGAGGGCAGGTTGAGATGGGTAGCCGGTAAATTGATGCCTTTTCCTGGCCTCAATTTTTTCTTATGGGATTTTCTTACCAGCAGTGATGCGGTTTCCGCATCGAGGCTTACTACTTTGGCCTCTATGGCACCATCATCAAAAAACACGGCTTGTCCCTTTTTAAGGTCATCAATAATCTGCGGTAGGGAAACTTCCACCAGGATGGTTTCCTCAGGAAGCGATATCTTTTTATGTTTCCCTGAAAGATAGGGGGAGTTGTGTTTTATCAGCAATAATTTGTCCCCTTTGCCAATTTTTACAGACGATGCGGTGTCCAAGGTTTTTCCGGTATCTTTTTTAAGGTAGATATTGCTGATTCTAATTTTTGGTCCCGGTAGGTCCATATAAATATGGATAGGGAGTGCACTATCTTTGGAAACGGCTTTTATTTTACCTAGGATTTTTTTCCAAAGCGCTTCACTCCCATGACTGAGATTTAAACGGGCAGTGCCCATACCTGCAGAATGCAATTTTTTAAGTAGTTTTTTGTCGGTTGCAGCTTCATCGGGCATAGTGACCATTATTTCGGTGTCCCTTTCGCCACGATCGGAGGCAAAGAGGTCATTGGCATGATCCATCAATAAATGCTTACTTCCTGTATACCCAAGGGCTTCGAGGTCGGTATCCCTTTCCCAAGTTTTTCCGTTCAGTAATTTGACCAATTTAAGGGCGTTGGAGATATTTTCATAAACGTATCCGGCCCCTGTGCCCAATGAGGATATCCCCAATTCGGATAGGTAGCTCTGTAATTTGCGGATGTCCACACTGCGGAGCAGTAAATAGCGATATAGGTTCTTGGCACTTGACCTATATTGTGGATGAACCGAAGCGGCTATGCTATCCGCGGTGGACTCCTGTTTTATAAGTGATTCGTAAATTGTTTCGAGTTCCCGTTCCAGTTTTTGAAGGTCCATACCGCAGCTTTTGTTTTATAAATTTACGCATATAAACCAGGGATATTTCTGATGGAAAACACAAATTGAAGTTAAAATTTGGACTAAAAAAAGGCAATACCCCAAGGCATTGCTATGCACATGGGGGTATTGCCCAATAGAATATATGTCAAATGCCAATCCCTATGGAGTTATGCTAACTTCCAAGGGATTTTGGATCTGTTCGGAAAAGGCGTTTAAATACTGCTCCCATTCCTGTTTGTTATTAAATTGCCCACTTTTTTTCCATCCAAAGCCGGCGTAGTAGGTTACTTCCTTGTTTTCAACTTTTAAATGGGCATAGGCATTGCTCAAGTCCTTTGTTTCAACATCGTATTTTTCAAAACCGATAAAAGTATCCGTAGGGGCAAGGATGGCCGTGCCCAATTCCGAATCCCCATGGGGCTGCCAGTAGCTTACCCATCCCTTTTCGGTATTCCCGCTGACTTCGCCGTCCTTTTCGTGCAGGGTGAGTCCGGCGTAAATATCATCTACACCCTCTAAGGTTATATTGAATTTGGATAAATTTTGCCCTAGGTCCAGGCTTATAACTCTGGATTCTTTGATGGTTTGTCCGTTAGCGTCCCAGGCTGCATATTCCAAATAAAAGCTGGTCCTTATTGGGCCGGTGGTAATGGTGCGCCATTTCGTATAGTTTTTGGAATAGTAGTAGATAGTGTCCACTTTGGCGGCAATACCTCCAACACCCCGACTGGCACCTACATGAAAATCGTCCAAGCCTTCGCCTGTATCCTTGTGGTAACTACTTAGGCCACTTAATTCCTCTTTGTACCATTTGTCAATTATGGGGTATTCTACCCGTTTTAACCAGGCATCGACACCGCTGGATAAGGTGCCGCCGGGAACCTTGTCCTCTATCATTTTCTGTGCAGTGGGTCCATAGACCCTAAAGGCAACTTTATTATTTTCCCAAGTGTAATCATCAGTACGTTCTGGAACAAACCTGGAATAGCACAACACCTCGGCTGTGGGGTTTTCTCCCGGTGCTACTGTAACTACTTCAAACTTACTTTCCCCTTTCGCCGCTATTTTGGGTTGAAAAAGGATCATATCCATAGCGCCATCGCCATCATTATCTACCGTTTGGACAATTTCAAGGGTATTGGTTTCCTTGTTCTTAATGCCAACAGTGGATAGATCTTCCACCTTTATCATATCCTTGGTGAGCTCTACGGTCTCCGTTGTCCTGTCCTGGTCCAGAACATTTTTTACCGTAATAATGGTGGGTGTTTCCTTTTCGGAACAGGAAACGGACAGCATTGCCAATGCGGAAAATAGAGCTAATTTATAAAGTGATTTCATAACCGCTTTTTTAATTTTCATTGGCTGGTTTTCCAATGGTGGCCAATATGCCTCCATCCACATAAACTATTTGTCCGTTTACGAAATTGCTGGCCTTGGAACTTAGGAATATGGCCGCTCCTTGTAGGTCATCCGGGTCTCCCCATTTACCTGCAGGGGTTCTGCCCACTATAAAATCATTGAAGGGGTGCCCGTCTACCCTTATAGGGGCGGTCTGTGCAGTGGCGAAATAACCTGGTCCAATACCATTGACCTGGATATTGTGTTTGGCCCATTCGGTAGCCATGTTCCGGGTAAGCATTTTTAATCCTCCTTTAGCAGCTGCATAGGCGCCTACTGTGTTTCTGCCCAATTCGCTCATCATGGAACAAATGTTGATGATCTTGCCTTCCTTTCTGGAAATCATGCCCTTAACCACATGTTTGGATACTATAAACGGACTCACCAAATCAACTTTTACTACTGCTTCAAAATCGGTGACCTCCATTTCCTCCAAGGGAATTCTTTTGATAATCCCGGCATTGTTTACCAATATATCTATATGCCCTACCTCTTTTTCAATTTTGGAAATATTTTCCATGACCTTGGCTTCATTGGTTACATCAAAGAGGTAGCCATGGGCGTTTAGCCCCAAAGCTTTGTATTCGGCAACGGCATTGTCCAATTTTTCTTGGAAGGAAGCCCCATTAATTACCAAGGTGGCACCGGCATTGCCCAGGCCAATGGCCATGGCTTTTCCAAGACCGTGTGTAGCCCCCGTAATCAGGGCTGTTTTTCCTGTTAAATCAAATAGATTCAATGACATATTTGTGTTTTCTTAGAGTTATTTTAAGTCTTTTATTTTGCAGTGGTCCATATCGCCATAATCCAGGTTTTCGCCTGCCATTCCCCAGATAAAGGTATAATTGCTGGTTCCGGATCCGGAGTGTATGGACCACGGTGGGGAGATTACCGCTTCATTGTTGGCCATCCAGATATGCCTAGTTTCTTGAGGTTGACCCATAAAATGGCATACAGCCTGCTCTTCGGGAACCTCAAAATAGAAATAGACTTCCATTCTTCTGTCGTGTACATGTGCTGGCATAGTATTCCAAACACTGCCCGGTTTTAATTCTGTCATTCCCATCTGAACCTGACAGGTCTCTACCAGACTGCTTACGATCAATTTTCTGATGGTTCTGGCATTGGCCGTTTCCATAGATCCCATTTCCACGATCTCTGCATTGGCCCTACTTATTTTTTTGGTAGGGAATACCTTGTGGGCAGGGGTGGAATTCAAATAAAATTTGGCAGGCTTATCGGCACTGTCACTGCTGAAGCTTACCTCCTTGTTTTCCTTGCCAATATACAGGGCCTCTTTATAGTCCAGATCATATTTCTGGCCGTTAACGGTTACAGAACCTGCTCCCCCGACATTGATGATGCCGATCTCCCTTCGCTCCAAAAAATAATCCGATTTTAATGGGTCTATAGTGGCTAGTTTTAATGGGGTTTTAACGGGCACGGCCCCTCCAACGATATATCTGTCAAAATGGGTGTATACCAAATTGATGGTATCCGCTTCCATTAAGTTTTGGATAAGGAATTCCTTTCTCAGTCCTTCTGTGGTCAATGCTTTGGTCTCCTTGGGAGAGCAGGCATATCTAACCTCGTAATTGTTTTTCATGATTATAAATATCTAATTATTAGTGTCTTAAATAGTGGTTGTTATAGAAGTGTTTCTATAGTTGTTCGTAAATATATTAAAAATTTATCAAAATACAATCGATTGTATTTGTAAATATCTATCTTTGATAAAGTCAAGATACCCATTATTTGTGGAAAATAAAACAACTATACACGATATTGCCAAGGCTTTGAAGGTAGATGCCTCTACCGTTTCAAGGGCGTTGAACAATAGCCCAAGGGTGAGCCAGAAGACCAAGGATAGGATAACGGCCAAGGCAAATGAATTGGGATATCAACGCAATTTACTGGCTTCAAATCTTCGTAAGAGTGTAACCAATACCATTGGGGTAATTGTGCCAAGAATATCCCGTCACTTCTTTTCATCAGTAATTTCGGGTATAGAGGAAACCGCCTATGATGCTGGCTATAATGTAATTATTTGTCAGTCCTTGGAACAGTTGAAGCGGGAACGCAAACTTGTAGAGACCCTTTTGGCCAATAGGGTAGACGGGGTATTGTTATCCGTATCCATGGAAACGGATAAATTCGACCATTTGTTGAACATGAAGAACAATGGTACCCCATTTCTATTTTTTGACAGGCATTGTGAGATTGAGGGTATCAGCAGTGTACTGATCGATGACTTTCAAGGTGGGTTCGATGCCACGGAGCATTTAATTTTAAACGGATGCAAAAATATAGGGCATTTTTCGGGGCCCCAAGAATTGACCATCTACAGGAATAGGACCGCTGGGTATAGAAAGGCCTTGGAAAAATATAAAATTCCATTTAGACCGGAACTGCTAATACGTTCCAGTCTCATGGAAAATGATGGGGCAGAAGGAGCAAAAACCTTACTTTCCTTGCCCTACAAGGTAGATGGGTTGTTTTCTGCCAATGATATTGCCGCCATAGGTGCCATGAAATATTTTAAGAATGAAGGCGTAAAGGTACCGGATGAGATAGCTATTGTAGGGTTCAGTAACGAGCCCGTTTCCGGGATAATAGATCCCTCCTTGACCACCGTTGATCAGCCGGGTTTTCAAATTGGGCAAATAGCCACAAAGTTATTGTTGGATGAAATAAGCAAGGCACCCAATGCCAATGCCACCATGGCCAAAACAACAATTTTAAAGTCGTCTTTAATTGAACGTGATTCCTCTAGAAAATAAAATAATAATCCTATGAAACTAATTCTCGTCTCTTTTCTTATCTGTTTGGCAAGCTGCAAAAGTTTAACAAAGAACAAAAATTCTGTAGTAGATAATATGGCCGTGGCCAATATAGTTTCCTTTGACCTTGAAAGGGAAATTAATAACTGTGAAGCCCAATTAAACAAATCGGTCCCCAAGCTTACGGATCTCACCAAACACCCAAGATTGATCGAAACCAATGCAACCGAATGGAAAGAAATTCCCAACGGTCGATTGGTCTGGACCTCCGGATTTTATCCCGGAATCCTATGGTATATGTACGACCTTACCAAGGACGATAAATGGAAAAAGGAAGCCATAAAAAGAACGGAGGTCTTTGAGAGTTTTAAAACGATTAACGAACATCATGATATTGGGTTTATGATGTTTCCGGCCTATGGTAATGGCTATTTGTTTGGAGACAAAATGGAGTATAAGGACGTTCTTCTAACTTCGGCCAAATCCTTGGCCAGCAGGTATAATCCAAAGGTAGGAACTATTAGGTCCTGGTCCAATAAAATGCACCCGCGTTGGCAACAGCATATTACCATAATCGACAATATGTTGAATTTGGAGCTTTTGTTCTGGGCATCCAAAAATGGGGGCGATCAAAAGTACTATGATATTGCCGTAAAACATGCAGAAACCACTATGGCCAATCATTTTAGGCCAGATTACACTTCATGGCATGTTATTGAATATGACAGTATCTCGGGAGATGTACTTAACAGGCATACCAAACAAGGCTACGCCGATGATAGTAGATGGTCCCGCGGACAGGCATGGGGGGTTTATGGTTACACCATGGTGTACAGGGAGACGGGAGATAAAAAATTCTTGGATTTTGCCGTAAAACTAACGGATAAATATCTGGAGCTACTTCCTGAGGATTATATTCCCCATTGGGATTTTGATGTGCCCAATAAAAAAAATGAGGAGAGGGATGCCTCTGCAGCAGCTGTTGTGGCTTCCGGTCTTTTGGAGTTAAGTACTTTGGTGGAGGATAGAAACAAACAGCAACAATATTACGATGCAGCCCTGCGGATGCTGGAATCTTTAAGTTCCGATGAATATTCAGGAGTAGGGAAGGCCGACTCCTTTTTATTGCATTCAACTGGAGCTAAATCCTTGGGACATGAAATTGATGTGGCCCTGATCTATGCAGATTACTATTATATTGAGGCTTTAGCCAGACTAAAGAGAATGGGGCAGTCCAATTAACACATTTATGACCACCAGAAAGGGAGGGCCAATTTGATACATTTGGGCCTTCCTTTTTTTATGTGGACATGCCAAGCTTGTTAAACTTACTTGTCCTGATAGGAATTGACGGATTTGTTTTTCTTTACAATATCGTCCATGATCATATGGGCATGTATCCTGGAGTTTTCTATAAACCATTTATGGGTTTCCATTCCGCCGCAAATTACTCCGGCCAAATATAAATTATCAATATTGGTTTCCATGGTTTCAGGATCGTACTGGGGAAGTCTTTTCTCGTCATCGGACAATTGAATGCCTATTTTTTCCAAGAATTCAAAATTGGGCATGTACCCGGTCAGGGCAAGTACATAATCATTCTTTAAGCTTGTGGTTCCAGAGGGAGAATTAAGGATAATTTCATCTTCCTTAATTTCCATAACTGAGCTATTGTAAAAGACTTTTATGCTGCCTTCCTCAATTCTATTTATAATATCGGGCCTTACCCAATATTTTACACGTTGGCCAACTTCCGGCCCCCTAATGATCAAGGATACATCGGCCCCTTTTCTATAACATTCCAAAGCAGCGTCTATGGCCGAATTACTGGCCCCAATGACCGCTACTTTCTGACTGGAGTAAAAGTGCGGGTCCTTGTAGTAATGGGAGACTTTTTTTAAATCTTCTCCAGGTACGTTCATTCTGTTCGGAATATCGTAGAATCCTGTGGCAATGATTACATTGGTGGAGGTATAGGTATTCTTATCGGAGACAATGTTGAAGTGCCCATCAATTTTTGAGATGGAGTTTACTTTTTCAAAAAGGGAAATATTCAAATGATTGGAGGTCACTATACGTCTATAATATTCCAGTGCCTCATTTCTTTTAGGTTTCGCCTCTATGCTAATAAAAGGAATTTCATCGATTTCCAATTTTTCGGAAGATGAAAAGAACTGCATGTTCAAGGGATAATTATAGAGCGAATTAACAATACATCCCTTTTCAAGAATTATATAGGACAATCCCTTTTTTTTGGCTTCCAAGCCACAGGCAATACCTATAGGCCCTCCTCCAACAATTACTATATCCCAAATCTTCATTATCCTATTATTTTTTTGAGTTCCTTTATGGTCTTCGTCGGATCATCACTCTTAAATATATAACTACCTGCCACTAAAATATCCGCCCCTGCATCAATTAATTGCTTGGCATTTTCAGAGGTAACTCCGCCATCGACCTCAATAAGTGTATGGGCACTTTTCCTATTAATAAGTTCTTTTAGCGCCTTTATTTTTTCATAGGTGTTTTCAATAAACGACTGTCCCCCAAATCCTGGATTCACACTCATAACACAAATTAGATCAATATCATTTATGGTATCCTCCAACAAATTAATGTTCGTATGCGGGTTTAATGCCACACCAGCTGCCATTCCTTCGGCTTTTATGGCTTGTAGCGTTCTGTGTAAATGTGGACAGGCTTCGTAATGGACGGTTAGGTTATTGGCACCCAATTCGGCAAAGGTTTTAATATAGCGGTCCGGATCCACGATCATTAGATGAACGTCCAATGTTTTGGTGGCATGGGCCGCAATTGCTTTTAGGACCGGCATTCCAAAAGAGATGTTTGGTACAAAAACACCATCCATAATATCAATGTGGTGCCAATCGGCCTCACTGTGGTTTACCATTTCAATATCGCGCTGTAGATTGGCAAAATCGGCGGCCAAGAGGGAAGGGGCAATAATCTTTTTGTCCATTATTATTTACAATAAGTGTTTCTACAAAGGTAGTGAATTGATATTTTTACAGGGGTATGCTCCGCAAGCTTATGAACTTTGTTCAACTCTTAACGATCCCGATCAATACCAACGCTTTTTTTTCTTTTTGGAGGCAACGGACTTCCGGCCTTTTTTATGTTTGCTACCTTGTTTTTTATGTACTTGCGGTTTGGCCTTGGGATCTAAGGGATACGGATGGTCCTCAACAACCTGGATGTGTTTTTGCATCAGTTTTTGAATAGTGGACAAATACCCTTTTTCATCCGCGGAACAAAAGGCATAGGATGTCCCTGTATTTCCGGCTCTTCCGGTCCTTCCTATACGGTGCACATAGGTTTCCGGTACATTGGGCAGTTCAAAGTTGATAACGGCGTCCAGCTCGTCTATATCCAACCCACGGGCAGCAACATCAGTGGCCACCAGAATGTTCGTTACTCCCTGCTTAAATTTCCCCAATGCTGCTTGGCGCTCGTCCTGCGACTTGTCTCCGTGCAGGCTATCAACCTTGAAATTGTTGTTGCGGAGGGTTTTTTCCAGTTTGTCCACTCCGTATTTGGTACGCCTAAAAATTAGGATATTGCCCTTTATGGTATTTCTTAGCAGGTAAAGGCAGAGTTCTATTTTATTGGGCTTTGGCGTGTAATACAACAACTGATGAACTGTGGCCGCAGCCGAGGAGGTTGGGGTAACGGCTACTTTCTTGGGGTCTTTTAAAATGGTATCTGCCAATTGCACTACTTTAAAAGGCATAGTGGCAGAAAAAAGGAGTGTCTGTTTTTCACTGGGGCATAGACGCTCTATTTTTTTAACGTCATCTATGAATCCCATATCCAACATCAGATCGGCCTCGTCCAGCACCAATGTTTCCACATAGTCCAAATTGACCATATCCTGTTTGTGAAGATCCAATAACCTGCCAGGGGTGGCCACCAAGATATCCACTCCCTTTCTTAGAGTGGCTATTTGCGGTTCTATCTTTGTGCCACCATAAATAACTGCTGAGGTTAAATGGGTGTATTTGCCATAGTCCAAAAAACTCTCATGAATCTGCGATGCCAATTCACGGGTTGGACTTATAATCAATGCTTTAATTTTTCTACCTTTTTCCGAGGTTTCCTGCTTGTCAAATAAGAGCTGTAATATGGGGAGAGCAAAAGCGGCCGTTTTTCCTGTTCCTGTTTCGGCAGAGGCTATAATGTCGTTTTTCTGTAAAACCAAGGGGATGGCAATTTCCTGAATGGCAGTTGGGTCGTCATAATTTTTTTCTGCGACTGCTCTTAAAAGATGTTTATTTAGCTTTAATTCTTTAAAATTCATATGGATACCATTTTTTTGCCGGAAATTTGTACAAAGGTACGGTAAATTCGGGCGTAACCAGAGGTGTAGTGTTTATAACGGGTTATCTGTTGTAAAATTCAATAAATCAGTTATATAGGAAAGTTGATTTTTAAGAATTTGTCTTATAAAACAGTTCAAAATTGGCTTAATCTTAACGCCCCGATTTTAAATATAATTCCAATATTCATTATATTAGGGTTGCTTTAGTTTTATCCATTGCC
>TARA_R110000796_G_scaffold2953_1_pt1 | contig 12161 bp, 12 predicted proteins | sample TARA_R110000796 | Tara Oceans TARA_R110000796 (sample SAMEA4397815) | marine metagenome | biome: Polar Biome; feature: [SRF] surface water layer (ENVO:00010504); material: water (ENVO:00002006), including particulate matter (ENVO:01000060) such as... | depth 5 m | reverse complement strand
AAAACTTTCCTTGTATTATTTATATATTAATCGTATCTTTGTACTTTAAACTTCAGTAACCTAATAAAAGATGGAAGACTGTTGGATCAGATAGTACATCATTTAGATGTAAGTTAAAAATCAAGGAAATTGAGGTATACGGTTCCTGTTCTGCAAGACAAAAGCTCTGCAGTTTGTGGTGGTGAAATCAAAAATACACGGGGAGAATAGGTATTTAAAATAAAAAAGGTATGATAAGTATTAGAAAAGGGTTTAGAATTACAGAAGAAGGAACATACATCTTTCCTATTTTAGATGTTGCGTGGAATAAGGAAGTTTTTGTCCTAACTATATGCGGAATTGCTATATGTATCACCAAAAGGTGATATTTTTTTGCCTAATAATTAATAATTTAACGATACATTACTTGTAGTAACAGAAATTATTATTACATTTGTAGAAAATAAACGAGATGACAAAGGAATTTAACTTAGCACTCAAAGAGAGAGAGTTCTTCAGAGCTTATATTGAGATGTTAAAGCCTTTTCTTAAGAAGATTAGAGACAGGGAAGCAGATGTATTTGCTGAATTGATATATTGGAATTATAAGAAGAGAGACATTAAGAATAAAAATGATAGGTTTAAACTTATTATGGATGCAGATTGCAGGAAACAGATAGAAGAGAAGATAGGAATATCTACTGCTATTTTTAGAAATGCTTTATCTGGATTAAGACAAAGAGGATTACTATTAGATGACAACACTATTAATGATGTGTATTTGGTAACTCCAGAAAAGAAAGTAACTTTGTCATTCATATTTAACCTGAGTAAAGACATAGAATAATGGAAATGACAATAGAAGAGTTTAACCTCCCTGAGCTAGACCAAGAAGACATTAAGAAAGCACAGGCTGCTGCAGAGAAGGATATTAAACAAGAAACTAATGAGACAATTTCAAAATCTAAATCACCTACTAGAAAACTACCTAGAGACATTGATTACAATAGAGAATTGGAAGCATAAGTATCCAGATTACGATTGCAACATAAACATAACAATAGGTCCTAGGGAAGGATTTCACACATTAGACGTAGCATGCAAAAAAGAGTAAATAATATAATTAAAGAGGTAGCAGCGAAATATAATTTATCAGCTGAGGTAGTGAAGGCCATAACTGATTCTCAGTTTGAGTGTGCTAGGGATAACACTAAGAAGGGAGAAGCTGATAACCCTGCTACCTTTTTAAATATAAGATTTAAACACTTAGGATTGCTGGTAGCAAAGCCTAGTAAAATAAATAAAATAGTAAATGGTAGAAATGCAAGAGATGGTGTTAACCAGGATAACCCTACAGATTGATGAAATAACTGATACAATAGAAGAAGTAATAGAACATCAAGTAGCACTACATCACCAAGACATAGAGTTTATGGAAACATATGTAGGAACACTGATTAACAATGATGACAATGTTATAACTAGTGTGTACTTATATAGTGGACATTCACTACTTGTGAAGATGGATCTATTAACACTATTAAAGAATATTAACGAGAAAAGAGAGCTCCTTAAAGCAGAGGGGTTTTTCAAGAGGAGTAATTAATTAAAAATAAATAAATAGTATGAAAACAGAAGTAAAAATACCAAAACCATTAGCTAACTTTGTATTAGTTAAGAATCCTGTATTTAAGTTAGAGGAAAGTATGGCAGGAGAGCTAGCTAAGTTAGCACCTGCAGAGAAAGAAGAATATATGAAACATAACATGTTTGATGTATGGCAAGATTTAGAAGTAATTGCAGTAGGGCCATCAATGGCTACAATAGCAGTAGGAGACAGAGTAATTACTACTGTAGCATTATCTGCTTCAGGAATTATAGTAATGAAAGGGGAATACATAATGATTAGAGAAAGTAACTTTGTAGGTATATGGTAAGAGAGACTAGCGAGGTTATAAAGGGAAAACAAGTCCAGGAGAAACTCTTGGCAGGTAGTCAAACTATATTTGATGCAGTAAGCACTACCTTTGGTCCATTTGGAAGAAATGTAGCTATTACTAAAATCTATAATGATGCTCACATCACTAAAGATGGAGTAACAGTAGCACAAAGTATTAGTCCATTGGATCCAGTAGAGAATGTAGCTACACAAATTATCAGACAAGCTGCAGCTAAGACTGCTGAGGTTGCTGGTGATGGTACTACTTCAACTACTATTCTTACAAGATACATTGTAGAGGAAGGTTTTAAAGTACTTAATGATAACAAGACTATCTCTACTACAGAGATTAAGACTGGAATTGACAGTATAGTAAGAGCACTACTTGAGTACGTAGATACTAATATGCGTAAGAATATAGAATTAGAAGATATCAAAGATGTAGCTTTAGTTGCCTGTAATGGTGATGATGAAATAGCTCAACTAGTTAGTGATGCTTTTAATACTATAGGAAAAGATGGTATAGTTACAGTGTTTGACTCAAGAAGTTATAATACTACACTTGATGCTACTGATGGAATTAAATTAGATAGAAGTCATATTCTACCTATCCTAAGTAACGGTAAAACCAAGATAGAGCATATAGACTGTAAGATTCTTACTACTGATATGAAGATTACTACTCAAACTGATGCAGTAGAGCTTGTTAAGTTGCAAGAAGCTTGTGCTAGCCCATTATTAGTAATATGTGAAGATATTACTGAGCAAGCTGCTGGTATTATTGCTTACAATAAAGAAACTAATGGTTCTATGATAGAAATTATCCGAGCTCCATTTATAGCTGATGCTAGATTAGAAGCACTAGAAGATTTATCTATTGCTACTGGGTCTATGTTTATTTCTAGAAAGAAGGGATGGGATTGGGCTGCAGTATCAGTAGAAACTTTAGGAAGTTCCGATAGAGTTATAATTACTTTACAAGAAACTACTATAATTGGTAGAAAAGGAGAGAAAGAGCTAATTGAAGGTAGAAAGTTATACTATGCAGATAAGATTGCAGATGATAAAGAAGGATTAGCTGCTAACTATAAGAAAAGGTTAGCTATGTTATCCGCAGGTGCTGCAGTAATCTATGTAGGAGGAGCTAGTGAAGCGGAAGTTAAAGAGAAAAAAGATAGATTTGATGATACTATACGTGCAGTAAAGAGTGCTCTAGACCAAGGAGTAGTTAAAGGTGGATGTATGGCATACGAAGAGTTAGTTGATGTGTTAGGTGACTACGATGCTAGTCCTGCACATAGGATACTAACTAAGAGTTTATCTATGTTATGGAAGACTTTATGTAGTAACGGTGACTTAGAAGGAGAAGACATTACCAAGTTAAAAGAGAAGTTAATGCGTAGTTCTATTGTAGATCCTGCGTTAGTAATTAAATCAACTATAACAAATGCTGTGAGTGCAGCTAATATGTTATTTACAACTAATTGTGTAGTAATTAAAAAAGAAGAGTAATGGGAGAAGGGAAGAAAGAGATAAACACAGCAACTAGTTTACTATCTAGTATGACCAATAGGTTAAACAAAGATGGACTAAGAGTTATTGCCTTATGTGAAGAAGCAGAAGGTAGAATGCTTATGTTAGGACTAATGGAGTTTATGAATAATCAAAGTATAGCTATCCTTAAACAACTTAAGGTTGAGAGAGAGGCTAAATTAGTCATGGTAGAAGGGTGTAAAGAAGATATAGCTGAGAATATGTTAAGTGCTATGAGTCCAATATCGGAATTAATTACAGAAGATAAAAACTAAAGAAAATGAGTCAAAGTAGTATAAGTAGGAATTGGAATGTAACAGAAAACTATTGGCTATTGAATGCTGGTATGCTTAGTATAAAGCTATTCAGGGATCTACATGCTGCAGACAAAAGTAAAGGGAAGTCTAAATCAAGTAAACTTATGTGGGCCATAGCATTATACTGTGACCCACATGAGGATAACCCTTGGAAGAATACTTCTAGAATAGATAAAGAAGAGCTCATAAGGGTAGAGTACTTAGAGAATCCTGATTTTGATTGGGCAGAAGAGTCTACTATACTCTTAGTAGAAGAATATGATAAGAGATGTTTAAGTATAGGGGAAAGAGAGCTAGTAGAATTAGAGAATAAGGTTACAGATAGAGCAAGATTTATCAAAGGTACTAAGTACTCCTTAGACTTCTTTGATGAAGAAACAGGAAGAGCTAAGAAAGGAACTGCAGACCAATTAGATAAGATGCTGCTTAATACTAGTAAAATTTATGACCAATTTGAAGTAATTAGAAGTAAGATTAGTAAAGAGACATCTAAAGGTCACCTTAGAGGAGGAGCTACAGAATCTGCATCTGAAACTGGGGAAATATAATGGGATTCATTAAGATAAATAATAGAGAAAACTTTTTAATATCAAGTGTACCAGAACTACATCCTGCTTCAGCTGCCTATATGACATATTGGCGTTTACACAAGAAGAGATGTATTGAGGGTTTATGGTCTTTGGATAAAAAAGGTAAAACTGTAAACATAGACGGAGAGTTAGATACCAAAACTTTAAACATAAAAGAAGGATGGAGATGGATGCCTGCTAATCTATACTTCTATGTAAACTTTGGTACTATAGAACACAATCCTGATGATGAGGATGCAGATGAGACTGCTCCTAAGATTAGGATGAGACCTCATTTAAGGGATTTTGAATGGGAGTTCTTTTATAATTGGATTGAAGCTAGAGGGTTTTCTGGGTTTGAAGATGATAAATTTGTCTCTTGTGATAGAAGGATACCTATGTATCTTGAAGCTGTAGCAAAAAAGAAAACTAAAAAAGCTTTACGTATTAAAAGGAGAATGCGTAAAAACTGTTATCTAGTAGATGGTAAAACATTAAAAACGTATGAACCTGCAAGGACTTACCTACGTAAGTTATATACAGAGCCTTTAGGTATAGCTCTATTTGGTAACGAAGCACAGAACCTATTTATATTAGGTGCAAGGGGTGGAGGAAAATCTTATCTTGTAGGTATTGGCGTATTACTGCATGAATTCTTATTTGATGGAGTAAAGAGATATACAGAAGAATCAAGAAAAAATCCACCTAGAGCCCAAATTTGTTTAGGAGCAGCACTATCATCTAAGTCTGCAGAGATCCTGGAGAAATTTATGATTGGACATGATAATCTAAAAGGGGAATACGGTGTAGGAACTAAAGATTACAAACCTGCCCCATTTAAGAAGACTACTAGTGGAACATTAGCACCTAACAATGTAAAGAATGCCTACAAGCATGAATATGAAGTTAAAGAAGGTGGTGAATGGGTAACTAAAGGTTCAGGTACTTCACTTAAACACGTAATCTACACTACTGAAAACCCTGAAGCAGCAGCTGGAGGACGTTACACAGTAATGGGCGTAGAAGAAGTTGGATTATTAGGTAATGTATTAGCAGTACATGGTTCTAATGATGCATGTCAGATGAAAGATGGTACTGTTAAGTTTGGTAGTTCTGTGTATATTGGTACTGGAGGTAACGTAGAGAAAATTCAAGAAGCAGAGATTATATTTAGAGATCCTGTAGGATTTAACTTTCTAGCTTGTGAAGATGAATGGGAAGGTACTGGTAAAACTGGATGGTTTGTACCTGCCTACTATATGGATGGGAATTACAAAGATGAGCAAGGTAATACTCTAATAGAGGAAGCTATTGAGTCTTATGAGGAAAGAAGAGAAGAGAAAAGGAAATCAAAAGATTCTTCTGCACTATCTGCAGAGATGATGAACTACCCTTTAAAACCTTCAGAGATGTTTTTGAATGCTAAAGGAAGTATGTTCCCGCAAGCAATGATTAAGGCACACTTAGCAGAAGTACAAGCTAATCCTCATAGATTTGGAGATTTAAACTACCACGTAGAATTAGACTTTGATAGTCAAGGAGAAATACAAATTACTAACGTAGCTAGTAATGCATTAGAAATAGATTGGCCAATTAAGGACAATAAGAATAGACCTGGAGTTATAGAGATATTTGAAATGCCTAAGAGAGACTCTTCTAGTGATGTAATTAGAGGTAGATACATACAAGGTACAGATACATATGATGATGATGAATCTATAACTACCTCATTAGGTTCTACTTGGGTCCTAGATACTTGGACAGAAAGATTAGTAGCAGAGTATACAGGACGTAGAGGGTCTAAAGAATTCTATGAAATAACAAGAAAACTAAACATCTTTTTTAGATGTGACCACAACTATGAACAAAACAAAAAAGGATTATATACATACTATGAGCAGAAAAATAGTACTCACTGGTTATGTGACACTCCAGAGTCTCTTAAGGATGTTGCAGATATTACTATAAGTAAAGTAGGTAACAAAAGAAAAGGAACTACTGCAAGTACACCAATTAATGCCCACGGACTAAGATTAATATTAGACTGGCTATTAACTCCTGCTTATGGAAAAGACAATACAGAGATATTAAACTTACATACTATTAGAAGTGTAGGTTTACTTAGAGAGTTACTAAACTTCAATAAGAATGGTAACTTTGATAGAGTATCAGCATTAATTATGTTAATGATACTAAAAGAAGAGAAAGTTAAGTATGTAGAGAGAGCACAGAAAGCTAAAGTAAAAAGCCTAGCTGATGACCCATTCTTTGCGCAATTTGGACCTGTCAAAAATGATATGCCTACATTTAATTTTAATATGTAACTAAAAATTAGTATCTTTGCGAGATATATTACACCTATGGTAAACAACGGAACAAACATACAATTTCCTTCTCAAAAGAAATCTACAGCAAGTAAAAACATGGCATGGCGTAAAGAATGCGTTAATGGAGCTGAAGCTTTAGCTATTTGGGGAAGTGATTCACTAAGACAATCTTATTACAATAAGAGGGTTAACTTTGATTTATATTCAGACATACTGGATCAAGCAGATATAGAAAGGACTTGTAATCCGCATAACCTAGGAGGATTGAGTTCTCCAGCTAAAATGCAAAACTATCCTATCTGTAATCCTAAGATTGATTTACTTGTAGGTGAATCTATAAAAAGGAGATTTGATTTTAAAGTTAGAGTTGCTAATGCTGATGCTATATCAGAGAAGGAAGAAGACCTTAAAGGTAAATTAATTCAAATAATTACTGAAGATATTAAAAGTGATTCTTCTACTGAAGAAGAAATGGCTGAGAAAATGAAGAAGTTCCAAAACTATGTGGACTTTGATTACCAGTCTATTAGAGAAAGAACAGCTACCCAAATCCTTACTTACTTATACAAGCATCTTAGATTAGATGTACTATTTGCTAAAGGATTTAAAGATGCACTTATATCTGCAGAGGAAGCTTACTTAATAGACATTGTTGCTGGAGAACCTCTAGTAAAGAAACTAAATGTACTTAATGTACATACAGTTAGATCTGGTGAAAGTAATAAACTAGATGATGCAGATATTATAACTATTTCTGGTTATATGAGTCCAGGCCAAATCATTGATGAGTATCATGATGAGCTCAAGCCTGCAGACATTACTATGATTGAAAATGATTTAGTAGGTAACTCTTCAGGAGAATCTGCTATTGATATAGGACGTAAACCTGATTTAGCTCTACGTGTAGAGGATACTATTAACTTAGCCCATTTAGAAAATGACACCAACTATGGTTCTACATTTGATGGAGCAGGTAATATTAGAGTAGTAAAAGCTTATTGGAAATCAATGAGAAAAATCAAGAAGGTTAAATATATCACTGAAGATGGTGAATATGATTATGCTTTCAGAGATGAGAACTTTAAAATAGATGAATCTAAAGGAGAAGAAGAAACTATCCTATGGGTTAGTGAATGGTGGGAAGGACACAAAATTGGTGGAGGTGTAGGAGATAATGATGATGTAAATGCTATTTACACTAGAATGCGGCCTAAGCCAGTTCAATTTAGGTCTATGGAAAACCCTTCTAAATGTCATCCAGGAATTGTAGGAACTATATACAATACTAATGACAACCAAGGTGTATCCTTAATGGATAGAATGAAGCCTTACCAATACCTTTACAATGTATTAGCTTATAACACTGAGTTAATGATTGCTAAAAATAAAGGTAAAATTATGAGATTAGGTCTGCATGAAATCCCTGAAGGATGGGAAATAGATAAATGGTTATCTATGGCAGATGGTATGAACATTGCTGTTTATGATGCTTTCAAAGAAGGTAACAAAGGTAATGCTCAAGGTAAACTAGCAGGTGGAATGAATGCACAATCTCCTATTATTGATATGGAAATGGGTAATAGTATCCAGTTGTATATGAATATGATGTCTTACATCAAACAAGAACTTGGAGAAATTGCAGGAGTATCTGCAGCTAGACAAGGACAAATATCTAATAGAGAAGCAGTAGGTAATGTAGAAAGAGAAGTAGCACAGTCATCTCATATTACTGAGTACTGGTTTATGGAACATGACCAAGTTAAAATTAGAGTATTAGAATGTCTATTACAGACAGCTAAATATGCATGGAAAGATGCTAAAAATAAGAAAGTACAATATGTACTAGATGATGGAGCTTCTATAGTAATGAACTTAGATGGCCAAGACTTTAATGAAGCAGATTACGGATTACTTATTACAGATGGCTCTGGTTCACATGAGTTAATGCAAAGTATGAAACAACTTGCACACGCAGGTATCCAGAATGGTATTCTTAACTATACACAACTTATTGATATATTCTCTACTGAGTCTGTATCTTCTATTAGAAAGAAACTTACTAGAAGTGAAAATGAGAAACTTCAAAGAGATCAAGCTAATGAGGAAAGACAACAGGAAATGCAACAGCAAATGATTGCAGCTCAAGCAGAAGCTGAAGAGAAAGGTAGAGAATTCCAACGTGAAGAATGGGATAGAGAAGATGCTAGACTAGAAAGAGAACTTGAAACTAAAGTAACTGTAGAAAGTATGAGACAAGATAATGAAGACTCAAGGTATTTTGATGGAGGAAATGACTCTTCAGATGCATCTTCATTAGAAAGTATTAAGCTTCAAGCAGATAAGATAAATAAAGATTATAACATAAAGAAAGCAGCACAAAAAGAAACAGTACGTCATAACAAGAAGACTGAAGAGATGAAAGAAAAAGAGATAGTGGCTAAGAAGGCACAGGTAAAGGCTACACCTAAAAAGTAGTTTTAGTCATCACGATGATAATATTTTTTGTTATGTCACATAATTTTTGTAGTTTGTATTATTAATAGTACGTATATTTGTACACATAAAGAGAGAGAGAAGTATGGAATTTAATTTTGATAGTATTAATTTGGATGAGCTGGCTAGCTCAGAGAGTCCAGTTATTAATAAAGATGATTTAACACCTGCACCAGTAAATACACCTGATAAGGTAGTAACTAAAGCAGATGATATAGAAATAGTACCAGCAGTAGTAGATACTGATGGTATTGATTTAGAAGAACTAGAAGGTAGTGATTTACCTATACTAGACAACAAAGACAAAACTGCAGCTGAATTAAAAGCTGAAAAAGATAATAAAGATAAAGGAGCTCCTGTTAAAGATAATGCCTCTCTCTCTTCTCAAGACACGTTTACTTCCCTAGCCTCGGCATTAGTGGAAACAGGAGCTTTCTCTTCTTTATCTGAAGAAGAGATATCAGAAATTAAAGATGTACCTACACTTCTTGCAAGTATAGATAAGCAAACTAAGCAAAATGAACTTGCTGATTTAAATGAAGATCAAAGGACTTATTTAGAAGCTTTAAGAGCTGGAGTACCATTAGAAAATTATGCAGCTAGAAAAACAGCTGCTACACAATACAATAATATTGAAGATTCTGCAATTCAAAAATCTCCTGAAGTAGCTAAAGAGCTAATTAGAAGAAGTTTTTTAATTAAAGGATTTGATGAAGGAACAGCAGAGCACTATGCTTCTCTGTCAGCTAAGTCAGATAATTTTTATACTGATGCGTTTTCCGCAAAAAATGCCCTTGTTGCCCATGAAAACACTGAATTACAAAAAGAATTAGACAAAGCTAAACTTGACAAAGCAAATAATTTAGAATCAGAGACAGCCAAAATAGCTGCTTTGAAGTCTAAACTAGATGGTGAGTCAGAAATACTCAAAGGCATTAAAGTAACAACTGCCAACAAAGCTAAGATTTTTAGTAGTATGACTACTCCAACACAAATGGATAACGATACTCCTTTAAATGAAGTAATGGCAAGTTATAAAGATGACGAAGAGTATAAAGTTAGGTTACATACTTTACATGTAGTAACAAAAGGATTTACTGATTTTAGTAAACTAATGCAAGGCGGTAAAAAAGCTGCAGTTAGTAATCTAGAAGCAGTATTGAATAGTCAAGGATCTGGAGTTAGTGGAGGAAATCTTACACATGCTGCAGGGGTTGGACAAACTACTAGAGATATAGCCAAAGCTTTAGAAAATTTAAACTTTTAACACAATTATTAATTAATAAAAACAAATAAATGGCAACTAGAATATCCCCATTACAAATGACGGATGCTACTACCTGGAAAGGTTTGACTACAGAGAATCACTTAGGTGCTATCTGGGGACAAGCTCCACAGAAAGTATCTGACATGATTATGAATGTTCAGCAAAACTATTTTGGGAATAACATTGATAGCGTACTATCTATGTACCCTGCTTTAGAATTCGATGATGATACGGATTTTACTTGGGACTTACAATCTCAAGGTATAGACAATATTGAACTAGTAGAATGTAGAATTGATGGTACACCAGTTACACCAGCAGATGAGCCTGGAAAAAACTTTGGTACTTTTGAATTAGTATTCCCTAAATCTTGGTTCTCTGATGGTCAACGTATTGTTGGTGAACTTAATGAAATCTATCCAGTATTAGTAATTTCTACTGCTAGTGAAGGTATGAACACTGTTCATACTTGTAAAATGGATTCAGGTGATACTAACCTATTCCTTCCTTATGAAGAAGTTCAAGCAGGAAAAAGATTCTCTGGTGAGTATTCTCCAGTAGAAAGAACAATGTCTAGAAAAGGTAGAGAGATTAACTATAAATCTCATATCTCAATGAGACAATCTTTCTCACAAATCCGTATCCAAAAGAAAACTCCTGGTAACATGAGTGGAAAGAAAATGGGATCATACTTTAAAGATGACTCAGGTAAGGTAATTAAGTTCTGGCAACATTATGAATCATTTATGTTTGATAATGAGTTCCGTGAAGACATCAACAAATTGTATATGTTTGGAACTTCTAACAGAAGTGCTGATGGACAATACAGAGTAAAAGGTGACTCAGGTTACGCAATTACTGAAGGTGCTGGTATTAGACAACAAATGGAAGCAGCTAATAGCTCTTTCTACAATGTATTTGATATCAATGATTTGTCTTCAAGACTTTTGGATTTATCTGAAGGTAAATTGAAAACAGATGAAAGACAGTTTGTATTAAGAACTGGAGAAAGAGGTGCTTACGAGTTCCACAAATCTCTAGAAGACTTTTCACAATTGTTTACACCTCTATTGAATCAAGACAGAATGTACAAAGTAAGTCAAGAAGGATTCCAAATGGGACTTGGTTTTGGTGGACAATTTGTTGAGTATTTAGGACCTAACAACATTAAGGTTAACCTTTCTGTAGATTCTATGTATGATGATAGAAATAGAAACAAACTTTTACATCCATCTGGAGGTGTAGTTGAATCTTACAGATACGATATCATGGATATTGGTACATCTGGAGGAGCACCTAACATTCAGAAATGTAAAGTTAAAGGACAAGCTATTGTACACAAGTACATCCCAGGTTTGAGAAATCCTTTTGCACCTGATGGAGCTATGTCTGCTATCGGAACTGCAGAAGATGCATGGGAAGAGCACAAGTTCTATTGTGGAGCTGCTATTGTAAGAGATCCTTCTCGTACTGCTAGCTTTATCCATAACATGCAAGCTGGATACTATTCTTCTTTTGCATAGTAACTAATAAATAGTAAATTACTGAGGGCTTTGTTTTGAAGCAGAGCCCTCTTTTTTAAAAATAAACAATTCATAAAGAGAGAGATGGAAGAAGTAAAGAAAGCTGCAAAAGCTAAGAAATTTAGTGGTGAAGACAGAATAGTTATTGTCAAGCCTATTATGAGAGCTAGAAACCCTTTAGTAAGTGACCCAGAACATGAGGCATTTTACCTAT
>TARA_R110000796_G_scaffold14152_7_pt1 | contig 12182 bp, 9 predicted proteins | sample TARA_R110000796 | Tara Oceans TARA_R110000796 (sample SAMEA4397815) | marine metagenome | biome: Polar Biome; feature: [SRF] surface water layer (ENVO:00010504); material: water (ENVO:00002006), including particulate matter (ENVO:01000060) such as... | depth 5 m | reverse complement strand
AGGGGTCACTGGTTCGATCCCAGTATCGCCCACCACCTAATTCATTGGTCCAGCAACCGCTGGACTGCCCGCAACCCGGCGCTGGCCCGCGCCACGACAAAGGAGAACGACCATGAAGGTTCGCAATTCGCTCCGCTCGCTCAAGAACCGGCACCGTGACTGCCGTGTTGTGCGTCGCAAAGGCCGCGTTTACGTGATCAACAAGACGCAACGCCGGTTTAAAGCCCGTCAGGGTTAAGCTCTGCGCAAGCTGAAAACGAAAAGCTGTCCCTAGGGACAGCTTTTTTCGTTTACGATGTTCTTATTTCAGCGCTCTGCCCGGCATTCGCTGGAATATTGCGTTTAAACGCCTAGCATTAACTCATAATTCTATATGCGCCGCATCGGCGGCTTGCATCCGCTGGCGCAACCATCCGCGCAAGACGGAACCAACCAAAGGAATGTTCTATGACCGATCTGCCCGACTACACCCCACCCACCGTATGGGAGTGGGAGCAAGGTAATGGTGGAAAATTTGCCAATATCAATCGTCCGGTTGCCGGGGCTATCGAAGAAAAGGAACTGCCGGTAGGCAAGCACCCCTATCAGCTATATTCGCTCGCGACGCCGAACGGGGTAAAGGTTACTGTGCTGTTGGAAGAGTTGTTGGCCGCTGGTCACACGGGTGCCGAATACGACGCGTGGCTCATCAACATTGGCGAAGGTGATCAATTCGGCTCGGGCTTTGTCGACATAAACCCGAACTCCAAGATCCCGGCAATGACGGACAATAGCGGGAAAACACCGCAGCGCTTATTTGAATCAGGCGCAATTATGTTGAATCTGGCCGAGAAATTCGGCGAATTCATCCCAAAAGACCCAAGCCAGCGTACAGAGTGTATGTCTTGGCTGTTCTGGCAGATGGGAAGCGCACCCTATCTAGGCGGCGGCTTTGGTCACTTCTATGCCTACGCTCCGGTTAAGATCAAATATTGCATTGACCGTTTTGCCATGGAAACAAAGCGCCAACTTGATGTGCTTGACCGCCATCTCGCCGATAACGAATACATGGCCGGCGAATACTCTATCGCCGACATGGCAATCTGGGCATGGTATGGGCAACTTGTGCTGGGTCGGCTTTATGACGCGGCCGAATTTCTCGATGTGAAATCATATAAGAATGTCATGAAATGGGCCAAGACGATTGACGCACGCCCCGCCGTGGCCCGTGGCCGGATGGTTAATCGCGCATTTGGTGAACCAGAGCTACAGCTGCACGAACGTCACGATGCTAGCGATTTCGACACCAAGACACAGGATAAAATTGATAGCTAAGTCCCAAACACCCTGTTGCACCCAAAGCAGCAGGGTGCTTACCTTATTGTTTTACTCGTGAATTCCTTGTACTCCTCGGCAGAATCTGTTTCTTACTGTTTCAGTAAACTTTAACGATGCCCAGATGGAGGCTAAAATGACTTTGATAAAATACACTCTGACTGCTGCGCTCATGGCTACAGTGGCAGTGCCCGCCTTGGCCGAGGGTCAATTGAACATATACTCTTCGCGTCATTACGACACAGATGAGCGTCTTTATACAGATTTCACTGACCAAACCGGGATCACTATCAACCGGATTGAAGGAAAGGCAGACGAACTGCTGGCAAGGATGCAAGCAGAAGGGGCCAATTCCCCGGCTGATGTCCTAATCACGGTCGATACAAGCCGCCTGAGCCGCGCAAAGAATATGGGGCTGCTGCAACCCGTCGAAAGCGCCGTGTTGGAAGAACGTATCCCGGCCAATCTGCAAGATACCGACAATGATTGGTTCGGCTTTTCGCAGCGCGCCCGGATCATCTTTTACAACAAGGATAGCGTCGATGTACCGCCCGCCACGTACATGGACCTTGCTGACCCCGCATATAAGGGCAAGGTGTGCATTCGGTCATCTACAAACGAATACAACCAAACCCTGCTGGCCGCGATCGTTACCAACTTCGGCGAAGAAAAAGCGACCGGTTGGGCCAAGGGCGTGGTCGATAACATGGCGCGCGCACCCCAAGGCGGGGATACCGACCAACTACGCGGTCTGATCTCAGGCGAATGCGAGGTTTCTGTGTCAAACAGCTATTACTTCGCGCGCGCCTTACGCACGGATGTGAACGGGCTATCGGCTGACATCGACCAGATCGGTTGGATATTCCCCGACCAAGAAAGCAATGGTGCGCATATGAACCTATCGGGGGCCGGTGTTGCCGCCAACGCGCCAAACCGTGATAATGCAGTGAAGTTTCTGGAATACTTGGCATCAGACAGCGCCCAAGCCTATTTTTCTGCGGGAAATGACGAGTTTCCGGCGGTGAAAGGTGTAGAACTCGCGGCATCCGTTGCAAAGCTGGGTGAATTCAAAGCCGATGAGATCAACCTCTCGGAAGTTGCCGAGAACATTCCAACCGCGCAAAAGATCTTTAACGCGGTCGGCTGGAAATAAGCAGCCGCTGCGAAAACGGGCCGTAACGACATTGTGTCGGTGCGGCCTTTTTGCTGACGTGTATCTAGCGTGATGGGCCAACGCTAGCGCTGACGTCCGACCTGCCGACAAATCAGAATTACCGGCAGCAACCCCATGGCAACGATCACCAAGCTTGGCACCGCGGCACCTTCAAGGCGTTCGTCACTGGCCAAGCGGTAGGCCTGGACAGCCAAAGTATCATAGTTGAACGGGCGCATGATCAACGTCGCTGGCAGTTCCTTCATTACATCGACAAAGACAATCAGCAACGCCGTCAGAAGACTCGGCGATAAGATGGGCAGGTGCACGCGACGCAGGGTCCCTACAGGTGTCTCACCCAAAGACCGGGCCGCAGAGTCCATATTGGCGTGCACCATCGCCTGTCCGCCCTCATATGCGCTCAACGCCGCCGCAAGAAACCGCACCAGATACGCCGCAACCAGCAGCCAGATCGACCCGGTTACCAATAACCCGGTCGAGACATCAAAGGTGCTTCGCATCCACGTATCCAACGTATTGTCAAACAGGGCAAACGGCACCATCAGACCCACGGCGATCACGCCCCCAGGAACGGCATAGCCCAGCCTGGCAATATAGGCCGCAGTATTCGATAGCTTCCCCGGTCGCAACCGCTGAAAGAAACCGACGCACACTGCCGCCGTAACCGTCAATACCGCTGCCGTGCCCGCAAGCGTCGCAGAGTTTTTGATAAACCCCAAATACCGCGGGCTCAGCAGATCTTGCTCTGATCCGACCCCCATGGAAAACAAGATGACCACCGGAAAAACCGCGCCAAGCAAGACTGGCACCCCACACGCCACAAAAGCCGACGCAGCCCGCCATCCTCGCAATTGCACAGGTGGCATGGCAACCGCCCGACGAGAAGGATCGTGGTACTTGGCCCTGCCGCGTTGGGCCCTCTCTAGCATTGCCAACAGCAACGCAAAGCTCAGCAGACAAAGGGCCAGTTGCGCGGCACCGGCCCGGTCGAACAGGGAAAACCAACTTGTATAGATCCCCGTGGCAAAGGTCTGAACTCCAAAATATGCCACGGTACCGAAATCGGCGATTGTCTCCATCACTGCCAATAACACCCCGCCAGCGATGGCTGGGCGCGCAAGCGGCAAGCTGACCTTGTAAAAGGCCACCCACGCGCTGCTGCCCAGTGCCCGCGCCGCCAGAAATGTAGTTGCTGATTGTTGAAGGAATGCGGCACGGGCCAGTAAATACACGTATGGATAAAGCACAAGCACCAGCATCAGGGCGGCCCCACCAAGCGAGCGGATTTCGGGGAACCAGTAATCGCGAGGTCCCCATCCGGTCACATCACGCAGCGCCGATTGAACGATGCCGGGATGATCCAGAACGTGGGTATAGGCATAGGCCAGCACATAAGCAGGAAATGCCAATGGCAGTACCAACGCGATCTCAAGGAACCGCACACCGACAAACCGGGTCATCGTCACAAGCCACGCGGCACCTACACCGACTAGAAAGGTGCCTGTGGCAACCATCACCACCAGCAACAACGTCGTACCGGCATAGCCAAGCAGCACGGTATTCAGCAAATGTCGAACGGTATCAGTGCCACCCATGAAGGCCGCCAAAAGCACCGCTATCATTGGCAAGGCCGCAATACTCGCAACCGTAATAGCCGCCGTGGCAAGCAGGCCAAGCCCGTCGCGCGGCACTATCGGTGTAACCTTGGGTGGGACTGGTGCTTCAATAGTCATGCGCTTGGTTTCGACTATTTTAGTCGGGAATGCCAGCAGGGAGAAACACATTTTCGTTGCACGCGGAATGCACCTGCGGCAATTTTCACGAAAACATCACGGCGTCGTTTTGAATGGCCATCAATCGTAGGTACGTTGATCCTCGATCACTAGGCCGTCATTGGGCAGGCTTCCCGGGGTCGCGATCACGATGTCGCCCTTAAGTTTTAGCATATCCATTACCGATTGCATGTATCTTTCAGGTTCAGCCTGTTGCGCTTCGATATAAACCGTCATCACATCTTTTTCGTCGGCACGGCTGGCAACAACGCGGGCCTTGGTAACTTCGGGGTGATGCGCAACCAAAGCGGCAACCTGTTCGGGACGTACGAACATGCCTTTGATCTTGGTGGTTTGGTCAGCCCGTCCCATCCAGCCCTTGATTCGCATGTTGGTGCGACCGCAAGATGACATGCCGGGCAAGACGGCGCTCAAATCACCGGTGGCAAAGCGGATCAACGGATAATCGGGATTAAGAGTTGTCACGACGACTTCGCCCACATCCCCAGGTGCAACCGGGATGCCCGTGCCCGGCACTACGATCTCGACGATCATGTGTTCGTCGACGATCATGCCTTCGGCCTCGGCGCTTTCGTAAGCGATATTGCCCAGATCCGCAGTCGCATAGCTTTGCAGGCACCTGATGCCGCGTTCAGCATAGTAGTCCCGCAATGACGGGAATAGTGCCCCCCCACCAACGGCTGCCTTGGTTATCCCTAAGGTCACGCCCATTTCATCGGCTTTCTCAAGAATGATCTTCAGGTAATCGGGGGTGCCAGCATAAGCAGTGGTGCCAATATCGCGGGCAGCGATAACTTGCAGCTCTGTTTGCCCGGTCCCGGCTGGTAATACGGCAGCACCCACAGCCTGCGCGCCTGATTCAAAAATCATACCCGCCGGGGTCAGGTGATAGCCAAAGCAGTTCTGCACGATATCCCCAGCGCCGATACCTAGCGCATGCAGGAACCGCCCCATACGCCACCAGTCAGGCGCAGTCGACGACGGCTCGTAAATAGGCCCGGGGGATTGAAAGATATGGGTAAACGCATGTGCAGGCCGCGTGGTAAATCCACCGAATGGCGCTGAAAGCGCCTGTTGTTTGCCGATCTCAGATTTGCGCAGTACCGGCAACTTGGCCAGATCCTCGGCATTTGTAACATTTGCCGGTTCCACACGATCCAACGTTCCAGCATAACCTGACAATGCTTGAGCGCGGGCAATCTGTTGCGGCAATGCTATTGCGATATCAGCGGCACGGGTGCTGGCGCTTCGTATCTCAAGATCGTCGAAATGGGGCATCTGGGCCATATTGCTTGCTCGTCATTCATTTTGGTAATCAAGTTACAGGAAGCTTTCAGTCATCAACTCAGCCAGCGTTTGCGGCGCCGATAGCTGCGCACATCTCGAAACGATTTGCGTCCCTCGTCGGACATCCCAAGATAAAACTCTTTCACGTCCTGGTTTTCGCGCAGATCAGCCGCAGGGCCATCCATGACGACGCGACCAGATTCCAAAATATAGCCGTAATGCGCAAAACGCAGCGCGACGTTGGTGTTCTGTTCAGCCAAAAGAAACGTCACGCCTTCTTTTTCATTGACTGATTTCACGATCTCAAAAATCTGTTCAACCAACTGAGGAGCCAACCCCATTGACGGCTCATCCAACAGGATGGTTTCAGGGCGGGACATCAATGCACGCCCGATCGCGCACATCTGTTGCTCTCCGCCTGACGTATACCCCGCCTGCGATTTGCGGCGTTCGCGCAGACGCGGGAAATAATTATAGACCATCTCAAGATCGCGAGCGATTGCGGCTTTACCGTCGCTACGGGTATATGCCCCGGTCAACAGGTTCTCTTCGATGGTGAGATGCTCGAAACAATGCCGCCCCTCCATCACCTGCACCACACCTCGTTTCACCATTTCGGCGGGGTCCGACTTATGTACAGGCACGTTGCGATACTTGATGGACCCTTTGGTAACCTCGCCTCGCTCTGAATGCAGCAGGTTAGAAATGGCTTTCAACGTCGTCGTCTTGCCCGCGCCATTGCCGCCCAGCAAAGCCGTGATGCCGCCCTTGGGGACCTTCAGGCTCACGCCCTTGAGCACCAGAATGACCGAATTATAGATCACTTCGATATTATTTACCTCAAGAAGGGTCTCGACCTGCGCGTCTGGGGTGGGGGTGGCGTCCAGCATGGGTGTCTCTTTCATAGATGGCGTTGTCGGGATGCGGCGACTATACCGCCGCATCCCCATTCATAGATCTGGCCTAGCAACCCGGTGTGATTCCGGATTCAGCTGCGAATGCCGCGGCATCTTCTGCAATCAGTGGTTTCAGCACGTCTTGGTCAGACTGGACATATTCAGTGATCAAGCTCCAGCTGTCGGCGGCTGCATCCCACTGGGATACGGCGACAAGCCCGTTACCACCGTGGTTTTCACACGACACGGTAAACTCAGGGCCAAAGTTTGGCAGGCCAAGATCCGCCATTTTGGCTTCAGTGATCTCAAGCGCTTCCATCCCGTCGCGCATCTGTGCTGGTGTCAGCGCTTTGGTGCTGTGGATCTTCTGAGCCGTTTTCGCAGCTTCGGCAGCCAACATCGCCGCATACAGACCACGGTTGTACAAGGCAGTACCGATCTGGTCGCCCGCACCGGCAGCTTTGCCTGCATCAACAACAAACTTCTGGATGTCCGCAAACACAGGGAAATCGTCGCCAACATTGTGGAACGTCAAAGCTTTGTAGCCAGTGGCTTTGTCGCCAGCAGGGCGTACGTCGTTTTCAGAGCCGGACCACCAGATGCCGATGAACTGGTCCATTGGATAACGGATATTCGCCGCTTCCTGAATGGCAACCTGGTTCATAACCCCCCAGCCGTACATGATTACATTGTCTGGCTTTTCCCGACGAATTTGCAGCCACTGCGATTTCTGCTCCTGACCAGGATGATCAACGGGCAGTAAGGATAGTTCAAATCCGTGCTTTTTGCTCAGCTCTTCCAAGGTGCGGATCGGCTCTTTGCCATACGCCGAATTATGATAGACCAACGCGATTTTCTTGCCTTCAAGGCTGCCGCCGTTGATGTCCAACAGGTGCTTGATCGCAACCGATGCGCCATCCCAGTAGTTCGCAGGATAGTTAAAGATGTTTTTGAACACGGAACCGTCCTTAGCAGACGTACGGCCATACCCCATTGAGTGAACAGGAATACCGTCAGCTGTTGCTTTCGGGATCAACTGATAGGTAATACCCGTCGACAGTGGTTGATACACAAGAGCGCCTTCGCCCTTCGTGCTTTCATAGCATTCAACGCCTTTTTCAGTGTTGTAACCGGTCTCGCATTCTATCATGCGAATTGGTTCACCGCCGATGCCACCGTCACGCTCGTTGAGCAACGTGAGATAGTCGGCATAGCCATCCGCAAACGGGATACCATTCGCCGCATAAGGCCCGGTGCGATAGCTTAGCGACGGGAATACAAGTTCGGCCATGGCAGGCCCTGCGGCCAGTGCAGCGCCAAGCGCCAGTGTGGTCAGTTTAAGTTTCATCGGTGTTTCCTCCCTTAGGTATATCCGATCATGCCGGGTTACTCCCGGTCGTCTTCTTTGGCCGTGGGTTACCCCCGACCATTGGTCTTTCCCTAGTGCGGGAAGGGCCATAATCTCAGTTTCTCTTTGGCAACGCGCCACAATTGGGCAAGGCCATGTGGTTCCGCGATCAGAAACACGATAATCAGCCCCCCTACGATAACAAGCTGCAAATGCGCGACGATATCTGTCGGCCAGTCCAGCCAATCAACGCCAACAATTTTCAAAGCAACGGGCAACAGGACCAGAAATGCAGCACCCGCGAAACTTCCGAAAATTGACCCCAACCCGCCGATGATGATCATGAATAACACCAGAAACGACTTCTGAATGCCAAACACCTCCCCGACCTCCACCGCACCAAGGTAGATGGCGAAAAACAGCGCTCCCGAGATACCGATGAAGAAAGAGCTAACCGCAAAAGCCGTCAACTTTGCACGCAGAGGATTTACACCGATGATTTCAGCGGCGATGTCCATGTCACGGATCGCCATCCATTTGCGACCCATAGATCCTCGAGTCAAATTACGAGCGACGTAAGCACTGGCAATCACGAACATTAGACAAAAAAGATATGTGGCCCACGCTTGCGTATTCGGCCCGGTGATCTCGATGCCGAAAAATGTCCGCTCAGGGGCGCTGATCTGTCCAGAAGCCGAATAATTGTAAAACCACGGCACGCGGTTGAACAGCCACACCAGAAAAAACTGGGCCGCCAACGTCGCCACCGCAAGATAGAACCCCTTGATCCGCAGCGACGGCAGCCCGAATATCACTCCGACAAGGGCCGTAATAAGCCCCGACAGAAGGACAAGGATCACCATGCTGACATCAGGAAAGCTGGTCATCAACTTATAGCAGGCATATGCACCTACCGCCATGAAACCGCCTGTACCCAAGCTTACCTGCCCGCAATACCCGACAAGAATATTCAAACCAATTGCAGCAATTGCATAGATTAAAAAAGGCAGGAAAAGCGAATTTACCCAATAGTCGTTAATAATAAAGGGTATGACGACGATAGCAATGAACAGCACAAGATAATAACGATACCGATCAAATTTGATTGGAAACGTTTGGCTATCCTCAGGATAAGAGGTGCTAAAATCCCCAGCTTCACGATAGAACATTCAAACTGCCCCCTGCTTCCAGATGGTAAAAAATCCCGGGGTCCGGGGCAGTGCCCCGGTCCGCCGATGGCAAAGGTCACACCCGTTCAATGATCTTCTCCCCGAACAAGCCCTGCGGGCGGAATACCAAGAAAATGAGCGCCAGCATGTAAGCAAACCAATTCTCCGTGGCACCGCCAAGGAAAGGTGCTCCGATCAAAAACTCGAACAACTTTTCACCCACGCCGATGATTAAACCGCCTACAATTGCACCGGGAATTGACGTAAACCCTCCGAGCATCAGCACCGGCAATGCCTTGAGCGCGATCAACGAAAGAGAAAACTGTACCCCCGATTTGGTGCCCCACATGATACCCGCGACCAAGGCGACAAAGCCCGCCAGAGACCATACCAAAATCCAGATGAAGTTCAGCGACACACCTACCGATAACGCAGCCTGATGATCATCGGCGACGGCCCGCATTGCGCGCCCCTGTTTGGTGTATTGCGCGAACATTACCAGAATAATCACCAGCAAAGCAGCGATGATACTCGCAACGATATCAAGGTTATCAATAAAGAAACCGTAGCCCAAAGTGTTGAACGTCGAGTCGTCGATCCATGTATTCATCCCTTGCGGCAGGCCAACATCAATCGACTTGATGTCAGACCCCCACATCAGGTCGCCGACCCCCTCGAGAAAGTAGGCCAATCCGATCGTCGCCATGAACAAAATGATAGGTTCCTGTCCGACCAGATGCCTGAATACCAATCTCTGCACCGCATAGGCCAACCCGATCATCACCACCATCGTCAGCAAAATCGCCAGAAACGCCGGTGCGTTCCAACCAAAATAATGGACATCGGTCCCAAACACCGCATTGATCAGATGGCTAAAGGGCACTTGGCCGTCGATGATCCCTGCCAACGTCAGAGCCGCAAAAAGCGCCATGACGCCTTGGGCATAATTAAAAATACCCGATGCTTTATAGATCAAAACAAAGCCCAGTGCGACCAGCGCATAAAGCACTCCGGCCATCAGACCATTCGCAGTCACTTCTAGCGCAAAGGCCAGTTGCTCGGGCATATCAGACCCTCCCCATCACAAAAACAGTGGCAAAATCAATCATGTGCAACCCCCAGATAAGCGTCGATCACATCTTGGTTGTTGCGCACCTCATGCGGTGTGCCGTCGCCGATCTTTTTGCCGTAATCCATCACCACCACTCGGTCGCTTAAATCCATGACGACGCCCATGTCGTGTTCGATCAGTGCAATCGTGGTGCCGAATTCATCATTCACATCCAGAATAAAGCGGCTCATGTCCTCTTTTTCCTCGACGTTCATCCCCGCCATCGGTTCATCGAGCAAGAGAATAGAGGGTTCGGCGGCCAATGCGCGCGCCAGTTCCACCCGTTTTTTCAACCCGTAAGACAGACGCGAAACCGGCGTCTTGCGGATCGCCTGAATCTCGAGAAAATCAATGATCTTTTCGGCGGCCTCGCGGTTTTCGGTCTCTTCCCGTTCGGCCTTGCCCTTCCAGATCGACTGCCAGAGCATTCCGGTCTTCATATTGGTCAGACGTCCGGTCATGACATTGTCAAGCACGGTCATCCCTTCGAATAAAGCAATGTTCTGAAACGTCCGGGCAATCCCCTGCTGCGCGACCTCATAGGGCTTCATCGGCGGGCGACGGCTTCCTTGATACCAGACCTCGCCATCCTGTGGGACATAAAAGCCACTGATCACATTCAACATCGACGACTTGCCAGCTCCGTTCGGGCCAATGATAGCGCGGATTTCGCCCTGGCGAATGTCAAAGGAGATATCCTTGATCGCTTCGACACCACCAAATCGCAATGTAATATTCTTCATCTCCATCACGACCGGGCCGATCTGGCGACCATCCGCAGTGACGTAACCGTCGGCCAAATCGTTCATGCCACACCTTCTTTCCAAATGGTTTTAAAATCCACTGCGCAACAGCAGCTTTCGTACACTCCGCTAATGATGATCATCCTCATTCCGCCGCCATCTTACGGGTATCAGCGAATACCTTGGCATCGCGCACTTCGAGCGTTGCGGCGATCGACCCCTTACGACCGTCTTCATAGGTCACTTCTGTCACCGTGCTGACCGACGCCGACCCGTCATACAAAGCACTGATGATATCCGCGAATTTCTCGGCGATAATTTTGCGACGCACTTTGCGAGTGCGCGTCAGTTCGCCGTCATCCGCGTCCAGTTCTTTGTGAAGCACCACAAACCGGTGTACCTGACAGCCCGACAACATCTCGTCCTCGGCGATCGAGGCATTTACCGCTTCCACATGACCTTGAATCGTATCCATCACCTGCGGATGTCGGGCAAGCTCTTGATAGGATGCATAACCGATGTTGTTGCGCTCGGCCCAGTTACCGACCGCGGTTAGGTCAATGTTGATAAACGCCGTGCACGCGTCGAGCCCATTGCCAAACACGACGACTTCCAGAATATTTGGGAAGAATTTGAGCTTATTTTCAACATACTTTGGTGCAAACAGACTGCCATCCACCATGTGCCCCACATCCTTGGCCCGGTCGATGATCCGCAAATGCCCGGTACTTTGCTCAACAAATCCGGCATCTCCGGTGGCCACCCAGCCTTCGGCATCCTTGGTGTCAGCGGTGCTTTCGGGGTTCTTATAGTATTCGACGAACACGCCTGGCGACCGGTAAAAGACCTCTCCATTGTCAGCGATCTTCAGTTCGACCCCGGGGCAAGCCACACCAACCGTATCGCTGCGAACCTGGCCATCCGGCTGGGCTGTGATAAAGACGGTTGCCTCGGTCTGGCCGTAAAGCTGCTTGAGATTGATACCGAGCGAACGATAGAAATCAAAAATCTCGGGGCCGATCGCCTCGCCGGCGGTATACCCGACCCGTACCCTGCTAAGGCCAAGGGTGTTTTTTAGCGGCCCATAGATCATCAGCTCACCCAAAGCGTATTTTGCGCGGTCCAATGTGCCGACGGGTCTGCCATCCAAAATATCCGGCCCGACCTTGCGGGCATGCGCCATGAACTTATCGAATAACCACTTTTTGAAGCGGCTCGCGTCTTCCATGCGGATCATGACGTTGGTCAATTGCGTTTCAAAGACCCGTGGTGGCGCAAAATAATACGTCGGGCCAATCTCGCGCAAATCCACGTGCATGGTATCTGCGGATTCGGGGCAATTGGTGC
>TARA_R110000796_G_scaffold37298_5_pt1 | contig 12214 bp, 1 predicted proteins | sample TARA_R110000796 | Tara Oceans TARA_R110000796 (sample SAMEA4397815) | marine metagenome | biome: Polar Biome; feature: [SRF] surface water layer (ENVO:00010504); material: water (ENVO:00002006), including particulate matter (ENVO:01000060) such as... | depth 5 m | reverse complement strand
GTTATAGTTGTAGTACGTCTTACCGTAGTGTCAATAGTTGTAGTTACTGTCGTCTGTATTTGTCTTGTTAAGAGAGTTCCAACAGCACTATAAGATCCTTGACCGGTAGAAATTAACTTACTTCCAGGTAATGGTTTGGTATTTGTAGAACTACTAGTCAATAAGTATGTCTTTTTACCAGTAAGAAGTCTTGGATTTGGTGCCGGATTTGTATGTGGATTCTTGATAAAGAATGATCCAAACAAATCTCCAAAATTATCAGTTATTAATCTCAAATTCTTTACATATGCAATTGCACCACTTGTTTGTCCAACGATTTTTGCTCCTTTGGAAACATATCCAAAAAATCTTCCCTGTGCTTCATCAGATAATGAATTTAGGTCAATATTTAATGTTTTGGATGATTGACTATAAGAAGATGGTAAATTCTCTTTCCTCACATAAGGATTGATGTTGTAAGTTCTTGTCGGAGAACTGAAAGATCCTTCCTTATGATTTGATTTTGCAAGTCTAAAACGACCTGTTTCTTTACCTTCTTTATATACTTTTACTGTTTCACCTGATGTAAATGATCCTTGTAAAGTGCCAGATGTCTCTAAAGATGTGCTATTAGCAATTTCTAAAAGTTTCGGTATAAAATCTACATTACTATGATTGTCTAAGAACTGATAATGTCTTGTGAGGGGTTTTAGTGATCTTCCGAAGAAAGAAACATTTCTAGATCTAATATACTGCTCATCGCCACTTGAGATTAGAACATCTCTGGATCGTACATCAACTCTAGTTCTAGAACTTATTGAAGTCTGTACTCTAGAAGTGGTATTGGTCTCAGTTGTTCTTCTTTCTCTAACTAAAATTCCTCTTCCAGTTTCAGTTCTTACTGAAGGAAGAGTTATGGTATTTCTAACAGTGTTAGTAACAACATTAGTAGTTCTTCTTGTTATATTCTGTACAGAAGGGGGAATGTATATTGTTCTAATCCAAAAATCATTTTCTGGAGATAATTTTACATTTCCAACATATTCTACTACATGAAATGGATTAACATTTTCAACACGAGTAGCAAGTGGTTGCTCCAACCAACCGATGGAATCATATTTTAGAGTAACAACATTTCCAGTTTTTTTAACATTTGGGTCTAATAACTCAAAGTTGGTTGTTAAATCTAAATTTTCTTCAGAAATTTCTGATGAAGGTAAAACTCTTTGTCTTAAGGAATTAGAAAGAAGTCTCGGTCTCAATTGACCTTCACTAATATCTGCTGATGTTAGATTTTCATCACTACCTGTTCTATCTGCAAAATTATCTACAAAGAAACCGGACTTGAATCTATTATTGCCATCTTCATCTTCAATACGCAATGCTTCAGTACTCACCTCTAATAAACTTAAAGATGTGACTCTTTCCAAGTTTTCTATTCTATCTTCAAGTTGACCAATATCCCTCATGGTATATCTTCTATTATCAACCAAATTAATAGAAACATCATCAGGGTCATAAAGATATGGTGGAAGTAAAATAGTTGCCAATTCCATCAAATTTTGATCATTACTTGGAGATGCTTTTGGATCTTTTGCCGAAACACCTCTACTAACGATAAGATTTTCAAACTTATCAAGATATAATTTATCAATTCTAGGAAGATAAAACTCATATCCAAGTAATGAACTTTCACCGGGTTTTAGATTATAATCTGTAGTAAATGTTCTTGACCCAAAATCAAATGGTGAAGAACTTATTCCTGAATAATTAACAACTCTTGGTCTAAAATCTAAAGTATCAGAAGCTCTAACATTATTAGGTCCAATTGTAGGAATATCATTTAAAAATCTATCAGCATCATAACTTAAAACCGTAAATACATCTCCAGTATCTGATGCAGGAACTATATAATGATCAAAAACGACTAATAATCTCTTAGATGGTTCTGAATCGGTTGTTCTGATTAACCTTGAATAATCATAATATTCATTTTTTTGACCACCATCAAGAACAAAATTGTCTGTTACGTTATTATACTTTCCTAATGTAATAGACTGAACCGTAGAAATAATATTAGATTCTTTAAATGTTACAGTTTCTCCAGCAGTAAAAGTATTTTGATTTAGATAAACTACACCTAGTTTATCAAAACCACCTGATGATGGTGAGGAATTATTATTTGTTACAACTCTTCCAACTGCTCCACTCTCAGAACCGATTATATTTTCTCCAATAATAGCATCTGTTCCAACATTGGATATTGAAGAGAACTCAATCGCATCTAGTGTAGGATCTGCAGTATTAGTTGATTCATATACTACAAGAACTTTTGAGACATCAGGAACATTTAATGAAATTTGATCATCTTGAACTCTGAGTCCATAATATGGATTATATGTTAGTCCATCATTGATTGATATGCTAGATGCAGACCCAGATTGTGCTAATTTTGATAGTTCAACTACTTTTATTGCACTTCTAGTAAAGTTTTTAATTTTACTTTGAATTCCATTCTTTTTCAGTGTTACATTTACAATACTATTTCCACCACTGGAGTCTAATGCTTTAATATCTACTCCAGTTCCCCCTCCAGTAAGAGTAAACGCATCAGAAGTTACTGTTCCAATTCCACCACCATTATAGTGAACAGAATACCTCTCCTGATCAAAAGATTCATAAAATGCGCTAGTAATTCCAGCATTAGCTAGATTTAAAGAAATTGAAGTTGCATTAATATTTAAGAGAATTTGTTTAGATATTGCTAACTGTGAGTTAGAAAGATCAACTGAAGAAATATTAGATTCTGGAAGATTTGCATAAAGAAATCCATTTTCACTATTTTTTATTTCTGCTACTCTAAGATTTGCCGTATAATTTTTTCCAGTGGTAATTATATCTCCATTAAATACTCCACTAACACTACTAGTAGCAGCAATGTCAACTGATGACAAATCTGATGCAATTGATGTAATTACATTATATTTTAAATTAGTTCCATCTATGACACTTAAAATATCTCCAGTACCAATACCAGAAAATAATTTTCCTGGACTTGTCACTGTTCCAGAAGTAACATTAACTTCTGTAATCCCATTAGATAATTTTTTAGAACTTAATACTGCACTTGCCGTAAAATCTGGAAAACCTGTTACGCCAGTTTGCTTAACAGATTTTAATTGATTGATATTATTTTGAACAAAACTCTTGATTGTTAATGCAGTCTCGACTCCGTTAACAATCAATTTTTCTCCAGTTACAAATGTTCCTGAAGTTTGAGAAAGATTTAAAGATGAAGCAGAAGCACCAAGAACAACAAATCCACTTGCTCCACTACTTTTTCCCTTTATAAAGGAGGAAGTTCGAATTTCAGTTGCCGTTACACTTCTATTAAAAGTTACATTTGTATAAGTTTGAATATCATAAAGATATAAGTCCCATTGAGTTGCTGCAGCAGAATATGCAGCATCAGTCAAATTAAATGTATATACTCTCGCAGCACCAATTACACTACCTCCACCATTAAGTCTATTTTTTAATTCAACAGTATCATTTTCTTTTGGAGCACCACTGACATTATTAACTCTCAACAAATGCCCCATCTCAAATGGGATATTAGCACCACTTATACTTTCAGTATCTCTGGGTTTTTCTACATCTATAGCAGTTTCTGTATCTAAAGTAACATCATAACCATCAACATATGCTCTTCCAGGACTTACCTGCAAACACATTAGGTCATCTGATGGAGTATTTCCTTGCTCTGTGGTCTCACCTTCCAAGTATAATCCATCATTATCTATTTGATCATTTAATGAATTGAGTGCTTTAACATCAAACTCATCTATGGCATAATGTCCTGATTCATCAAATGTTCTTTCTGCAATATAATCTCTTAATAAATTGTAGACAGGTTTATTTTCAATTTTTTTAATTCTTCCTTCATCTACTCTTAAAATCTCTACAAAATCAGTATCTGTATTATTAGATATTTCTTTTTTTGTAAGTGTTAATGCTATCTTTAATCTGTCTGCTCCTGGTGCTGCAAAATTAGTGAAACCACTTGCAATATCATACAAGGATGAATCATCTTTTGCATTTACAATAGTTTCTGATATTTTTAATCCTACTCTATAAGAAGGAGTATTTGTATAATAGTCTAATATAAGTGTTTGCTTTGAAACCTCTACAAATGTTCCTCTGATAAAATAAACACCATTATCAATAGATGCTGCTGAACCAATAGATGTTGCATCTTGAGAAATTAATGATGCAAATACAGTTCCTGCATTAATTGTAGTATTACCATAGGTAACATTTTCACTTGCAAATAATTGTTCCCCATCTTGAAATGTATCTACATCTGCATCATCTCCAGATTCTCCATATTTTACGTAAATTGTAATGTCAGTTACTAAATCACTATCAGATGTAAGTGCAACTTCTTGAATAGATGCTGTTACACCCGAAAGTTGTCCTGTAATTTTCTTTCCAATAAAATTCTTAATATAAACAGAGACATCTATACCTAAATTGACCGCATTTAATTTTACTGCAGAAAACTGATTATCAAAAGTTACAGATCCTGGAAGAACCATAGATCCTTCTTTAAAAATATTGCCACCAAAAGACTCTACTTGGTTCTGTAAGATGGATTGGAGAGTTGTTAATTCTCTAGCCTGAACTGGATATCCTGGTTTAAATAAAACTTTATAAAAATTTTTATCCCCATCAAAATCATCATAATATGGGCTTATATTTAAGTCTGTTTTTTGTGCCATCTTTTTTTAGAATTCCAGAATAATTTTGATGTCTTCTTTTTGTCTAGAGTCTCTCTGAACTTCGGGTCGGTTGTCAATATAAATTATATCCCCCGTCTTTTTATTTATCTCTGGATTTGCAAGACCATTTGTAAAAGTAACTCCCAGATTAATCTGCTTATTATTAACAACTACAACACTACCGTTTAGATCTGCAATACTTGCAGAACCTCCACTAGTATTAAATTCGATGTCATTAGTAGAATTGAATGCTATTATATTTGTTGTACTGTTACTAAGTGTTTGGTCTATTTTATTTCCAAAACATAATGATCTGTCTTGATAATACTTCAAAACTTTAGTATCTTTATCAAATGATGCTACATATCCTTTTGCCCCAGACACACTTTGAGTTATTTGTTCACCAATAGTTACATTTCTAGACTCTGATAGTCCGATACCAGAAAGAGATGAGAATGTATTTCCCGTAAAAGTTACTCCTGCTCCAGAAAATGTTTCGGGATTTTTTATAATTCCGACCTGAGCAAATTTAGTGTCTATTGGAAAATCTTTAGTTGAATCATCAAATCTTGCATACATTAATACTTTATCTGTTCCCAACTCCTCATAAATGTTATAACCATGGCCTTTTGATGGAGGAATTATGGGTATTAATTTAGCCGGATTACCAGTTGCAGGTAGATTAATAATTCCATATGTATATCCTTTTCCACCATTTGTCACTGTAACATCTGTTATAACACCATCAGGTGCTGTAATTGAAACTTTACCTCCAGTTCCATCTCCTAAAATATCTGCAGTCGTGCCTGTAGTGTATCCTGTCCCACCATCCTCAATATATACTGCTTTTATTTGATTATTATTAATATCAGAGTTTCCTCCTTCTCTAATAGTTTGAATACTAGAATCCGTTGTAGTTAACCAATCATTAGGAACTGTAATATATTCTGTAGAATCAAATTTAATTACATCTGATGGAGTAATACTGAATAGATATTTCCATCTATATCCATCAGACCCTGCAACAGATGGTTCTACATCAGTCTGTGTTGGTTCTATTGTTGATCCTGTAACAGTAGGATTAGGTCCAGAAGAACCATTATCTATACAAATATAAACTTTAAATTCACTTGTAATAATATAATAATTTGCATCATATAATCTTACCGTTTTGGATACAGATGTTTCATTTCCTTGTCGGTAATCATGACGATACATGTCATAAGGAGTATTTGCAACCCATTCAACCTTCCTTATAACTCTTCTAGCGTTTTCTGATGTAATTTTCTTACCAAATAAACTAGTATCTCTATAATGAGACAAATATTCAAAATTATCTACAGGATTATTAGTTGTGCTTGTATTCCAATTATCGGTTCTTCCAAATCCAACTGATCCTGGAGTTGGATTTGATAAACCTAAGAATGCATAATAAGAATTATTACTGATAGACTCTACAAAAGAACCAGCATTCAATATTCTAAATTGATCTGTTACGAATGCGGACATATTAATAGTTTTTTATATATTTATAAGACAATTTTAGTTTTCAATTATACTTCCCTTTTAGGTAATGCTCCGGTTTTTCTAATACCAATACCTCTTCTCTGAATTGTTGGATATGTTGTCAATCCAGATACGGTATTTCCAGTAACACCAATTGATATTGGATTTGTAGATCTTGTTCCTCCTTCTAATAATCCCCATGAGTATTTTCCAACGGGATTTAATATACTTCCAGTAGTTTCAAGACCAACTACATTAGAATTTGAGTCTACATTACATGTAATAATTCCAATTTCATTATTATTGGATATGGCAGAAACATAGTAAACATTGTCTAAGAAAGTAGTTCCAATTCCAACAACTGCAGAATTTGAATCATCAATTGAGGTGACTCCACTACCAATTTGAGTATCATAGATATAAATTGGATAACCTATCGATAGTCCACCAGTAAAGTCATTACTGTCAATCAATGTAAATTGAAGTGCTAAAGGAACACCAATTCCAGATGCTGTTGTAATACCAGTTACTATTCCAGAGAAACCTTCAATGAAACCAAATCCTGTAATTTTTTCAATATTAAGATTTGGAGTTTCGGCAAATATTGTGGGAGCAACTGTATATCCAAGTCCAGGATTGGTAATTGTAGTTCCAGTAACTATCCCATTCGTAATAGATGCCGTTGCTGTTGCTGTTGTTCCTATTCCTACAAATTTCAGATTTATTGTCGTTTGATTTGGAAGATATCCAAAACCAGGATTAATCGTAGTTATTCCATTAACAGATCCACTTCCATCAATCGAAGCAGTAAATAAAGCGGTGACTGGATTAGTATCTTCTATAATAACCGCATCTAAAGGAGTGGAAGAATCGGTATACCCATTATCAGTTTCGTAATTAAATAGTTCTACATTATCGACAAATATTTGAGTATCGGTTGTAGACACATCTTTAATAATTCTTGCAGTTGGGAAGATTAACGGTTCTAATACATCTCTTGATTTATATACATATTGTCCATTAATTTTCTTATCTGTTTTTTGCTTAGTCCAAGATAAAGGTTTGTAATTGGTTTCATCAACTCCTAATCCAGTATATCGATTAGATTCAAATTTATCAGAAGTAGTTATATTGTAAACTGTTCTTTCATCTTGAGTTATTGTAGTTGGATAGATATTGTTACTTATTACTTGAACAATATCACCAGTTTCTATAGTTGGTATGATATTATCTATGATTTTTAAATCAGTCCCATCAACTCCTTTATAGAAGTATATTTCAATTTCTTCTTCTGGTGACGGTGCTCTTGTAAATGCAAATGATGTCCCACCTTCAAAGATGTAATTTTCTACTGGTTTTTGCAATACTCCATTAACAAAAATTATAAGAACATTGTTAATATTTTCTTCAATTGGAGAATTTTCTTGAGGTTCAAAACTCAAAAGTTCTGAATTGTAATTAAGTGGGAATCTAGTTCTTGATCCATCTTGTAAGTTTTGAATTGAATCAATATAATCAAGTTCACCAAATTCCCAAGCAGCAAAATTATCAGAGTAAGTATCAATTACTGTAATCTCAAAATCTGATATTGGAGACGATAAAGAACCATCAGTGACTAATCCAACTGGTTTGAATACATCACCTCTTCTGAAATTATATCCTGGTCTTGAGAATTTAACTTCACTTACTTCAAATAAAGTAGATCCTATTCCCGTAGATCCACTAACTTTTAAATCTACTAATAATCCATTTCCTGTATCAGTTGTTGCTCCAATTCCTAACCTAGAAACACCAACTACTGGTAGATTTTTATATGATGGATCAGAAACAAATATTTTAGGATTACTATATCCAGTTCCTCCACCAACAACATTAAACGATAAAGTTCCTCCAACACCAATATTTGCCGTAATTGTTGCTGCAGCACCAGAATGTCCACTTTCATATACAGATATTCCGATAGAAACTAAACCATTATATCCAGAACCATGTCCTGTCGTTCCTAGTCCAACAGATACAATAGAACCTCCAGCACCAACAACAGCAGTCACAGAAGCACCTACAAGTGGTGCAAACCCAAGTCCAGGTGTAGAACCATAAGAAACTATAATTCCACCTCTGGGAACTTCATTTGCATTAACATCATAATCAGAAACAATATATTGAAGTGGATCATTGTAACTTGTAATTCCAGAGAATTCAACAGTAGATATTCCTGCACTAGAGTCTTCTAAGATTTGATAATTGAATCTCGTCGGATTATTATCAGTTTTGGGTGATTGATAAATGTTATTAATGAATACTAAACCACTTGCACCTTCTGTTCCAATTCCTGTAGTATTTGCACCACCAACTTTTAGTGTGAATGTTCTTCCAATTCCAGTAAATTCGTCAGATAAATCATCATAAACTTTATTATTATCGTAATTAGATTTTAAAAACACTCTACCAGTAAATGATGAGGTTTCAAAATCTAGATTGTTTTTTGATTTTGCAAGTTGTGAATTACCTCTTGGTGCTTCTGTGAAATAAATTTCACTATCTTCAATATTAAATGAACCTTTATGAATTCTTACTAAGGTAGAATCTGTATGAGCTGATGCCGAAGAACCTACAAACCCTCTCTTAACTTCAACTAAATTTATAGTTCCATTATTTGTAATTGGTCCTACATTGGTTGTTCCTAATCCAACATTAGTTATACCCATGTATTCTTCATCAACTTTTAATATATCTCTTGGATTTATCGTAGAGATTCCACTCAAAGAAACAATAGTGCTACTATTGTTTAGAGAACCACCAACATTTCCACTCAAAGTATGTGTAATCTTAGTAGGTGCTATTGGATATTGAACCAATTCATCAATAGTTAAGATACACTTAGTGTTTCTTTCTTTCATAGTAAATCTATGAGCATTACCTTCTCCAAGAGAAGTAAATGTTGTTCCAATTCCTACAGCAGCTGCTGTAGTTGTTATTGCTACTTTGAAAGTATTTTCGGTTAATTTAATAGCATATACTGTTGATGGCAATTCTCCACTAGAAGTAACCACTGCACTAGTTCCAACACCAACGATTGTAGAGTTTGGAGTATAGATTAATTCTTCTCCAGTTACGAAGAAGTGATTTTGAATTGTAAATATTCCAGTAGATGCATCTAATGCAGATGAATTGGGATTAAATTTCTTCGAAAAGATTGGAATATTATTATCAGTTAATGTGAAACTATCTTTATTGATTCTAGTTAGATTAATAGCATTATAGAATTTTTCATCAATACTTTCGGTTACAGCACCATAAGATAAATCTAAAGGTTCATTAACAACATCTACTTCAGAATAAAATGATTTACTGAATACTTCAATATCAATTTGACCTGTTTGATTTGCATCTGGGAAGAATTTAAGTATTAAATCACTTCCAGATATTTCTCCACCAAATGTTCCAATACCAGAAGCATCATCCAATTCACTATCATCATTAGATACTGAAAGGAAAGGTAATTGTTGAGTATAAACATCAGATCCTTCATCAATTAACAAAACCTGATGGAGTGCTTTTGTATAACCTATACTTACTTGAATTAAAGATTTTGATGCATTAAATAAAGATCTATCTAAGGTTTGAATTGTTGTAGAGGAAGCACCTACTGTAGAATAATATCCAGAATCGTAAATTATGCTTCTTTCTTGACCATCAAATTGTTCAGAAGATTTAAATCTGTATGTACCAATTCCAGTAGATGTTGTACCAAATCCAACAATATTAGTTCTTATCTTAAGTTGATCAGAAGAAGTATTTTCGTGTATTAGTGATAAAACTCCACTTCCCAAGTTAGTGCAAGTGAATATACCTATTTGATTTCCTGTCGAAGAACTCAAAACATTGCTATCAATATAGTATTCTGACATGAAAGTATTTGTTCCTGCAATAGAAACATACAATCTTACATAATTCATGTCATTGGTTTCCGTATTGATCACCTGTGCATTAACATAAAGAGATTCGAAATTATTAGCATCTAAAGAAATAATTGTTGTAGTTCCAATTCCTACACTAGTATTTTCTATATCTACAGAACCTGTCAAATTGACAAAACCTATAGACTGTGTTCCAACACCAGATAAAGTTGAATTAAATATTTGCTTAATTAATTTTAAATCATAATTTGTATTAATTGTATCATTTGGAACAAATCTTAAGAAAGTTTTTTCAGTTTCGTCTGTAAATAAGTCAAAAATACCATAATTAAATTCTTGTCCAGATATGGACTCATTTTCAACAATGACTGATTCTAATTCATTTTTTAAAATAGTAATATCTGTTAACTGAAGTTCAGTACCATCTTCACTAGACACTCTTAATAAGTAATTAAAATATGTTCTATTATCAAGTTCTTCTACTAATAAAAATTCTGCAGATTCAGATTTTGAGTTTGAGAATTGATTTTGAAGATCATCAATTGTTAATACATTAAGATTTTTCAATTCTACATAATCTGTAAGTCTTTTGCTTTTCAATTTTAAGAATTTTGATTTTGAATCTACAACATCAACATCAATAACATTATCAAAATTATTAATAGTATCTACTCTTTTCTCACCAATTACATCATAAATTATAGTAATTCCATCATTAGTAGTTGTTAAACCTGCACTCGTATTTGAAGATATTCCAGTATCTGCAAAATTCTTTAGTCCACTTGTATGAACTAAACTTTCTACTGGAGATTGCTGATCTTTATATGTTATTGAACTCTTTACGGAATATGATAAATTTTGATAGTAGTTATTATCTGGAGTGACCTGAAAATCTTCACTTAATTTTCCAGTTTCAGTATCCCAACCAATATCTTTTAGATTAGAGTATCCAACATTAAATGTTCCCTCATTTAAATTCAAAGATTTAATTGTAGCAACAGTACCAGATTCATTTCCAATAATAACTTCATCTATTGATAACTCATATGATCCTAAAACTTTTAAAGAATCTCCACCACTTCCTGTAACTTCCAAGTCTCTTATTATCTGATTTGAATATAAAGTTTCACCAATGAAAAATTTGGATGATTCTTGAACTACCTTAAAACTAGGATAATCATTTTTATTAATTATTACTCCACTAAAATCCTGAATTGTTTTTGCAATCCCAGTATTTGTAGTGAATTCAGATACACCAATAGAGACTGTATCATTAACTCCCGCAGTGCTATATCCCCTCACCTTAAAGAATTTGTATCCATAATCCGAAGAATTGAATCCATCTCCATCGGAACTAGATTTTATAATACCTTCAACGAATACTTCATCCCCAACAGCAAATGGTGGAGTATTAAAAGTATTTCCAATACCAGGTGTTGATATTGTGCATGTGAAAATATCACTATTTGATGATTCTACCTTTTCAATCGCAATACCATTATTATTATTTGTTGCAAAAACTTCTACAGTTTCATCAGGTAAACCTTTTGGTTGTATTTTAATATCTAAAGAAGAAATTGCAGATCCTGTTATTTTTGGTTCAATCAATCCAGAATTTATTACATTTCTTGTTGTGGGATTGACGAGAGTAATAAATGGTGGAGATACATAACCTTCACCTCCACTAATTATTGATATCTGACTTAATGTATTTGAATCTTTTGTTGTAATGTTTGGAGAAACATTGACCTTAGGTCTTAAAGTTTTATCCGAAGAATAAGTAAATCTGTTATTGATAACTCTACTTTCTTTTATAGATCCTACATTTATTGATTTTGCATTTGCAATTAAATCTATTCCAGAAACAGAGTTTGTAGATTTTAAAGAAGGTAATTTTTTATATCCAGTTCCTGAAGATATAATACTTAAAGATTTAACTGGCCCAGATGAAGAATTTGATGTTGTTGAGTACTCTAATGTGTCACATTCGGTTGAACCATAAGAAAGTTTTTCTGGTTTTTTATCAAT
>TARA_R110000796_G_scaffold195034_1_pt1 | contig 12233 bp, 15 predicted proteins | sample TARA_R110000796 | Tara Oceans TARA_R110000796 (sample SAMEA4397815) | marine metagenome | biome: Polar Biome; feature: [SRF] surface water layer (ENVO:00010504); material: water (ENVO:00002006), including particulate matter (ENVO:01000060) such as... | depth 5 m | reverse complement strand
GCTTAAAACCTAAGCAAACGAAACTATCATAGAGAGGCATCTAATTGGTGTCTCTCTATTTTTATACCATGAGCGATAAACTTAAAATACTATGTGTCCCTGCTAACGAGGGTGGCTGTGCCTACTACAGAATTATTTCTCCCATGAAAAAGCTTGAAGAGCTTTATGGAGATCAAGTAGAGTTAAGGTGGGACAAGAATCCTTTAGGCATAAACGAAGAGGATGGAACTTGGCATCAGGACTGGAAGTTCGAGAACATAAAGTGGGCAGACATCGTCATGACCCAGAACCTCTCGAACTTTGGAGCCAACTACACGGCCAGGATCGTTGGGAAGGCTAAAGAATTCGGGAAGTTCGTTCATTATGATACTGATGATCTTCTTACTAATATTTATGAAGGGCACAGATTGCACAGTGTTTACAAAGAGCGCGGTCTGGAAGACATAACTAAGTTTATTTACAATAGCTCGGATCTAGTTACAGTAACCCAGAAGAAGTTTGCAGAAAGAGTGAAGCCTTTTATTAGAAAAGGTCATGCTCTTGCAGTTGTTAAGAACTCGGTGGATTACAACCTAAAAGCATGGAACCTTCCTCTTCGTCCCAAGCCTAGGAAAAAGTTCACTAGGTTCGGGTGGGCAGGAGGAATCCATCATGAGCAAGACTTAAAATACTTCTCAGGTGTGCCTCACTTTGTAAATCAGAGAGTAGGGAGAGAGAATTGTGTGTGGGATTTTTACGGACACCCACCACCGAATACCCCTAAAGATGATTGGCAGGTTGATGTATGGAAGAAGTACCAGCAGATCATCCTTAGAGGCTTCAAGGGAAACAAAAACTGGAACATTCATTATGCTGCTGTGCCTGACATGTATGGTCAATTCTTTACTAACATGGATGTCGCTCTTGCTCCTCTAGAGATGAATGATTTTAACGATAGCAAGTCGGAAATTAAGTTGGCAGAGTGCGGACGCTATGGTGTTCCTCTTGTGGCATCTAACGTAGGCTGCTATGATGAGTGGATTGTTGATGGGGAGACTGGCTTTCTTATTGATCCTGCTAAGGGGCTTACTGAGTGGACTAGAATTCTTACTAAGGTTGCAAAGGACCCTGGACTTGTAAAAAGGATGGGCACTAATCTTAAAGAGATAACCGATGAGCATTTTGATATGAATAAAGTGGTTGGATTACGCTTGGATCTATATCGGCAACTAATGCGGAGTGTAGATGTCCAAGGTTAAGATAGTAAGTAGTTGGACCCGTCCTGGTGGGGGTACTGTGGCTCATATTGGTCTAACAAATTTACTAAATGACAATGGGTATGATTGCACCTTTTACGGTCCTCACGACTGGCACATGGATAAGTGCAAAGCTGAGAAGATTGACAAGTGCATGATTGGCCCAGAAGACATACTCATCAGCCATTTCATTCAAGTGCCTCCCGAAGTGAAAGCTAAGAAGCATATACTGTACTGTCACGAAGAGCATATCTTTCCTCTAAAGGAGGTCCCCCTCGCGCAGTACGATTGCATAGTTTTCGTAAGTAATTCCCAAAAGGCATGGCAAGGGGTGAATCACCCTTCCGTTATTATTCCCCCTCCTGTTCGTTCTATCGAATGGAAGAATCCCAATAATGGGGTAGCTGGAGTCATAGGGAGTATTGATAAAAATAAGCAAACTCACCTATCCATTAAAAGAGCCCTAAAAGACGGTTATTCAAAAGTACTGCTTTTTGGGGAAGTGACTGATATCCCCTATTTCACCCAGTATGTCGAACCTCTCTTTAGTACGTTCGGAGGTGTATCTCTAGCAGGCCATCAGGACGATCCTAAAGCGATGTACGGGCAGATCAGCGCGGTATACCATTCCTCCCTTAATGAGACCTACGGGCTGGTAGAGGCCGAATGTAGGCTTGCTGGGATTCCGTTCGTTGGATCCAGCAATGGGAAGGAAGTTATAGAAAACAAGGAGATATTAAAACGATGGAAAAACCTATTAAGCTAAGTATAGTTACAGCGTATTATAACAGAAAAGAACTATTTCTTAAGACCCTAGACTCTATTCAAGCATCTGAGAAGGTGGATGATATTGAGTTAATTGTAGTGGACGATGCCAGCAAGGACTCTGAGCGTCTTGAAGATATCCAAGACAATTATAAGTTCCCTATTCATATTATCCGTCAGGAACCCGAAGATAAAACATATATTAACCCGTGTGTCCCATACAACCTAGGATTTGCCAAAGCCCAGGGAGATCGGGTGCTTATTCAAAATCCAGAGTGTTACCATGTAGGAGATCTTATTTCAGTCGCATTAGAGAGTACTACAGATGACAACTATATTGCTTTTGCGGCGTATGCTCTCTCAAAACAAGACACTGAGAACTTGGGGAAAAAAGGTACAGAGGTAAACCTGTTGAATAAAGTGTCTAATGGTGGGCAAGATGACGGTTGGTATAATCACTCTACTATTAACCCCCGACCGCTCCATTTCGCATCCTGCATCACTAAAAAGAACCTCGAAGAGTTGGGAGGGTTTGACGAAGCGTATGCTCAAGGCATTGGGTATGACGATGATGAGTTCTTAATGAGGGTCCAACGTAAAGGTTTGAAAGTACAAATTTCAGACAACCCGTTCGTTCTTCATCAGAATCATTATGATCACGATGCCTTTGAATCTAAGCATAGAAACAATCCTGAGCTTTTTCAAAGGAACCGACAACTCTATCTGGAAGCATCAAAAAAGAGATACAAACCTAAAGTTGTAGGATTCTCTCAACTGCATAACGAATTGGAGTTAGGTAACTTAGAGAACTGGTTTAAGTGTATGGAGATTTGTGACGAAATTTATATTTTTGATCAAGCATCTACAGACGGGAGTAGAGAGTTTTATAAGAAGTATGATAATGTACATGTTATTGAATCAGATACTAATCGGTTCACTGAGGAATTGGTGTGCAAGCAAGAGCTTTTAGAGAAGCTTCTATCTGAGCAGCCTGATACGGATTGGATCTTCTGGTTAGACGGGGACACAATTCTAGATAAGAGGCTTCTGGAGAGGGAAACCTTAGAGAACTTACTCTTTCAATTAGATGATTCCCGTGTAGACTCCGCATTCTTAGGACATTACAACTTGTGGAGAAGTGACGCTTGGCATAGGGTGGATGATCAGTACGACCATTTTATGCAAGCAGGTCGTATGGCTTTTTGGAAAAATAATGGAATGCTTTCTTTCCCGAAGGAGGAAGGACTTCATAAGAGCCAACACCCACAGGGGATTAGAAACGCTGCTAGAGTTCCCTACAACCTCATACATAGAGGATTTGCAACGGATCAACAATTATTCAAGAAGTACGATAACTACAAAGGCAGAGGACAGACTGGGTGGGCATTAGATCGCCTACTCAACGAAGAAGGCTTACAGGTGGAAAGGGTTCCTGGAAACGAGATTCCCGAGTGGTTAGAGATGGATGAAAAGGATCCAAGAACTAAAAAGAGATTAGTGGACTTGCGTAATGAAGATTAATATTGTAACAGTCTCCAGCGGATGGATTCTACAGAAGATTGCTCAGAGAATTCACAACGAGCTACAGAAGCTGTGCGAGGCTACCATTTCACACGAACCAAATCTATTTGCTGATGTTAATTTTTATGTGGACGTTCAGAACTGCTACCATCATAAAACAAATACTTTAGACATTGGATACTTTACTCACTTAGATAAAAATAGTGTAAAGGCTATCAATACAAATTGGTTTTCCTTAGATCATATCTTCCACCATGGACAGCGGTACTATGACGTTTTTAAGCATTGGTATCCTGAGAACAAAATGAGTGTTGTTCTACCTGGAGAAATCCCTGAAGGTTTCACCATAAAGAAGCCATGTTTGGGTATTTTTCAAAGAGGTGGATTTGAAGGTAAAGGCGAGTATTTTATGCGACAACTGTCCGAGAGTCCTATAGCTTCTAGCTTTCGGTTTCTCTTTGTTGGGAGTGGTTGGGATACAGTTATAGATATGTTTTCTCGGAAGGGCATCTCGGTAGAAAATATTACAGATGAGGACTATGCTTCTTATCCTGACCTCTATAATAAGATCGACTACCTCTTGATTCCCTCTTTGTGGGAGGGCGGCCCAATGTCTGTGATTGAGGCTTGTGCAAAAGGTATTCCGATTATTAGTTCCAATGTTGGTTGGGTGGGGACTGATTTTGTAGTAGACCATATGTATGAGCCAAACAATATGGAGCAGTTAACTAACATACTCCAAGACATTATCCGTCCCATGCAAAGAAGAAGAGAGATTGTGGAGCATGTAAGTTATGCGTATTACGCTAAGAAACTACACGATGTATCTCAGGAGTTGTTATCATGAAATTAAACTTAGGATGCGGAACAGATTATAAAGAGGGTTATGTAAATGTTGACCAAGGAGAGTGTAGATGCGATGTTAAGCATGACCTTGAGAGCTTCCCTTGGCCCTTTGAAGATTCCTCGGCTGATGAGATGTGGTTTCAGCACATCTTCGAACACTTCTCCCCCGCTAACTTTTTAAATATTGTAAGAGAGATATATCGCGTGTCCAGAAATGGATCCACAGTAACGCTTATCTCTCCCCACGCTGGATCCGACAATTACTGGACTGACCCTACACATCAGATGCCTCTTACTGCCAGAACTTTTGATTTCTTCGACCGAGCAAAGCCTCTTTTTGAAAATGGAAAAATCTATGGATGGGATGATGTAAACTTTTCTGTTGAAGCACAGGTGATACCTAATGCACCTAATGGCCCTGATGTAGCACACAGACTTACGGTGAACAAATGAATTTTACTTACTACACAATTATAGGACGAGACCCCTCATTATTAGAGGGACATCTTAAGAACGTAACGCAGTATGCAGGTTTTGAAAAACTGGAGTGTGAGAAAAAACTCCTAGTTATCGTATACACCAATCCTTCTATCCCTCAAACCACCACGGATAAAATTCTTTCAACGTGCAAGGAGTACGGAGCAGAACCGATAATCTATCAGGAACCGACTACGATCTTTATTGATAACCTATACGCTTGTTGGAACTTAGGATATAATCATGCATTAGATGGTCTAGTCTTTAGAGGAGGATCGGACCAAGTTTTCTCAAAGGACTCCTTTGTTTCTTTATATAACGATAGACTCTCCTGTGAGAATGATAAAGTTATTCTTCAAGCCAACACGGTCGAGAACGCAGACAGAAATTTGGGCAGCCGCCACATTGTAGCGTCTTTGGGAGATACCTTTGAATCTTTTAACTATGGAGGCTTTGAAGGACTGTGTGAAACTATTAACAAAGAGGCAGACAAGCCCTTACTTACGTTAGAGGACTCTATAAGATTGTGGAATAAGCCTACGGGATTTACCTCAACTCTTGGGCAAATAAACAGGACCGATGGCTGCTCTTGGCTAATGACACGAAAGGATTGGGAGGAATATGGGCCTCTTCCCGTTCTTGAAAATGGGGTTACAGGAGATGTTGTGATCCATGACAGGTTCCAGAGAAATGGGTATGAATCTTTTATTGTTAGAGATTGTATTACCTATCATTTTGTTAGAGGTGAGTCCAAGGATATACAATGAATATTGGAATTGTAGGTGTAGGGGTCGTTGGGTCAGCCATCAGGTATGGTTTTGAGAAGCTAGGACATGATGTAAAAGTTCATGATCTCTTATTAAATACCTCTTTGTCGGATGTGTTTGATACGGAAGTGTGTTATATCTGTGTTCCCACTCCCTCTAAAGACGATGGAGCTTGTGACACTTCAATAGTGGAGGAGGTAGTTTCTGAATTATCATCTAAAGGTTATACAGGGACGGTAGCTGTGAAATCTACTGTCACTCCTGGAACTACCCAAAGGTTGATTGAACAGTTCTCAGACCTAAGCATCTGTTTTGTACCTGAGTTTTTGAGAGAGCGATGCGCTGAGACAGACTTTACTGAAAACCATGATCTATGCATTGTGGGTACGAGCAGTTATGAGGTCTTTAATTTAGTTAAGGATTCACACGGGAAGTATCCTAAAGAGGTAAGGATGGTTACTCCAACCGAAGCAGAGCTATGCAAGTATTTCAACAATACATTCAACTCTACATTGATCACCTTTGCCAATAGCTTCTTTGAAATTTGTGAATCTTTAAACTCTAGTTATACCAATGTAAAAGATTGCATGGTAATGATAGACCACATTCCTGATAAATACTTAGATTGCAACAAGTCTTTCAGAGGGTTTGGTGGGATGTGTCTTCCGAAGGATACAAAAGCACTTAATAATTTATGCGAATCAAAAAATCTTCCTGTCCAGTTCTTTAAGATGCTGCTAGACGAGAATAATAAATACGAAACTACTGTGTATAAGGGGATGAGGAAATAATGATAATGATATCACATAGAGGTAATACTAGAGGAAGAATTCCTTCTAAGGAAAACGATCCCGAATATGTATGTGCAGCCCTTGCTAAAGGATACCATGTAGAAGTTGATGTGTGGTATGAAAAGGGCTCCTTTTATCTAGGACATGATGAAGCAACATATCCCATAGATGAAGAGTATTTAGAAGATAAGAGAATCTTTGCTCATGCGAAAAACATAGAGGCTTTCCATGCCATGCTGGAAAACTCAGGCATTGATTGCTTTTGGCATGAAAACGATCTCTGCACATTAACTTCTCAAGGTTATGTGTGGAAATATCCAGAGGTCTATTTTGAAGGAAACCTTTGGGGAGTATGCTCTGATTGGCTATAATAGAACATGAATAAAGCAATTCTTTTTGATTTGGATGGGGTGCTGGTGGATGCTTGTCATTGGCATTACAAGGCTCTAAATCGAGCCCTGAAAGAGGTAGCTAACTATACTATCTCGGAAGAAGATCATGTCTCCACATATAATGGACTGCCCACCTTAACCAAGTTAACGATGTTGCGGGATAAGGGTATCATTCGTGATGAAGATATCTTACATATTTCAGAACTGAAACAAGCCTACACGATTGGAGTGATCGAGGAGTTTTGTTCAACTTCCCTCTCTAAAATCATACTGATGGAAGACTTACAGGAGAGGGGATATAAATTAGCCTGTGTTACCAACAGCATATCTAAGACCACACAACTGATGTTAAGGAACACAGGTATATTAAAGTACTTTGATGTGGTTTTATCCAATGAAGATTGTACTAATAATAAACCTCACCCCGAGCCCTATATCAAAGCTTTAGTGGACCTTAATTGCTTACCAGAAAACGCTGTTATTGTTGAAGATTCCCCTAAAGGTTTGGAGGCTGCTCGGTTGACAGGATGCAAAGTTATTCAGGTGAAGGATGCAACTGAGGTTACAAAAGAATTATTTCGAGGAAAACTATGAACATTTTAATTCCCATGGCTGGAGCAGGGTCCAGGTTTGAAAAAGCAGGGTATACCTTTCCTAAGCCTCTTATTGAGATTCATGGTAAACCCATGATTCAAAAAGTGGTTGAGAACTTAAACATTGAAGGACGTTTTATATTTTTAGTTCAAAAAGATCATTACGAGCGGTATGCGTTAAAGTATTTACTCCCTTTAATCGCCCCAGGATGTGAGATTATTCAGGTCGATGGGGTTACTGAAGGGGCAGCCTGTACAACCCTTTTAGCTAAAAAGTTTATTGATAATGATACTCCTCTCATTACGGCTAACTCTGATCAATTTATTGAATGGGAGTGGGACACAGAAGACTGCTGGAGTCAAGCCTTTGACAGCGATGGAGGAATGCTCACTTTTAAAGCAACCCATCCTAAGTGGAGTTTTGCAAAATTAGGAGAAGACGGATATATTACTGAAGTTGCAGAGAAGAAGCCTATTAGTGATACTGCAACAGTTGGTGTATACCATTGGGCGAAAGGTTCAGATTACGTTAAGTATGCGGAGCAGATGATTAAGAAAGACGTTAGAGTAAATAATGAGTTTTATGTATGCCCAGTGTTTAATGAAGCTATTGAAGACGGGAAGAAGATTAAATCTGTGCCAATTAAAAATATGTGGGGTCTTGGTACTCCTGAAGATCTACGGTATTTTCTCACTTACTACAGGGGCTAATAGTGGAATTTAGTAATAACAAAAAACAGATTATCAATACCTCCCAGGAGCTATATGATTCTTTTAATTCTTTTATCTTTAGTTCTGACACTAAAGTTTTTTCTAAGCTAATGGCTCGATGCCTCCTCGCAGATCAAGTAAAGAATGTTCCTGGGGATATTGTAGAGTGTGGAGTATTTAAGGGATCAGGTATCCTAACCTGGCTCAAACTAAAGAACATGCTTTCCCCTAATTCTATTAAAAAAGTAATAGGGTTTGATTTCTTTGATACCGACTCTCTTCTTCGGTCCTTGGTGGGTGATGATTTAGTTAAAATGAAAGACCTATTTGAGAGTAGAAACTATACCCACAATGAGGCTGCGTTGGATTATCTGCATACCACTATTAAAAATGCAGGATTCTCAGAGTGTGATTACGAGTTGGTGAAAGGTGACATTCGTGAGAGTGCCTACGATTTCGTTCATGATCGCCCAGGATTTAAAATCTCGCTTCTCTACTTAGACTTAGATCTAGAGCAGCCTACTTACGATGCGCTACAAGCGTTGTGGGATCGAGTGTCTACAGGAGGCTTAGTGGTTTTTGATGAATATGGTTATCATCAATGGTCAGAAAGCTTAGGGGTGGATAAGTTTTTTGAAAGTAAAGGAGTTCGTGTAAAAACCCTGGATTACTTATGCCCAACTGCTTATGTGCAAAAATGAGAGTTGGTATAGGAATTAGTATGTTCGATGAACATGAGCTTGTTCTTCGTAATATACAGACGATAAAAGAGGAAGTCTCTATTGATCCTTACTTTGTGGTAGTTCATTCTGATGACGGAAATTCAAGCGAATCTTTAGAGACTATTAAAAGCCTCGTAGATAAGTATACTCAGGTCTCTGATATGAGCAAAGAGTTTCCTAATCACTTTTATCAGGCACGTTGTGTTAGCCGTAATTTCAGTAAAATATTCAGCGACCTCTATGCCGCACCTGAGATGGATTACTACGTTGCTTTTACAGGGGATACTCTGGTCACGGATTCCAATAATTTTAACAGGTTACATAGCGTAATGAAAGATAAACAAAAAGTAGCGTGTGTTTCGCAAGCTATAGGCCAAAGGTTTCATGCGTCTACCGACAATTTGAAAGATAGAAGTGGTAACAGATATCAGCATGATCGTATTACAGACTTTATGCCGCAACTATTTTTATTGGAAGGCCAATTTGCAACCAGTACGAAGTGTTTTTCTCACATAGAGATTACAAATGAGCTAACCTCCGAGCAGTGCTTAGGAGATGAATTACTTTCTCACATCGACGGAGATTTTCATGAGAAAGTTTACAGACTAAATTATATGGACAACTCGAACGCATACGCCTATAATGATGGTGTAGTATATCACGCAAGAAATGGAAAACCAGGAAGATAAAATGAAAGTATTAGTAACAGGTAGTCATGGATTTATAGGATCGTACATTTGTCAAGACCTTTTAGACAATGGCTACGAGGTATACGGAGTTGATAATTTCTCAAAGTATGGAAAGGTAAAGAAGCCTTTTGAGTCTCACCCGAACTTCAGTTTCCTGAAAACGGATGCTCAGTATATCGACAGGCTTACATCCCAGTTCCTCGATGTAGATTATATTATTGCTGGTGCTGCTATGATAGGAGGCATTAGTTATTTCCACAAGTATGCTTATGATTTGTTAGCTACTAACGAGAGAATCATGGCAGGGACGTTCGATCTTGCGGTAGATCTCTGGAATCGCAAAACCTTTAAGAACTCCTCAAAGCTAAAGCGAGTGATTGCTTTATCCAGCAGCATGGTCTTTGAGTGTACCGAGAAGTATCCCACTCCTGAGACTGAGGTTACTAGTTGCCCTCCCCCTCTCAGCACCTACGGCTTTCAGAAATTAGCGGTAGAGTATTTCTGTAAAGGAGCGCAGGAGCAGTACGGAGTACCGTACACGATTATTAGACCATTTAATTGCGTAGGTGTTGGAGAGGATGAAGCCCTGGGAGCCGAGGAAGTAGAGCAAGGAAACATTAAGATGCTCATGAGCCATGTTCTTCCCGACCTAATTTACAAAGCACTTCACCTTGATGCCGATGATGAATTTCCTATTCTTGGCTCAGGGGAGCAGGTGAGGCATTATACAGACGGAAAGGATATCGCAAGAGGGATACGGATCGCTATGGAATCAGACGATGCAGAGAATAATGATTTTAATATCTCATCTCCTAGAGCAACCAGCGTAGAGGAACTTGCTACCCTAGTGTGGAGCAAGATCCATGGAACTCCTGTGAAGTTAAAGCATGAGACTCCGTTTACCTATGATGTTCAGGTGAGGAGTCCAGATGTTACCAAAGCAAAAGAGATCTTAGGCTATGAAACTGAGATAAACTTAGAAGATAGCATTGATGAAGTAATTGCTTGGATGCGAGAGCAGCACGGAATTGGAGTGTGTTAGGATGAGCTTTAGCGATAGTGTAGAGGAAAGCGTAGATTGTGCCGTACAAAGTTATGACGGCTCCTATAATAACACAGAGCCTCTGCTAGAGTTAGTTAGTATGGGGGAGTTAGTTGATAGGCTATCTATTGTTAACTTTAAGCTTTACACTTTAAAAGATAAGGTGATGGAATCGGAAGATGATACTTTTAGATCCTGGGCCTCAGTGGAAGATGTAAAGCTAGTGATGGAAAGATCCAGACTGAAGAAAGCAATTGACAGCAAATTAGTTTACATGATAAACACTATGTTAAGCGGAGACGCTTCGGGTGGTGTTAACGCAGAAGTTAAGAGATACGGAAATGAAGACAGATCCTAATGTTTATAGCCCCTTTAAGGCTGCTCACCACTTAGATAAGATAATTGAATTACGGGAAGGTGGGCAACCTGTCCCTCTTCAAGTCCAGCTTATCATTGCAGATTTGTGCAACCACAATTGCTCCTTCTGTGCTTATCGCATGGAGGGATATACCTCTAATAAGAATTTCGGGGAGTGGGATGCAGTAAAGCAGATGATTAATAATAATCCGAATAGGATGATCCCTGTGGAAAAGTGCAAAGAAATTCTAGACGATTGTGCAGACATGGGTGTAAAAGCTATGCAATTCACAGGGGGAGGTGAGCCTACGGTCCATCCTCAACATAAAGAGCTTTTCCAGCACACACTTGATAGAGGGATGGATCTTGCTTTGGTGACCAACGGCACGGTCATGAGAGAGGGCGTTCCTGAGATCTTGGCTCAAGGTAAGTGGGTTAGGTTCTCTGTGGACGCAGGGAATGCGGAGAGTTACTCTCAGATTAGAGAAGTTCCCATCACTTATTTCGATAAGACACTTGATAACATTAAAAAGGTTGTGAACGCCAGGTCAGAGAACCCTGAGTCAGAACTGGTTATAGGTGTAGGGTTTGTGGTTGTAAAGGAGAACTGGACAGAGATTTACGATGCGGTGGAAAAGTACAGTAAACTTGGTGTAGACAACGTGAGGATCAGTGCTGTCTTTACCCCTGAGGACTTCGACTACTTTGAGGAGTTTTACGAAGAGGCTAAAGCGTTAGCTCAGAAAGCCAAAGATGATTTTGAAACTGAAGAGTTTAAAGTATTCAATCTGTTTGGTGATCGCATTGGTGATTTAGTCCTTCAACGTCCCGACTATGATTTTTGTTCCTATATGCATTTAAACACCTACATTGGAGGGGATTTGAATGTGTATACTTGCTGCAATAATGCTTATAATGACCATGGAGACATGGGTTCTCTAAAGGAGCAACGCTTCATAGATTATTGGCTATCGGAAGGCAAGAAAGAGAAGTACACTAAGTTTAAAGCTTCTAGCTGCGAGAGGTGTATGTTCAATAACAAAAACAAGTTCATCAATTATATGCTTGAAGATACCCCCGTGCATGTAAATTATATTTAAACAACGGAGATTATATTAATGCCTATTTACCAATACCAGTGTTCTGCTTGCGATGTGATGTTTGAGACGCTAGAAACCATGACAGAGAACTACGAGAGACCTACGCCTCATTGCCCTCAGTGCGATCCCGAAGAGAAGGAAGACACTACCATGTTTAAGTACTTAGGCAATTGTAGACCCGCTTTCAATTTAAAAGAAGGCAGGGGTGGATTTAACAAGCCAGGA
>TARA_R110000796_G_scaffold29934_1_pt1 | contig 12234 bp, 20 predicted proteins | sample TARA_R110000796 | Tara Oceans TARA_R110000796 (sample SAMEA4397815) | marine metagenome | biome: Polar Biome; feature: [SRF] surface water layer (ENVO:00010504); material: water (ENVO:00002006), including particulate matter (ENVO:01000060) such as... | depth 5 m | reverse complement strand
GCGTGTGGTTGAGCTTGCAGAGTCGGCTTCCGATAGTGACTTCTAGCACCTAAGCCACAGGAGGCTGTATAAGTCCTCCTAAAGTTACCCCTAGTGTTGCTATTCCCAGTGGCGCTAGGGGCCTTACAGGAATACATAGACGCTTTAGAGCGTGAAGGGGAAGGACTATGAATAAAGTAGAGCGCATGGAGCAAGCAGTTAAAGCTGCTGATGCCGCTGCCGCTGTTGCTACACAAGACCCTGATACTGCTTGGGATGATGCTTTTGTAAAATCTATAAATGAATCTAAAAAGCAATCTGAGGTAAGTCAAGATAATGCTTAATTGTTTCTTATAGTTTACTTTGTACATTATAAGAAACATACTACAATAGAAGGAGAACCTATGACAACCAAAGACTATAGCGACAGGCCAGAGAGCCGCTTTGTAAAGCATGAACCATGCCCTGAGTGTGGCTCATCCGATGCTTTAAGTAGGTATTCTGATAATCACGCAGTATGTTTTAGCTGCAATCATTATATTCACGGTGACGGCTCAGTCGTTAACCCAAACCAAACTAGATCAAGGCCATTAGAGATGACGGGAACAATTAGCGCCATTCAAGATAGGCGTATTAGTATGGACACGGCCAAGAGGTTTGGCGTTACAGTCGAGCACGGTACCGATGGTTTCATAACCAAACATCATTATCCTTACTATGACCAAGACGGTGGTAAGGTAGTAGGTACAAAAGTTCGCGGAGTTGCGGATAAGTCATTCTATGCCACAGGCGATATGCAAAGCGCGGGCCTATTTGGTCAGCAAACATTTGCGGCTGGTGGTAAATACATAACTATTACAGAGGGCGAGATAGACGCTATGGCAGCATTTGAAATGAACGGTGGTTTTCCCGCTGTATCAATCAGATCAGGTGCCAACAGCGCAGTCAAGGACATTAAAGCCAGCCTAGAGTACCTAGAGACATTTGACAATGTGGTTATATGCTTTGATAACGATGATGCAGGCCGTAAGGCAGCGCAAGAGGTGCTACCTTTGTTTAGCCCTCGCAAGGCCAAGGTTGCAAGCCTACCACTCAAAGATGCAGGAGAGATGCTTAAGGCTAACAAGATACGCGAATACACCAAATGCTGGTGGGACGCTAAAGCCTTTAAACCTGAGGGAGTGGTTAGCCTAGGTGATGCCGATGTTTGGGATAAGTTCCTAAAGCGAGGCACTGAAGAGGTTACACCATTACCGGCTTCATTTGGTGCCCTTAACGCCATGATGAATGGAGGCATAGCAGCAGGCGAGGTTACAGTAATTGGTGCCCTGACAAGCATAGGAAAGTCTACAATGGTGTATAACTTAGTACACGGTATGTATCAAGAGTCAGCCAAGAAAATCGGCTGTGTTTTCCTAGAGGCTGATGTTGGTGAAACAGTAGAGAAGCTACTCTCTGTTTACATGGGCGTTAATATTGCTGATGTACCTACTGAGTCGAGAGACTATAATCTGTACCATGAGAAGTATGACGAGTTAGCAGATAGCGACAAGCTCCATATTCTGGATCACCAAGGTGCCCTAGAGTCTGATGAGTTATTTGCTAAGATGCAGTACCTCGTTAAAGGTTTAGACTGTGACATCATTATACTTGACCCATTGCAAGCAGCAGTAACAAGCAACGAGAATGGCGTAATTGATGCCTTTATGGATAAATGTTTGAAGCTGGCTAAGAATACCGGTGTCTCCATTATCATAGTGAGTCACATGCGTAAGCCTAATGCTAAGGATGCCCACGATGTCGGTGAGTATGATCTTAAAGGCTCAGGCAGTATTAACCAGATAGCTTTTAATACTATCCTATTATCACGGGACAAGATGACCGAGGATAACTACGCACGTAACTGTACACAAGTGCAGCTAGTTAAGTGTAGGCGCACGGGTCGCACGGGTATCGCCGGTTGGTTGTACTATGAGAATGACACAAGCAGGCTAGTGGCAACACAAGCACCAGAACTAAAGAAGGCACATAACCATGAAGACTTTTAGTATTAATGCAGAGTACGACAAGGGCTATGCCAAGGGCTATGCAGCAGCACAAGCAGAGTACACCCTTGACAAGGCTATGTGCAAGCTATACACAAGCAAGGAATTGTTTACAGTATTTGCACCTAACTTTAATTTTGAACTGGATGAGCAAGAATTAGTCGAGAAAGGACTACAGACTGGATTCATCACACTCTACCCTGAGGCTTCGGAACGTGGACTTAAACAATTTAAGATTAACGAGGACTACTAATGCACCTTACAGTAAAAAAGGCTTATTACATCAAAGAGCGCGGGAGGTTGTTACATGAGATAGCAGCCTATACTGATGCTTCTCTTAGTAAGAATCGTTTCAATGAGTATTACAAAGAACGTATAGCTTATCTGGAGAAAACATTAACTAAACTGGAGAGTGGTGATGGTTAAAAGCATTGCAACATTAATGGTAATAGCAATTATATTTTTTATGTCTATACAGGCAGTAGAAGCAGCTAAAATAACTAATGATGGTGTGACAATATTTTATGAAGGTAAGGTGCGGAAGGGTGACGCTGAGAGAGTAAGGATAATGCTTGAGGAAACATTTATACAAAATATTAACCTCGACAGCCAAGGTGGTCACGCTATAGAAGGTTTTTCACTAGGTAGACTATTCAAGGAGTACAACCTCGTAGCTGTGGTGGATGATGATAAGAGGTGTTTATCCGCATGTGCTAACGCTATACTTGGTTCACCTATTAAACTAATATACGGTACACTAGGCTTTCACGTAGCATGGTCATCGGGCAAGGGTAACTTAAGTGATGGTATGAAACAAGGCCAGCAGTTCGCTGTTATGGATACCTTATATAACTTTGAGATGGGCTACGGTCTACACTTCCAATATCTCACAGCAATGTATACTGATGCGGATACAATGTTGTTGTTGAGTGATGAGGACTTAGAGTTATTCAAGTTCACTAATGGTGATACATTTTTTAGAGCAGTAGACTTACCTAAAGGGTGGATAGCATCAAGGATTGCAGGGCCAGCACGTTTATACCTTTTAGGAGAAGGTTTATGATGTTTATTTTAATAGTAACTGTATTACTTGTGATGGTAATTGCCACCGCTGGTTATTACAGTAATTTTGATGATGAGGATTGAGAATGTATGGGACGTTAATACGTTTTGTTACGGGTGCGTCCATAGGCTTATGTCTAGTGTCGCTATTCGGAGACAATACCCTTCATGCAATGATAAGTGCCGTAGTTTGTGGGACTATTGTTGACCAAGTATTGAAACCTAAAAAAGGAGAGTAAGGATGTTGTCAGCAGCGGTCGTGTGTATGGCCCTCAATATTTACTTTGAGGCAAGAAGTGAGCCGCTGGTTGGGCAACTAGGGGTGGCACATAGTGTTCTAAACAGAATGTCAAGCCCTAAGTATCCTGACCACGCTTGTGATGTAATTTATCAACCCAAGCAGTACAGTTGGTACAGTGATGGGAAGTCAGACAAACCTAAGGATGACGTAGCTTATCTGGAGGCGACTATATTAGCGCAGCGAGTATTAGATGGTCAGACACTAGACATTACTGAGGGCGCTCTATGGTACCATGCTGACTATGTTGACCCGCACTGGGCTGCACCTGAGCACATGGACTTTACAGTTAAGTTAGGTAAACATTTATTTTATAGGCAAAAACATGGCTAGATTAATATTTGATATTGAAACGGATGGACTAGCGCCTACGAAAGTATGGTGCATTGTCACCAAAGATGTGGACACCAAGGAAGTGACTACATACACAGAGGGCCAATGGCCTGCATTTAATGAAGCAATTAAAGCGGCTGATGAAGTCATCGGTCATAACATTATAGGCTACGACTTACCATCATGTGAGCGTCTACTAGGCACTGACTTTAGTGGCCTAACGATTACAGACACATTGGTTATGAGTAGACTAGCTAACCCACAACGGGACGGCCATTCATTAGCATACTGGGGAGAATTACTTGGATATCCTAAAGGCGATTATGAGGACTGGACACAGTACACGGCTGAAATGCTTAGTTATTGCGTACAAGACGTTAACGTTAATGAACAAGTATACAAGGCACTCATATCCGAGCTTGGTAGCTTTGGAAACGAAAGCTCAGTTCTTGAGCATAATGTGCAGAGTATCATACAGAAGCAAGTACGTAACGGCTGGCTCTTGGATCAACCCAAAGCGCGTGACTTGGTGGCAACGCTTAAAGAAGAGGCTTACACCTTAGAGGAAGAGGTGCAAAGAGTCTTCAAACCATTACCTACATTCATTAAGGAGATCAACCCTAAGATCAAGAAGGACGGAAGCACAAGCATTGTTGGCCTTAAGTTCCTAGGTGAGCAATGGACTACTGTAGGCGGGTCATTCAGTCGTATTGACTGGCCCATATTTAACCTAGGGTCACGACAGCAAATTGGTAGATACCTTAAGCACTTCGGATGGCGGCCTAAGACGTTCACGGAGACAGGGCATGCCATTGTATCGGAAGAGATACTAAATGCAGTCACGGGCATACCTGAGGCTTCTCTGATAGCTTCTTACCTACTGGTACAGAAGAGAGTTGCACAGGTAAGCAGTTGGCTCCTAGCCGCTGATGACGACACAGGGCGAGTACACGGTTACGTCAATACTAACGGCGCTGTGACAGGCCGTATGACGCACAGTAAGCCTAACTTAGCTCAAGTGCCCTCAAGCAATAGCTTGTATGGCCCTGAGTGTCGGGCATGTTGGATTGTTGCTGATGGTTACCAGTTGGTAGGCATTGACGCATCAGGACTTGAGTTACGTATGCTTGCTCACTATATGGATGATGTGGACTATACTAATACCATACTCACAGGTGACATACATACTGCTAACCAAATAGCGGCAGGCTTGGAAACTAGAAATCAGAGCAAGACTTTCATATACGCTTATCTTTACGGCGCTGGTGATGAGAAGATAGGTTCTATTGCTGGAGGTGGACGCAAGAAGGGCAAGCAGCTTAAGGAGGCTTTCCTAAAGGCTACGCCTGCACTTGCGACACTGAAGGACAATGTTGCTATGTCAGCTAGTAAGGGCTACATCAAAGGGTTGGATGGACGTAAGGTGTTTATTAGGTCTGAACACGCGGCATTAAATTCGTTGCTCCAGTCAGCAGGCGCTCTAGTTATGAAGCAGGCTTTAGTTATCTTAGATGACTTTGCTACACGTTGGAAGATTGACTACAGGTTCGTGGGTAATATCCATGATGAGTTCCAAGTAGAAGTAAAAGCAGATCAGGCCGAAAGGTTTGGTTCATTGGCGGCTAGCTGTATCGAGGCCGCAGGAATCCACTTTAAACTTAGGTGCCCTTTGGCTGGTGATTTTAAAGTTGGAAACAATTGGGCAGAAACCCACTAGGAGAAGTTATGAAGACTAAAGAAGAGTTAGTAGCAAAACAAATATCAAACGCAAAGTATAACCCACGTAATAACCCACGTAATAATCCTAAGCGTATGTACGTTAATGGTCAATATGTGCCCAATAAGCACCCCTTGTGGAAAGCAGGTAACTATACGTCATTCAATGAAGCAGCGTTTAGTTCATTTACTAACTATAACAAGACCACAGAAGGTGCGGTCTACTTGATTACTAATACCGCATGGCCTGAGTGGATTAAGGTAGGTAAGGCTGGTGATGCTGTAGATAGACTTAAGGGCTATCAAACAAGTGACCCATTTAGAAGCTACGAGCTTAAGCATAGTGTAACGGTTGATAATCGACACACAGCGGAAGCTAGGGCGCATAAGGCACTTGAGTTGTTGAGTGAGGACAGGAAGAATGAATGGTTTAAGGTAGACTTACCAACAGCAGTACGCTGCATTGAGGCTTTATGAGTAAACAAGACAAGGGTATGCCCTTTCAGAAGTGCTTCATTGATGCTGACTCTATCATCTATCGCATAGCTGTAACATCAGACTCTGTGGCTCAAGCTAAGAAGTATTACGATAAGGCTATTGAGGACATCGTATGGGACACGGCTAGTGATGAAGGGCTAGTGGCAGTCAAGGGTGTAGGTAACTTTAGGTATCAGGTGGCTGATGACTACAAGGGTCAGCGTGGTAACACTAAGGTTGATCCTGACATCACTAAGATACGTAAGGCAGTCACCAAGTATGCTTGGTCACTTGGTCATCACAAGTCTGACAACTGTGAGGCTGATGATATTGTAAGTATATGGGCACAAGAGGCTATGGAGGCTGGTGTACATTATGTCATTGCTCATATTGATAAGGACATCGACATGGTTGAAGGCTGGCACTATAACTTTACTAAGAAGAAATTGTATTACATTGATGAGCACGAAGGTTACTATAAGATGTGTATCCAAATGCTCACAGGTGATGCTACAGATCATATCCAAGGACTTAAGGGTATCGGCCCTAAGAAAGCTGAGAAGCTGTTAGCTGATGTGCCTACGGGCAAGCTACTGGATGTAGTGAGGGAAGCATGGAAGGATAAGCACCCTGAAGACTGGCACGATAGGTTAGAGGTATGTTGGAACCTGTTGTACATGAGGCGTACTTGGGACGGCTTTAGACGTATGAAACTTGAGGAGGTATTCGGTGATGAATAAACCTACTGTGAACAATCTACTTAATGAGCTTGATGATCTATCTAGGTATTGCATTGAACGTGCTATGGATGAAGGCTACGGGGAAGAGTATGGAGATTACTCTGATGGGCAGGAAGAGTATAACGACAAGCATAAGGAACTAAGGGAACTCATTGGAGGGAACTATGGTACTAATGATACGTGTGTTTATAGTGGCATCATGGTTTATCTTGACACTGCTAGAGAAGCTAAGATGTGGCAACAGTACGCCATGTGGTTAGAGTGTGAGTTGGCTAATGTGCTGGATGATGATGGAGGGGGGTACTACCCTAGGTTCTCTGAGTGGTACGAGAAGCATTACCAGTGGGACAAGGAGAAACGCCCGTGACAACTAAAGTAAAATTTAGATCAGGCCTTGAAAGTGCCTTCAATGACGCAGTAGGCACAGAGGACTTTCTCTATGAACCGTACCGAATACCGTACATCATTAAGAAGAAATATGTACCTGACTTCATTGACAAACGTACAGGCGCTATGATTGAGTGTAAGGGCTTCTTCAGAGTGGGGGACACACAGAAATACAAGGCAGTACGAGATGAAATCGACAGGCCATTGATCTTTGTGTTTACTAACTCTAATAAGAAGCTACGCAAAGGGTCTAAGATGACCCTAGGACAGTGGTGTGAGAAGGAAGGTTTAGCTCACTTCACTATGAAATCAATTGACGAACTATTGGAGCATTTAAAATGTCTACCTTCGAAGAAGTAAGAGAATACACGGTCAAGCATTATGACCCTGAGCTGATAGTGGAAGTGTTAGGTATAACAAGTGAGTCATTATTATGTCATTACGAAGATCAATTTATTCGTAACATAAGAATGTTTGAAGAGGAATTAAAATATGTATCCGACTGAAAACGCATTGGATGTTCAAGTAGGCGGTGGACACTATAAGGATATGGCTATACAACCTCTTAGGTTTATTCTAGCTAACAAGCTGGAGTTCTGTGAGGCTAACGTAGTTAAGTATATCTGTAGGTGGCGTAATAAGAATGGTAAGCAAGACTTACTTAAGGCACAGCACTACATTAGTGTGCTATTGCAGGAACTTGATAACGAGGGTAACGTATGAGCCAACTAATAGACATGCTGATAAGGCACGAAGGCAGCGAGAGCCACGCCTACACGGACACTGTAGGTAAGGTAACTATAGGTGTCGGTAGAAACATTGACCCTGACGGTGGCCTAGGACTAAGCCCTAAGGAGATTTCATATCTATTGCAGAATGATGTTAACCGAGTTGAGGATGAACTTGTGACTAACTTCCCGTGGGTAGAAGATATTGAATGGCAACGTATGGATGCCTTGGCTAACTTATGCTTTAACTTGGGCATGCCTAGGTTCAAGAAGTTTAAGAAGGCACTTGCAGCGGCTGAGGCTGGCAACTGGGAGCTATGTGCTGACGAGTTCATAGATAGCATGTGGGCAAGTCAGGTAGGCCAGAGGGCTATTGAAGTAACTAACTTAATTAGAACTGGAGAATACGAGTAATGACAATCAAGCTATACACAAGTTCTAATTGCCCTTCGTGTGTGACTCTTAAAGGCCGTCTGGAAGGCTTAGGACTTACTGGCTACGAAGAGGCTAACGTTAACGTGGCTAGCAATCGTGAAGCTGTGATTGCTTTAGGCTTCCGAGGTGTACCAGTGCTGACACGCTATGACTCAGAAGGCAACCTAGTAGGCTCAATAATTGGAGCTACAGGGGCTGACTCAGCTTATAAGGAGATGTTTGCATGATGTTCATGGAACACTTTAAAATTATAATGGAAGGCTTCAACTGTGACTTTAATACAGCCGTGCAGCTTTCTGTTCGTGGGACAGTTTGGGAGGACTAAAATGTTAGCAGAGTACGAGGTATCCTTAGTCGCTGAGATAACTACTACAGTGACGCTAGTAGCGGGAAGCGAAGATGATGCTTATGACGCTGCCTGTGATAGTCTCATACAGCAGTTAAAACATGAGACTACAATAGAAACTATGGAAATCGTTGACTGTGATGTCAATATAAACCTAAACAACATACACTGAGAGAGAATATGAAAATTAAATTAAGTGACCATCAAGTAGAAACAGCCGGTGTAACATGTTTAGACCGTTTACATTTGGATCTAAGGGTTGAGCTTACACAGCACAGCCTAGAGCCTTACTTAGACGAAGAGGACTATGTGGCACTGTTACGTGTCCTAGTGAGTATTGAGGTCATCATGGGCCAGCTTATGCACCCTGACTTGTACTTTCAATGGAAGGTAGATAACGGGGTAGACCTATGAGCGTAGGATCTGTAAGTTTCCCGACAGACTATCAAGCGTTTATTCATACTTCCCGTTACGCTAAGTGGCTGGAGAAGGACAACCGCAGGGAGAGTTGGGGTGAAACAGTAGACCGTTACATTAGTAATCTAGTGGAACCTAAGGTAAGTGATAAGAAAACAGTCAAGATGATACGTGAGGCAATCATCAACCTAGACACCATGCCCTCTATGAGAGCCATGATGAGTGCTGGTAAAGCCTTTGACCGTGACAACGTGGCTGGTTACAACTGCTCATACCTACCAGTGGATGATATACGCTCATTTGATGAAGCCATGTTCATACTATTGTGCGGTACAGGCGTAGGCTTCAGTGTAGAGCGACAGAGTGTGTCTAAGCTACCTGAGGTGCCCAACGAGCTTACTGACACTGATGAAGTGATTAAGGTAGCCGATAGTAAGGAAGGGTGGGCTAAAGCTCTTAGACGCTTAATTATGACCCTCTACGCCGGTGATATACCTCAGTGGGATGTATCAGGTGTACGGCCTGCTGGAGCAAAGCTAAAGACTTTTGGTGGTCGTGCCTCAGGGCCAGCACCATTGATTGACTTGTTTAACTTTGTAATTGAAACCTTTAAAGCAGCTAAGGGCGAGAAACTAACAAGTCTACAGTGCCATGACATCATGTGTAAAATAGGTGAAGTAGTTGTTGTAGGCGGCGTAAGACGTTCAGCAATGATAAGCCTTAGTAACTTAAGTGATGACCGTATGCGCCATGCTAAGTCAGGTGCCTACTGGGAGCAAGATGCACAACGTAACCTTGCTAACAACAGTGTCGCCTATACATCTAAACCTGACGCAACCGCATTTATGCGTGAGTGGCTTAGTTTGGTTGAGTCAGGTACTGGTGAGCGAGGTATATTCAATCGTGTAGCTAGTCAAAAGCAAGCAGCTAAGAATGGCAGGCGTGATGCTAGTTATGAGTTTGGGACTAACCCGTGCAGCGAGATAATATTACGTCCATATCAATTTTGTAACTTAAGTGAAGTGGTTGTACGAGCTACAGATACTTTAGATGACTTAGAACGTAAGGTTATTGTTGCTACTATTATAGGTACAATACAATCAACCTACACTAAGTTCCCATACTTACGTAAGGTGTGGAGTAATAACACTGATGAAGAACGATTGTTAGGTGTTAGTATGACAGGTATCATGGATAACCCGTTGACTACCTCAGCTAACAACGGTCTACCTAAGATGCTTGAGTACCTACGTGAGGTAGCAGTTAAGACTAATGCTATATGGGCTGAGAAGCTAGGTGTACCAGTGAGTACCGCAATCACGGCAGTCAAGCCTAGCGGTACGGTATCACAGCTTGTGAACAGTGCCTCAGGTATTCACGCACGACACAGTGAGTATTATATTAGAACAGTCAGGTCTGATGTTAAAGATCCCTTGACGCAGTTTATGAAGGATAAGGGAGTACCTTGGGAAGCGTGTGTGCATAAGCCAGAGACTACCGTAGTCTTTAGCTTTCCACAGAAGTCACCTAAGGACGCGGTGTTGACTGCGAACACACCAGCACTTGAGCAGCTTGAGACTTGGTTAATGTACCAACGTCACTGGTGCGAACATAAGCCTTCGGTTACTATTAATGTACTTAAGGATGAATGGCTGGAAGTAGGTGCGTTTGTATATAAGAACTTTGATGAGATGAGTGGCGTTAGCTTCTTACCTTACAATGAACATATATATCAACAAGCACCATATCAGGAATGTACAAAGGAAGTGTATGAAGAGTTCTTAGGCAAGATGCCTGAGGCTATCGAGTGGGCGGGACTAGCTGCTTATGAGATAGAAGACACCACCGTAGGATCACAAACGTTTGCATGTAGCGGTGGCTCATGTGAGATAGTTGATCTTATTTAAAACGCAAAAAGCCCTACCTGAGTTCTCTTAATTGAGTTCTTGGGTAGGGCTATTTTTTTGCTTTAAATTTGAGTTACCTCGCAGCCCTTCGCGGCGTAAGCATACTCATATCTCTAATAGCCTTATCGTCCTGTGCTTTAGAATCTGCAACCTGACCTGTAAACATACCACCTCTAGCTTGAGTAGGAGCAGCAACCCTACCATTACCTCGCATCTCGGAAGCAAAGGCAGCGGTACGTCTATTAGCAGCACCTTGAGCATACTTCTTAGCGCCTATTGCAGCAGCACTACCAGCTATAGTAGCAATAGCAGCGGGTACGCCACCAACGGCAGCAGAAGCAGCTACGGTACTCCCTGAGAGTAGCATGTTCAAAGCATTAGTTGGCGCTAGTTTTCCTAGTTGCGTGAGAAACTTTTGAGAGTGTGTACCACCATCAGCAATAAACTCTTTAAACCTAGCTATCTCTACATCATCATAATGTTTAGCATCCCTAGGACTCTTTAGTATCTTAGCCAACGCAGCTTTCATCTGGTCAACACTACTCTGGCCTTTGAAAGACTCATCTACTTTGATCTTATCCATAATACGATCAATAGTCTCAGCCTTCATATAACGCTTGTTAGCTAAACGAGCTACAGACATGGCTTCACCTGTACTAGGGTGGGCCTGAATCAAGTCATCTATCATGTTAATAGCGTCAAGAACTACAGTCTCTTCACCATTAACCTTAGCTGCCTTATATTTCTTCCACAGTGCCCTTTGTGCTACGTCAAGGTCAATGAGTTCAACCCCTTTCCCACGGGACGCTACAGTCAAGTCTTCTACCAACTCCATAGTGTCTGCATGTATCTTAGACTTACTGGAGAAGTTCTTACTTGCCTGTACCTTAGCCACAAAAGCATTCTTAGCTTTATTGACCAATGCACCGCCAAACCTGATATTACTATCCTTAACTAACTGATAAGCAGCATTTTTAGAAGCCTTTAGTACGGCTGTTGTACTGTTACCCTGCTGAGTACCAAGTGTCTTAGCAAAGACTTTCTTGAATACGTCTGTAGACACTGATATAACCTTGCCGCCTACAACACCAAACATGGCTGAAGGTACAGCGACACTAGAGGCAGCGTCAAGACGTTCAACGATACTACCATTGGTGTCCAAGAAGACATAACCTGTACCTCCTACAGCGCCCTGTGCTGCCATTGACCCTGTAGTGGCTACAGCGCCCTTACCTAGCTTGATAGCGCCTAAGGCTTTGTTGATAGGCGATATCAGTGCACCTGTTATCTCAGCACCTAAAGCTAGCCCTGCGTTCTCTTCAGCGAACTGATCTATCTTTGCTTGTTCCTGCTCTAGTTCATCA
>TARA_R110000796_G_scaffold77799_2_pt1 | contig 12242 bp, 8 predicted proteins | sample TARA_R110000796 | Tara Oceans TARA_R110000796 (sample SAMEA4397815) | marine metagenome | biome: Polar Biome; feature: [SRF] surface water layer (ENVO:00010504); material: water (ENVO:00002006), including particulate matter (ENVO:01000060) such as... | depth 5 m | reverse complement strand
ATACTATCCCCCACCCTAAAAAGCACCTCCTCGGTAGTCCTGGTCCTCATCCTCCACGAAACAAATGTGCCTTCGGGAAAAACCGCATTTCCCGTACTTTTTATTATGTCATCCTGCTTTCCGGTATAATCCGGATAATCCAAAATCAAATCAAAATCAACTATACTGGGAACAGCAATTACCTTTAAAAAAAACTCCTTGGACCTAAAGCCATTTGAAACAAAATAGAAAGAAGTACTCTCCAAAGGCGAATTAAACTTGTACTGGTAAAATCCCTCCTTAGTCGGCAAAAGAAACTCCTCACCATCTATAACTATAGAAACATTCTCAGGTTTTACACGTCCCTCGGTAGTCACAGAAACGGTTAAGGACTCGCCCTCAAATACATCCAGATCAGAAGTAAGCAATTTAAAGGCAAAAGGTGCCGGCGGCTCGTAAGCCAAGTCGTAATTAACCACTCTTTTATAAGAACCGAAATAGGAAGCTATATCTCCAGAAATCCAAATTAACCCGAAAACTAACAGAGGAAGGAGCAAATACTTGGCATATCCCATATTCTCCTTAAGCTCCACAGCCTTTACAAAAGGAACAACACTCAAGTCCATAGATCGTTGTTGAATACTCGCCAAAAGCAATTCTGACTTCTCACTACTTTCCGCCAGATCCAAAAGGTTAAAAAGCTTATCCTCTACCTCCGGAAAATGCTCTCCAATTAACAAGGATGCCTCCTTATTGCTCAAACCTCTCTTCCATTTTAATAAAAACGATAAAGGCGTAATAATAAACTTCCAAACTAGGTAGAACTCCACTCCAACAAATAGTACTAACAGTAGCAAACGTCCAACAGAATTTAACCACAAAAAATATTCTATACCTAAAACCAACAAAAAGAAAAGCAACCCAAAGGCTATAAAAAGAAGCACACCCTTAAGCAACATCTTGGTATAGAACTTTGCAATAAAGGCATTAAGCTTTTCTAAAATATTACTATAATTATCCAAAATAGATCATTTTATAACCAAGGTACAAAAAAGCAACCTAGTCCCAAAGGCCCCAAAACCGAATCCCAAAATAGAACGCTTTATGTATCTTTGCGCAAAAATAATACTTCATGACCAAGAAAGTAAGAGTTCGCTTTGCTCCCAGTCCAACAGGACCTCTACATATAGGCGGTGTAAGAACCGCTTTATTCAATTATCTTTTCGCCAAAAAGCATAAGGGCGACTTTATTCTGAGAATAGAAGACACAGACCAAAATAGATATGTTGAAGGGGCCGAACAATACATAATAGACTCCCTAAATTGGTGTAATATACCCTACGACGAAGGCCCGGGAAAAGATGGCGGCTATGGTCCCTACAGACAAAGTGATAGGAAAGAACTATATAAAAAATACGCGGATATCCTTATTGATAAAGGCCACGCCTATTACGCCTTCGATACCAGTGAAAATTTGGATTTTCACAGAAAAGACCATGAAGAAAAAGGTAAAACCTTCATATACAACTATCACAACAGGTTAAAACTTTCCAACTCCTTATCCCTGAGCACAGAAGAAACAAATGCTAAACTCAAAGCTGGAGAAGAATTTGTAATACGTTTTAAAACACCTCAGGATACCGAACTACATCTAAACGATATTATAAGGGGCGATATTAAAATAGACACCAATACCTTGGACGATAAGGTACTGTTTAAGAGCGATGGCATGCCCACATATCATTTGGCCAATATTGTTGACGATCATTTAATGGAAATTACCCATGTTATCCGTGGAGAGGAATGGCTACCATCTTTAGCCCTCCATCAACAATTGTACAATGCCTTCGGATGGGAAGCACCAAAATTTGCCCATCTACCCCTAATAATGAAACCTGTGGGCAAAGGTAAACTTAGCAAAAGGGATGGTGAGAAAATGGGTTTTCCCGTATTTCCCCTTACATGGAACGAATCCATTGGCTACAGGGAGGAAGGGTACTTTCCGGAAGCTATTACCAACTTTTTGGCCTTATTGGGCTGGAATCCTGGCACCGAACAGGAAATTTTTACCATAGAGGAACTTATTTCCGCTTTCAGTTTGGAAAGGGTAAACAAATCTGGAGCACGTTTTGACCCAGACAAAACCAAATGGTACAATCAGCATTATATGCAAACACATGACAATACCGATCTAGCCAATGCATTTATGCTAAACCTTAAAAACAAGGAATTGGATTTGCCAAAGGACAAGAATAATGCAGATTACATAAAGCAAGTGGTTTCCCTGATCAAGGAACGTGCTACTTTTGTCAAGGATTTTTGGGAATTGGGAAGTTACTTCTTTTTGGCTCCAACCGAATATGATGAAAAGGCCGTTAAAAAACAGTGGAAAGAAGACACTGCTGCCATTATGACCCAATTGTTATCCCTATTAGAAGGAACAGAAAACTTTGGATCGGAAAATCTTGAAACTCAAGTAAAACAATGGATTTCAGAAAATGAGCTATCCTTCGGAAAAGTAATGCCCCCTCTAAGATTGGTCATAGTTGGTGAGATGAAAGGACCTCATATTTTTGATATAATGGCACTTATAGGCAAAACAGATAGTATCAATAGAATTAAAACGGCCATCACAGTGCTTTAAAATAAACGATATAGTAATCTGCCCAATATGAATATGCATTAGTCATTTAGATGAGTACTATTTTAATAGTATTACAAAAGCTTTGTAACATATTTGCCAAAATTGCAACATATCAACAAAGTCTTTTGTAAATTCATTAGCTAATTTTAAACACTAAATCATGGGTTCATTTTTACTGATACCGTTATTACTTATCGGTTTTGTTATTCTATTTTCTTCCTTCTTTACGGTAAAACAACAAACAGCTGTTATCATCGAGCGCTTTGGTAAATTCAATAGCGTGAGAACTTCCGGTTTAGGCATGAAAATTCCGCTGGTAGACCGCATTGTAGCCCGCGTTGGGCTTAAAATTCAACAATTGGATGTGATTGTTGAGACCAAAACTTTGGACGATGTATTTGTAAAACTTAAAATATCCGTCCAATATGTTGTTCTTAAGAACAAGGTGTACGAAGCCTTTTATCAATTGGAATATCCCCATGATCAAATAACCTCCTACGTCTTCGATGTTGTCCGTGCCGAAGTTCCCAAAATGAAGCTGGATGACGTTTTCGTAAAAAAAGACGATATCGCCATAGCAGTAAAAACAGAGCTTCAAGATGCCATGTTGGATTATGGTTATGATATTATAAAGACCTTGGTAACGGATATTGACCCTGATGCTCAGGTAAAAGAAGCCATGAACCGCATTAATGCCTCTGAAAGGGAAAAAATTGCGGCCCAGTTTGAAGGTGATGCAGCGCGTATTCTAATAGTAGAAAAGGCAAAGGCCGAAGCTGAAAGCAAAAGATTGCAAGGACAAGGTATTGCAGATCAACGTAGGGAAATTGCACGTGGATTGGAGGAATCTGTAGAAGTATTGAACAAAGTGGGCATAAACTCACAAGAGGCCTCTGCCCTAATTGTGGTTACACAACATTATGATACACTACAATCTATTGGGGAAGCCACAAACACCAATTTAATATTGTTGCCCAATTCGCCACAAGCCGGGAGTGATATGTTAAACAATATGGTAGCCTCCTTTACAGCCAGTAATATGATAGGGGAATCCATGAAAACGCAAAACAAAAAGAAAGACCCCAAGTAGTCAAAATGGCCTTTTAAATCAAAAACCTTTTACAATTTGTAAAAAACAAGTCGTAAAAGGTTTTTTATTAGCCTAAAAAAGGGAACTAGCTAAATCTTTTCAATATTTTCTTTGCAACAAAGGAAATAATCAATTTCTGGGCTATTCCACTAACGCCCCCCAACAAATTTGTAGGATAAAAATTAGCCTTTGTCCTATTGAGGTGCAGTCGTAACTGCTCTTTGTCAATTTCTCTCTGTAATTTTAAAATAGTCAACCTTTGATCTATTTCATCAAAAGAAGTGAAAACCTGTTTTGCCATAACTCATCAATCAAAATAATATTCAGAAAATTTCTTTAGCATAGGCCTGTCCAACATATCTCTGTATAAATAAAATATGATTCCAATTAAACCATAAAACAGACCCACGAACAAAAACCCTAAAAAAGTATTTTCCAACCAAACTCCAATGCCGAATGCAGCCGCACAAGACAACATAAACAAGGCAAGTAAGGCAATACTTCCCAACATCAACATCTTGGCAAAAGAGGTCATACTCCGCATTCCAATTTTAAACCCTTGAAGTTTGTAATACTCCCCGGTATTTTCCAAATAGGATCGGATATCCCCATCAACTTCAGAAAGATTTTCCCTAATTTCCTCTAAGGCCATATAGTCGTCTCTTATTTTTGCAGTTGTGCATTCTTATTCTTAAGATCGGCCAACTTCTTTTCCAGTGCTATTATAATGTCGTCTGCCTTGTAGCTCATATTGGAAATAGTCTCTTCCAACTTCTGCTCAAAATCTACTTTCTTGGCCTCTGCCGTTTTGGTAAGCTCTTCTTTTGCATGGGATATTCTACTAGTTAGGTCATCTGTTGTCTCCATGGCCTTTTTCTTAATCCTTTTTCTAGTTTTGGTCCCTTTATCAGGTGCATACAAAATTCCTATTCCTGCACCTATGGCTGCACCTGTTAATAAAGCTAATAAAGTATTCCCACTATCGTTTGTCATAATTGTATTTTTATGTTGTTATTAATAATTAATTTAGGAGCCCCATATAAATTTCCTATACTTATTTTTCAAATTGAGGAAAACCAACATAATTGAAATTCCGTGTTCTGAAATATTCCTATAAGGCGTAAAACTCAAAATTAAAGGAAAGGAGGATCACTGATTGACGCTATCCATCAAACTTTTGATTCAAACTCCCCAAATCGATAATATTTCAACCAAAATCCAATTAAAGGCCTTATAGCAGACCAAAATACCAACTGTTATGGAATTACCTTGGCCCAAAAAAAAACCACAGCATTCGCGAGCTGTGGCCTTCACTTTTTATAGAAAATACCAATTGTTATATCAAAAGGTATAAACTTAACTTATGTTAGTTTCTTTCCTGAATTTTGGCCCAGGTATCCCTTAGACCTACAGTTCTATTAAAAACCAACTTTTCAGGTTTGCTATCCGGATCAATATTAAAATAACCCATGCGTTGAAATTGAAAGCGATCCCCAATTTCTGCATTGGCCAAACTCGGTTCTACAAAAGCCGAGATAATCTGTAAGGAATCAGGATTAATAAAATCCAAGAAATTCTTGTCCTTGTGTGCATCCGGAGTTTCATCAGTAAAAAGACGATCATACAATCTCACTTCAGCGCTAAGGGCATGCTTTGCAGAAACCCAATGCAAGGTTCCCTTAACTTTTCTTAAGCTCTCCTCCGTACCACTTCCACTTTTACTCTTAGGATCATAAGTACATTGCACCTCAATAATATTCCCATCGGTATCCTTAGTACAGGATTCGGCCTTTATAATATAACCATTCTTTAATCGAACCTCGCCTCCGAGCTTTAACCTAAAGAATTTTCTATTGGCCTCCTCCATAAAATCTTCCTTCTCAATATATAGTTCCCTAGAAAATGGAAGCTGTCTAAAGCCTGCCGAGTCATCCTCCGGGTTATTTTCCGCTTCCAGCCATTCTTCCTCCCCCTCGGAATAATTGGTCAATACCACCTTTAACGGATTTAAAACACCCATAACCCTAGGAGCAATTTTATTCAAATGTTCGCGAACATGAAATTCCAGCAAGGAAACATCCACAACATTGTCCCTTTTAGCTATACCGATAGTATCTGCAAAATTCCTGATAGATTCTGGAGTATAGCCCCTTCTTCTCAACCCCGATATAGTGGGCATTCTGGGATCGTCCCAACCCTTCACAAAACCCTGCTCCACCAATTGAAGCAACTTGCGCTTACTTACTACAGTATGGCTAAAATTTCTTCTGGCGAACTCCCTTTGTTTGGGCCGTACCAAATTTTTATCTACCACTTGGTCCAAAAACCAATCATAAAGCTCCCGGTGCATAGCAAATTCTAGCGTGCACAAGGAATGGGAAACCTGCTCAATATAGTCGCTCTCCCCATGTGTCCAATCGTACATAGGATAAATACACCAATCGGTATTTGTTCTGTGGTGTGCCCTATACAAAATACGGTACATTATAGGATCGCGCATCAACATATTGGAGGAAGACATATCCACTTTTGCCCTTAGAACATGCTCTCCTTCCTTAAACTTACCCTCCTTCATCCCTTGAAACAACTGTAGATTCTCCTCTACGGACCGGTTCCTGAATGGACTTGGTGTTCCGGGCTCTGTGGGAGTTCCCTTTTGCACGGCAATTTCCTCTGAAGTTTGGCTGTCTACATAGGCCTTACCAGTTTTTATTAACTCTATAGCCCAGTCATAAAGCTGTTGAAAGTAATCCGAAGCAAAACATTCCGTATCCCATTCATAACCAAGCCACTTAACATCCTCCTTAATGGCATCTACATATTCCTGTTCCTCCTTGGCCGGATTGGTATCATCAAAACGTAAATTTACAGGAGCCCCGTACCTTAGTCCCAAACCGAAATTAAGGCAAATTGAGCTCGCATGACCAATGTGTAAATAACCATTTGGCTCAGGTGGAAATCTAAATCTTAGCTTCTCTTTTGGAAAGCCGTTCCCTAAATCTTCCTCAACAATATGTTCAATAAAATTTAGCGATTTTAATGCTTCACTCATAATCTCCTTTTTGATGCGCAAATGTAGGGAAAATGCAGGTAAAGCCGACGATAAAATGCGCATAGCATACAATTAAGTGGGTTTCACAACAGATTTAAATACCCTTACAACTTTAAATTTCCAGTATTATAATTATATAACATATTTGTTGTTGAATACTTTGTAATTCAATGTGTTCCCAATTTATTCAAAAAGTTATCTGATAATTATCAACAATAAAAGCTGGTAGTAACCCCTAACTACAACATCTCATGAAGCCGAACAAAAAAATTAACCTACTACCTTTCGTTCTAACATTGATGCTGTTGGGTGCAAGCTCAATTTCAGCCCAGACCCTGAACAAACCTACTCCAGCCGATAACCCTAATCTAGCGGGCAATTCCATTTGGACCGCTGCCTGTGCATCTGCAACTTTCAATGAATATTATATAAACTTCACTTGGCTACCCACTGTAAACAGTGATAATCAATTTGTTTTGGAATTATCCGATGCTTCCGGGTCCTTTAGCAGCCCTACAGAATTGGCCAGGGTAACGGACAAGAATTCGGACTTTGACTTTGAATTTTCATTTGCATTGCCAACAGATACCAGGGGAGATGCCTACAGATTTAGGGTAAGAAGTACCAGTCCTGCCAAAACAAGTCCCGTATCGGATGCCTTTGAAATGTATTATATAGACTTCAATTCCACACTGGCTATCAGGGAATTGGGCGACACTGGAGCGCCGCCAGCGCAGAAAATACAATTGTGCAATGGGGGAACAACCACCCTGGAAGTATACAATGTACCCAATCCAGAAACCTATCGGTATAATTGGTATAAGAATACATCACCCTTTACCAGTAGCGGAAGCGGTTCTTCCATAGAAGTTTCCGAAAGTGGGTATTATGTTGTTGAATTGGATTACGGGTCCACCTGTTCAGGATCTGCCAATACCCAATCGCTTTCCATTGAGGTTGAAATAGGAACCAGTGTAGGCTTGGCCCTAAACCCGCCGGCCGAAACTGCATTGTGTTCAGGTCAAAGTTACGCTCCACTTGAGGCAAACATGAACTATCCGGACCTTGCCTACACCTGGTATAAGGGATCAACAATTGTACAACCAAGTACCTTAGGAGCATATACCTATAACATAGATACCAATGATGCCAATTTTCCTGGTGATTATTCTGTAAAGATACAGGGAGATGGCATTTGTACAGAAACGTCCAATACCGTAAGCATTACCAATGCCGGACTTTTTACAGTGTCTAGGGACAACCCGGCCAACATGGTCATACTGCCAGGAGCAACTGCAAATTTATCCGCATCCTCCGATGCCTCATCCGTAACCTACCAATGGTATAAGGATAACACCTTAATTCCTGGGGCAACAAACAGTTCCTATACAGCAAATGCAGTAGGCAATTATTATGCGGAAGTAATTCTAAGCGGAGGTGCCTGTACCTCTGCCACCAAGAACACGGAAACTACTACATTGGTAAATCCTGATTCCTTTGAATTGATTACCAACTATACTACAGAATATACCGATTGTATTAATACAAGTGTAGCCATAGAGGTCAGTAGAATCAACGCCGTCCTATCAGATGGTACCAAAACCGATGTAACCGCTGATCTTAAAAGCAATTTCTCTTACCAGTGGACCAGGGACGGAGCCAATATTACAGCTGCCAACGGAAGCAATATAAGTTTAACGAATACCATTGAAAACGGGGAATATAGGGTTCAGGGCAGCTTGGACAGTTTTAATTCAACTTCCAATGTATTACCAGTACGTTTGTTGACCAACGAAACCTTGACCATATCATCCTCTGGAACCGTAATCTGTAATTCCAGCGATACAATAGACATTTCAACAACCACAACATTAACAGGAGAAAGTTTTGATTGGTTTAAAGATGGTGTAAACTTAAATACATTGAGCGAATCACTATCTGTTAACGCAGCCGGAACCTATCAACTAATAGTACAGAAAAACGGTTGTGATCTTCGATCCAACGAGATTATTATTTCTCCCTTGGACGATTCCTTGATAGCCCTTAGCACAGCCAATGACGAAGTGGTCTTTCCCGAAGGAGGTAGCAAAATTATATCAGCCAGTGGGGCCACAACTTATAAATGGTACGACCAAAACAATGTTTTGCTAAGTGATACGGACACCGTTTCCATTACACAGGAAGGTAATTATATGGTAACTGCTACGATAAACAATTGCGAGGTTTCCAAATCATTTTCCGCCTCCTATCAAGACACCTTTGGTATTCCAAATGTAATAACTGCCAACGGTGACGGGTATAACGACCAATGGATTATTCCCAATACATATACTAAAGACCCCAATATTTCAGTTATTATCTATAATGACAAAGGAGAGGAAGTACTTAGCCAGAACCAATACAAGAATAACTGGCCAGAAGCTTCCATGAAATTCCCAAAGCAAAATATGGTGTTTTATTATACCATTAAAAATGCCAAGGAAACTCTAAAGAAAGGTACTATTACAGTAATACGTTAATGCACCATGTTCAAGAAAAACTATTTATATATAATCTTTTTATTACTCTGTCTTTCCAAGGTTACGGGGCAAGAGGAAAGTCCGTTTGTATCTTACGACGTTCCCTCACAGAACCTCTTAAAATTCAATAGGTTTCTAATTAACCCCACATTTTCTACGGTAAGGGAAGACAAGTCCTATATAAATCTATTACACAGAAACCAATCGGTATCTTTCAATGATAACAACCAAGACTATTTCCTTAGTTACAGTGGTCGTGTTAATGACCGTAGCGGTTTGGGACTTAGCCTATATACACAAAGGGAAGGATTAATATCCAACTACGGCGTTATGGCCAACTATGCATATGGCATTAAATTAAGCGACAAGAGTAATTTTACCTTTGGAGCAAATCTAGCTTATTACAACAGTGGATTTGATAGAAACCGCGCCAATGCTTTGGATCCCAATGATCCAGCCCTAAACGGGCTACAGGATTCCAACCTTTTATCCTTTCAACCCGGATTCAATATTTCTTATGGCAAGTTTGATTTTGGTGTTTTCGCAGAAAACCTATTTGATTACAACCTTAAGAGCAGTGAAACAATAACGGAATTTGGAGATAAAACCTTCTCGGGACATTTACAATATACCCATCAGTTTGAAAACGGTGCCGGTATTTTTGAAGCAGGTCGTTTAATGCCTTTGGCAAGGGTTAGAAAAATTGGGAACGAAGAGGTAGTGCTGGGTGGAAGCCTTATCCTGGACCTGCCAAAACTGGGTTGGTTACAAGGTGGTTATGATAGTTTCTATGGTGCCTCCGCAGGTATAGGTTTTAACATAAACCGCCGGATCTCTTTAGGCTATACCATGGAAAAAGGTATGTCCAACAATTTTGACAATTTTGGATTAACACATGAAATATCCTTTGCCTACTCCATAACCCCAAACCTTACAGAAGATCGTGTAATGTTGGAAGAAGGTTACGAGGAATTGGCAGAAAATGAAGAAGAACAGGAAGATACCCTTACTGCACAACAACTGGAAATTGAAAAACTGAAGAAGGCATTGGCAGAAAATGATGCAATATTGGCAGAGTTAATGTTCCGTCAGGATTCATCGGAAACCAACCGTCAAAAAGATTTGGAACGCAGATTTGAAATGGTAATGAAAATGGTCCGCGAAGAAACGCAGGGCAAGCGTCCGGACATTGAGGAAAAAGCCAAAAAAATGTATCTCGTTAACAATGAAAACGGGGGTCTGGTGAATAATTCCAAGCCCGATCCAAAAGAAAATAAACCGAACGTTATAAAACCCGTGGACAAAACCAAGGATGCTATAGCCACTAGGACAGTTGAAACCAAAATCACCCCCAAAGCAAAGGCCGAAGAAGCTGAACAAGATGAGTTTACAAGGGTAGCACAACAAAACAATATTAAGAGTAGAAAATTTAGAAATTTGGACGGGGTAGCCGACGGTTACTATGTTGTAGCCAATGTCTATAAGGGCGAAAAATATCTTAATAAGTTTGTAACGGAACTTGCCAATGAAGGAGTAAGGGCAGACTATTTCGAAAATTCCAACAATGGACTGAAATATGTATATCTAGAAAGGTATGATACCTGGCAGGAGGCATTGGCCGCCCATAAATCCAACATCAATGGAACCTATTCCAAGGATATGTGGATTATGAATGTGGACAACACCCGTTATACGGACGCTGATAAGGCTTATGTACAAAACGTAAACAAAATCAAGGAAAAATCATCACAATATGCTTTGGACAAACTTCAGAAAAATGTTGTGGTTAAAGACAATGTAACCTCCAATGATCCTACGGCGAAAGTGTACAAAATAAATGGTCTTGGAACCGGATATTATATTATTGCAAATGTATTCGCCAGTGCCAACAATGCCAATAGATTTGTAAAAATGTTAAATGCACAAGGACTAAGTGCCAGTTATTTCATTAACCCTGAAAATAACTATAGATATGTATATCTTAAGAGGCACGAATCCTGGAACAATGCCTTGGTTTCCTATTACTCCAAGATCAACGATACTTACAACGATAAAATGTGGATCATGCGGGTAACGCCAAATCAAATGACATGATCGGGTGGGTCAATATAAAAAATGGGATAACCCATCTATTCAAGTCTATATAATCATAAACTTAAGATTACAAATTTGCTAATCGAAATACCGTTGTGATCAATATGGCAAAGAGATATTAAATTCCGACATTCATCATTTACAACAACATCATCCTGGGCAATCCCATTCAGGTGAAAATATTGATATTGGGTTTTGCCTTTGACAACAAATTGATTATTAAAAATATTCTCCTTTAAGGCAAGGCTATCATCTCTGTTCTATACTCCCGTCTCTAAAAGGTCCTATTTTATCTTAACTAAGCAAGGGTTTAACTAGCAATAATACATAGTTCCTTCAAAATTAAATTCTTACAAGCTGCTTTTAAAAAAATGCCTAACCATACAATAAAAGCATTTCACAACATATTAGAACACCCCTACAACATTAAATTCCACAGCTCACTATTAAGGTTAATATTTGTTATGAATGTTCGGTTTTTGGAAACTTATCAAGAATGTTTTTTAACAATTCTCGGTAAAGTTCACAAAAACCCAACCTTCCAAGTAAGCATTTTAAGAGGCCCAAATCACTTAATAATGTATGCCATACCAAACTAATTTACCTAATGGGATCAAAAAATACTAAAAAGTTACTGCTGAGCTGTTTTTTACTATTAGGCATCTTCTCTGCCTATTCTCAGGTAAAAAACCCTTTTGACGTTCGTTATGAAAACGAACTACGTGGTGATATAACCTTTATAGCCAATAATATTGTCAATAGGCAAGCCAATGGATATTGGGAATACCAATGTGTCAGAGAAAGAAGAGGGGAATGTACAAGGTGGGGCTATGTTTGGGTAAACTCTTATGTTTCCCCAAATGA
>TARA_R110000796_G_scaffold192015_1_pt1 | contig 12242 bp, 10 predicted proteins | sample TARA_R110000796 | Tara Oceans TARA_R110000796 (sample SAMEA4397815) | marine metagenome | biome: Polar Biome; feature: [SRF] surface water layer (ENVO:00010504); material: water (ENVO:00002006), including particulate matter (ENVO:01000060) such as... | depth 5 m | reverse complement strand
CAATGGGGGTGATCGTGCCGGCATCCGATCCCGGGATGACATCGCGCGGGCCGGTGGCGTCATAGGCGGCCACGGGTGTGCCCGACGCCATGGCTTCCAGCACGACAAGGCCGAACGTGTCGGTCACGCTCGGAAAGACGAAGACGTCCGCACTGGCATAGCAGGCGGCGAGCTCTTCATTGAACTTCGCGCCGAGGAAGACGACATCCTTGTAGCGCTTCTGAAGTTCTTCGCGCTGCGGGCCGTCGCCGATGATGACTTTCGTGCCCGGCAGGTCCAGTTCGGCAAAGGCTTCGATGTTCTTTTCCACGGCGACGCGGCCGACATTCAGGAAGATCGGACGGGGCAGGCCCTCGAACGGGTCGCCGGGCTGGCCTTCCTCGATCCGGCGGTCGGGATTGAACATCTTCGTGTCCACGCCCCGGCTCCAGGCGACGAGATTGATGAAGCGCTGGGCCTCCAGCTCCTCCACCATGGAGGGCGTCGGCACCATGACCTTGCCGGAATATTTGTGGAACCAGCGCACGAAGGAATAGCCGGCCCGGGTCGGGATCGGCATGCGCGCGGAGACATATTCCGGGAAACGGGTGTGATAGGCGGTCGAGAAGGGGTGCTTCACCGTCAGGCACATGGCGCGACCCGCCATGCCGAGCGTGCCTTCGGTCGCGATATGAATCGCATCGGGCTCGAATTCGTGAAACCGGTCTTCGATCCGGCGCCGGGCGAACAGGGCCAGCTTGATTTCCGGATAGGTCGGCAGGGGCATCGTCCGGAATCCCTGGCCGGGATGAACGATCTCCCAGACATGGCCCATCGCCTCTGTCTCTTCGATCACGCGCTTCATTGTGCGCACGACGCCATTAACCTGAGGGTCCCAGGCGTCGGTTACGAGCATGATGCGCATGAGCGCTCCTTCAACAGCCCCAGCAGTCGGGCGCAATGTGGCCGTGTTGGCCCACTGCGTAAAGAGGCCAGCCTGCGTTGAACTTCTCTCGCATCAGGTCATCTGAAAAGATATAGATAATCCTGAAGAGGTGCTGATCGGGGCAGGACTTACCCGGTTTTCGCCATTTCTGGCTGACAATTGATCCTATGCCTTCTGGCTCACACTTATCGGACCGATACCCTTATGGCTGACACGCTCGCACTCGACAAAATTGACTGGCACTCGCTCGACCGGATCAAGTTTGCGGATGAGGAGGCCTTGCTGGAAGATTTGCTCAAGCAGGGGCCTCTGTCCGACGATCTGAGGCAAGCCACGATGCGGCGGGCGCTGGAACTGGTCGAGACCGCCCGGGCACGCGGGCGCGACAAGGGCATGATGGAAAGCTTCCTGGAGGAGTTCGGCCTGTCCAATGCCGAAGGTCTCGCGCTGATGTGCCTGGCCGAGGCTTTGCTGCGGGTTCCCGATGCCGAGACACGGGACGAACTGATCGCCGAGAAGATCCGCTCCGGCGACTGGAGCGCGCATCAGGGGCAGTCGGAGTCCTGGCTGGTCAATGCCTCCACCTGGGGGCTGATGCTGACCGGGCAGGTGATCGGGGTGCCGGCCAGCCTGAAGAAGGGGCCGGCCAGTTTCATCCAGGGCCTGATCCGCGAGAGCGGCGAGCCGGTGATCCGCGCCGCCATGATGCAGGCCATGCGGATCATGGGCGAGCAATTTGTCCTTGGACGTACCGTGAAGGACGCCCAGAAACGGGGTCGCCGGATGGTCAAGGCGGGCGACGCGGCGCATTTCAGCTTCGACATGCTGGGGGAAGGGGCCCGCACGGCCGATGACGCCGCGCGGTATCTGAAAGCCTACCAGAATGCCATTGATGGCGTCGCAGCCGAGAAGGACAAATCCACCGCGCCGGAGCAGGGCAATGGCGTGTCCGTCAAACTCTCTGCGCTCCATCCCCGCTATGAGGCGGTGAACCGGGCGCGCATCATGGATGAGATGTATCCGTCCGTGCTGGACCTGTGCGAGCGGGCGGCAAAGGCGAACATCAATCTCTGTCTCGACGCAGAGGAAGCTGACCGGCTGGTGCTGAGCCTGCAAATTCTTGAGCGATTGGCCCGTGAGCCGTCCCTGAAAGGATGGAATGGGCTGGGTCTTGCCGTACAGGCCTATCAGAAGCGGGCAGGCGAAGTGATCGAGCGGCTGAAAGAACTCGCCGTACAGACCGGCCATCGCTTCATGGTGCGGCTTGTGAAGGGCGCCTATTGGGACAGCGAGATCAAGCACGCCCATATCGAAGGCTATCCCAACTTCCCGGTCTTCACGACCAAGGCCGGAACAGATTTCAATTATCTGGCGTGCGCACGCAAAATGCTGGAAGCCAGGGATGCCATCTATCCGCAATTTGCCACGCACAATGCGCATTCGGTGGCAGCCATTGAGCTGTTGGCGGAGGAAGTCGGAAACCCTTCCTTCGAATTCCAGCGGTTGCATGGCATGGGGGAAGCCCTCTATGGCGCGGCCGGGCTTGGCCGCCGGGTGCGGGTCTATGCCCCGGTCGGCGCGCACAAGGATTTGCTGCCCTACCTCGTCCGGCGCCTGCTGGAAAATGGGGCGAATACGAGTTTCGTTCACTCCTTCCTTGATCCGGACGTGCCGGCTGAACACGTTGTCGCCGATCCGATCGTCAAGGTGGAGGTCGGCCCTCGGCGTCATCCCCGCATCCCGACGCCCCCACGTCTGTATGGCGCCGAACGTCGCAATTCCTCCGGGCTCGACCTGAGCCAACGAAGCGTGCGCGAGGACATGGCCGCCGCGATCAGGAGCTTCCGCGACAGCCCGGCCATTGCGGCGGGGCCGATTGTTTCAGGCAAGGCCATTTCCGGCGGTGGGGACATGGTCCGTGTGCCCTTCGATACGGAAACCGTTCTCGGCAGCTGCCGCGAGGCGCAGGAAGGCGACATCGACAAGGCCCTGGCCGCCGCCAGCAAGTTTCAGCCCGGCTGGGATGAGTTAGGCGGTGCGGAACGGGCGAAACATCTGCGCGCCATGGCTGACGTGCTCGAAGTGAATGCTGAACGCCTGATTGCACTGATGGCCCGCGAAGCAGGAAAGACATTGCCGGACGGGATCGCGGAAGTACGAGAGGCCGTCGATTTCTGCCGCTACTACGCCATGCAGGCCGAAGCCGAATTCACGACGCCGCAGAAGCTGCCCGGACCGACCGGCGAAACCAATCACCTCTCCCTGCATGGGCGCGGCGTCTTCTGCTGCATCAGCCCGTGGAACTTCCCGCTGGCCATCTTTACGGGCCAGATCGCGGCAGCGCTTGCGGCAGGGAATGCCGTTGTGGCCAAGCCTGCCGAACAGACGCCTTTGATTGCCTTCGAGGCGGTCAAACTGTTCCAGAAGGCCGGCCTGCCGGTGGATGCGCTGCATCTGTTGCCGGGCGGGGGCGAATCCGTCGGCGCCAAGCTGATCAGCGATCTCCGCGTGTCGGGAGTCTGTTTCACCGGCGGCACGGTGACGGCGCGCATCATCAACAAGACGCTGGCCGACCGCGACGGCCCGATCATTCCGCTGATTGCGGAGACGGGCGGCCTGAACGGCATGTTCGTCGACACCACGGCGCTGCGTGAGCAGGTGATCGATGACGTGATCCAGTCGGCGTTCGGCTCTGCGGGCCAGCGCTGCTCGGCGCTTCGGATCGTGTTCCTGCCTGAAGATACGGCAGATCACCTGATCGAGGGCCTGATCGGTGCAATGGATGAATTGAACATCGGCGATCCTGGCCTGCCCTATACTGACCTTGGCCCGGTCATCGACGCGGAATCCCGCGCCTCCCTGCAAGCCTATGTCCTGACGATGAAGGATGAGGCCAAGCTGTTGCACCAGATTCCGGCGGGGCAGATCGGGGAGACGGGCTATGGTTTCGGACCAGTGCTGCTGGAACTGAAATCCATCGACCAGATCTCCGAGGAGAAATTCGGCCCTATCCTGCATGTCCTGCGGTACGATCCGGACGATATTACCGAAGTTGGCTCAGCCCTTAAAGCAAAGGGCTACGGGCTTACCTTGGGCGTGCATTCGCGGCTTGAAAGCTTCCAGCGCGAGGTCCGCGAGGCCTGCCCGGTGGGGAATACATACGTGAATCGCTCAATGACCGGCGCGGTTGTGGGTGTGCAGCCCTTTGGCGGGGAGGGGCTCTCCGGCACCGGGCCGAAAGCCGGTGGACCGCACTACTTGCATCGTTTTGCAACTGAGCGCACCCTGACGGTGAACATCACGGCGCAGGGCGGGGACGCCGAACTGCTCAGCCTGTAACGGAGGTCCGCATGAAGAAACTTGTTCTGGCAGCGCTGACAGGGGCGCTGTTACTGACGGCCGGGTGCCAGAAAAAGGTGCGAGATCTTTCCGATGTGAGTGAGGCGTCTGGTGAAGCGGAGAGCACAGGCGGCGAAGACACGACCGTGGATGTCGCGACAATTGCTTCGGTGGATGACCTTCCGCGCGAGATCATTATCGACGAGGATTATCTCAAGGCCGAAGTAACGATCGACGAGGCCGTCTTCTCGAAGGCGCCTGCCATTGGCATGGATCTGGTCGAGAATGCGCAAATCCGTATCGAAGCGATGACGACGGATGCTCAGGAATACCAGAAAGCGGATCCGACCTATTTTCGTCCCTATGGCCTGCGGATCAAATGGGGAATTGTCGCCGAGGCCGGCAATATCGTGAGCCTGGAAGGCTTCCATTACACATTCACCGGCGGCGCGCATGGCAACTATTTTACCGCGGGGCGTCTCTACAATGGGGTGACCGGCGAGCCGATGCGGCTGAGCACGTTCCTGCGTGAACCGCAGGCCGCCATAAAGGGCCATATGGACACGGTCTGGACGGAGATTGCCCGCCAGAAAGTGAAGAAGAGCGGAAACGTATCAGACCTCGAACGTTTCCGGGCCGAGGCGATGGAACTGGTCAGTGCTGACATGGTGCTGGCGAGCGAAGTGAATTTCGTGCCCTCAGATGTTCCGAACAAGTTCGGCGGATACACGATTCACTTTGCGCCCTATGATATCGGCTCCTACGCCGAAGGCGCCTATCATATGACTGTACCGCAATCAGCTTTTCGGGATGCTGTGAAACAGCAATATCTGGCGCTCTTTGATGGGGAACCGGTGCCAGTCGAACGGCTCGGTGAATAGGACCGGGACAGCGTCTACTCGACCGTATCGTGATCAATCTTCAGGAGTCGCAGGCGCGAGGGGCTTTCTTGCAAAATATCTTCCAGGCCCGGCCAGCTTTCGCCTGAGCTCAGTCTTGCATAGACAGGGGCCAGGCTCGGATCTGCATCCGTTTCAGGAATAGTGCACACGGCGACATAGTCATACGGCGCCAGCGCTTTGCGGCGGAGTTCGCGGTCGGTCAGGACAAATGTCTGAAAGACGCGCTCCATACCTGATGAGGCACGATGGAATGGAATGGCTGCGACTGTGTGGGGGGTGCCAGATTTCTGGAACTGTTCAGCCAGTGTGATTGAAAGCCCGGCGGGCGCCATGATCCGCGAAGGCGGCAACGTCTCCAGCATGGAAAAATCGGCACTGCGGCAGGAATCGCCTTCCATATAGTCGATCATGGTGAGCGCCCGACCGTCCGGCTTCACGAATAGGAAAAATGATCCAAGCAGCAAGACGGGAACGGTCAAGGCAATCAGCAGGGGACGAACCGTCCTGGCCTGCCTCGAAGTTTCTATGAATAGAGGAACGAACAGGGGAAGGAGGGCGGCGGGAAATTTGAAATTCCGCATTTGCCATGCGGTGATAAGGACGCCCAGGCTTGCGATCACCAGCAGAAGGACAATTTCCGGCTGTTTGCCCCTTATGCTCGCCCAGGCGCAAATCATCAGTGACAGGATGACCAGGAAGATCAGCGTCAACATCTGCTCGCCGCGCGCGAAGGATGCAACCGGCCCTTTTTCCTGAACCACATTGTCCAGCCAATAAGTGCGTGCGGTTTCGTTGATCATATTGTAGGGGCCGGATTGGCATTCGGGGAAGGCGAGCCACAATCCTGCGAGTACGAGGATTCCCCCACCCAGAAGCACGGCCAGCCGGGAAGCCGGCGATTTCAGTCCCGCCCATCGCCATGCGAACGCTGACCCCGCCGCGACTACTCCTCCGGCGCAGAGAGCGCTGATCCATGGCGCAGAGAACGCATCGCAATGCGTTTGAAAGATAGCCCCGCCATTCAATAACAAGCCTGCTGGAAGCGTCAGCGCAACAAGAGTAATGCCGGTCCATGCGAGTTTTGCGGGGAACCCGGATTGCGGTTGGATAGCCGCGAAAAGAGCAATCCCGCTGAGGCCCACCGCAATGTAGGGGGCGCATTCCAGCCCCACTGCGATCGACAGGATGCTGGCAATTCCCACCAGGATTCCAGCATGGCGATGCGGTGAAACGATCCCGAGACAGAAGGCGAGCAACAGGACCATCTGGACATTGTGATGATCGATGCGGTTGGGCATGAATTCGATAATCGCGAAATAAGACGCGATGGCCGCAGCCCCGACATGAAGCAGGCTGGGGGCGCCCCCCAGTATGTGGCGGATCAGTTTTACCGCCAGCCACACATAAGCGACCAGGCACAGCAATGGCACGACAAAGCGCGCGATGGCGAAGGCCGCGTCCTGCCCAAGGGCGGGCTGAAAGAGCCATGTGACGACAACATAGGGAAGGTCGACAAGGCGCGACCAGGGCGAGACGTAAGGTTCGGGCATGGCCAGAAAAGGCCACGTCAGATCGTGCCACTCTCCGTCGCGCAGCAAATCAGTGATCTGTAATTGCCGGGCGATGTCATCAATATCCTGGACAGTGCTGCCATTGATGGCATCTGCTCCGAGCAGGCATAGCGCCACTACCAGAAAGACGAGCGCTGGGAATACTGACGCAATCCCTTTGTCTCGTAATATGGTGTCCGGCTGCACGGCCCTCAGGCTCCCCAATGTCTCCAGCGGGCAGACTAGACTGAAAACATGAAGAAAAGCCCAAACGGACCGCCTATAAGACGGATCAATTCGTGCAGGCGTTATAGGCGAAATCGCGCCGGTTTGATCCGTCTTCCAGGGCGATATGGGCGAGCAGTGTGTCGCTGTCGCGCTTATAATGGATCAGTTGGGGATAGTCATGCGCGCCATTGAGGAAGGTGACGGACTGGTTGCCCTGCAGGCTCTCGACGAATTTCGAAGGGCCGACACCGGCCGGATACACGTTGAGCACGTAAAGCGGACCGGGCTGGATATGCATCTGTTCGAAGAAGCTGACGCCGCCCTCGTCCAGCGTCAACGCATAGCCGAATAAATGGCCGGCTTCCGGCGCCGACCAGACTTCCTTGGCCTTCCCGCTTTCGCTGGTCCAGCAGCCTGTCAGCCAGCCAAGCCGATGCTCCTGTGGGAGCGGCTCAATCGTCTGGGCCGACGCGCAGCCGGCGAGAGCGAAGAGGCCAAGCAAGGCTCGTCTCATGAGGTCACCAGTGTGCAGCCAAGGCCGGGATCAAACCGCGCTTCTGACTTCACAAGCCCGCCGAGCACGCTGGCGCGGGTGACCTGGCCGTCATCGGTAAAGGTCACAGCGCTGACATCGGATGTGAAATCGGTCTTGCAGCTCTCCAGTCCGCGCTCGGCAACGTGCAGACAGGAGCAGACCATCTTTGCGCCATAGGCTGTCGAGACCTCGGCGAATTCGACCTGTCCCTTCAGCCAGAAGTGCCAGACAAGGCCGCCGAGAACGACCGTGACAGCAATGACGACCAGAAGTGCTTTGACGAGTTTCATGAACTGCCCCTAAGTTTCCCGGAAAGAGTAGGGGAGAGACGCCATGTGGCGCAAGATTTTCGTTTCGGGACTGGCCGCAATCGGGATGGCGGGGGCTGCTGCCGCGCAGGCTCTCGTGCCCCTTCCGCCCCAGCCGGAGGGCCTCGCCTGGCCCACGCAGGAATGGGAGACAGGCGAGATTCCTGAAGAGACCGTGGCCCTCGTGCAGCCGCTCATCGACCAGGCAATGGCTGGCAGGCTGGAAAACGAGATGGGCGAGACCCGTGCCCTCGTCATTGTGCATCATGGAAAAATCGTGGTGGAAACCTATGCCGATGGCTTCGGGCCGGACACGAAGCAGGTTTCGTGGAGCATGGCGAAGTCGGTGACATCTGCCCTGGCGGGCCGGGCTGTGGAACTCGGCCTGATCGAGGATTTGGACGCGCCAATGCCCACGCCGTTCGATGAAGGCGATCCGCGGGCGGAGATCAGCTGGCGCCAATGGCTGACCATGACGGACGGGCTCGACTATACCGAGATCGGCGCCACGAGCATGGCAGAGAATGATGTCATACAGATGATGTACGGGGCGGGCCGGTTCGATGTGCTGGAATACATCAAGGACGAACTGCCGCCGCTGCATGAGCCGGGGACGGTGTGGAACTATTCGACGGCGGCGTTTCACCTGATTGGGAATGCGTTGCAGGGGCTGGCGGCCAGCGATTCCTCGTCCGCCGCCTTTTCCGACTGGTTCAGGCGGCAATTCAGCGACCAGATCGGCATGAATGCCGTCATCGAGTTCGACCCCGCCGGCACTTATCTTGGCGGGTCCCTCGTCTGGGCTTCAGCGCGGGATTTTGCGAAGTTCGGCTATCTCTACCTGCGCGATGGGGTGTGGGACGGCGAGCGCTTGCTGCCGGAAGGCTGGGTCGATTTCTCGCGTGCCCATCCTGAAGTCCCAAAGGAAAACGTCTATGGTGCAGGCTTCTGGCTCACCACGGATGGCGCCGCGCCAGTGCCGGATTACCAGCGCCGCGACGCGCCGCCTTGGGACAGTTTTGCGGCTGAGGGCCATGAAGGCCAGACAATCTTCATCGTGCCGAGCCGCGACCTTGTCATTGTGCGGCTCGGCCTGATGAGCAATGAGGGTGAGAACTGGCCGCGCCTGTTCCGCTGGAATCAGGCGCTAGCAAGCGCCTTTCCCGTCGTCGAGCCGGGTGAAGTCCTAATCCCCTGACACCATGAAATGCGCCATCAGGGTCGTGACCGGTTTGGATCGTTCGTCCTGCCAGGCTTCGGCGCGGACTGAACACATGCGGCGGCCCATCTTGGTGATTTCGGCGCGGGCGTAGAGATCCTTGGCATGGCCCTGGCGCAGATAGTCGATCGTCAGATTGATCGGGCGCGGCGGCCGGGGCAGATGTTCCGTCACAAGAAACACCTGTGCCTGTGAGGTCAGCTCAAGGAAGGCTCCGATTGCGCCGCCATGAATGGCCTTGATCATGAAATTGCCGATCAGTTTTTCCTGATAAGGCATGATCATGGTCATCTCGTCGCCCATGACTTCGCATTTGAGGCCCATCTCCTGGGCGAGCGGGGTGCGGGCAATGAAGGCGCGGACTTCGTCGGCGCGGGTCTGGCCAGCGATTTCAATATCGTCTGCCATTACATCGTCCTCATACTGTCGACTGAGCGGGGCTTGTTGATGGCGAAGGCGCCGGCGGCGGTCGCGATCATCTTGTCGCGGCTTTCATGATAGGCCCAGGCGCGCGTGAAACAGATGTTCCGCGTGACATGATAGCACTCGGCCTCGCCAATGATGTCGCGGCCCTTGTCAGCCGGCCGCATGTAATCGAGCCGCAGGTCCAGCGTTGCCACGAAGCGGGGCTTGGGGAGGGCTGAGCTGGCGGCCGTGCCACAGAGATTGTCGAGGAACGCTGTCAGAACGCCGCCATGGATGACGCCTGTGTCCGGGTCGCCAACAAGGCGCTCCTTCCAGGGCTGCAGGCCCCAGACATGGCCTTTCTCGATACGGGTGAACCGGAAGCCCATGCGACGGCCCCACGGGATTCCTCCGCTGATCATCTCAATGTTTTCGTTCATCACCTCCCAGGGTTCGGGAGATGACGTGGCGTCATCGCTCATATTGGTCCTCATTCGTTTGACGAGTCGTTCTGCCCGGATAACATCATCGGGAAAAGAGCGAAAACAAAGAGCTCACGTGGAGGAAGACAAAATGGCATTCGATGGCGCGACGAAGCCCAAGGCCTGCATCATCGGGGCAGGGTGTTCCGGTTTCACCATGGCGAAGCGGCTGAAGGATTTTGACATCCCGTATGATTGTTTCGAGATGTCGGACAATATCGGGGGCAATTGGTACTACAAGAACCCGAATGGGGCCTCGTCCTGCTACCAATCCCTGCACATCGATACCTCTAAATGGCGTCTGGCTTTTGAGGACTATCCGGTGCCGGAGGACTGGCCGGATTTCCCTCACCATGCCCAGTTGCTTCAGTATTTCCACGACTATGTCGATCATTTTGGCCTGCGCGAGACAATCACGTTCAACACGGCGGTGACCGATGTGGCGGACCTGCCAGGCGGCCGTTGGAAGGTCACGCTCTCGACTGGTGAGAGCCGCGAGTATGATGTGGTCATCGTGGCCAATGGCCATCACTGGGACCCGCGCATGCCGAAATATCCGGGCTCATTCGACGGCCATCAGGTGCATTCGCACAATTATACCGATCCCTTCGAGCCGTACGATTTCCGGGGCAAGCGGGCGATGGTCGTCGGGGGGGGAAACTCCGCGATGGACATCTCGTCGGAATTGTCCCAGCGGCCGCTGACAGAGCGTCTGTTCATTTCCATGCGGCGGGGCGTGTGGGTGATGCCGAAATACATGGACGGACAGCCTTCGGACAAGGCGGTGCTGCCGGCCTGGTTGCCGTCGAAGGTCGGGCGGGCGCTGGCGCGCAAGAAGATCAAGAAGACGATCGGCATGATGGAGGATTATGGCCTGCCCAAGCCGGACCACGAGCCTCTGGACGGTCACCCTTCTGTGTCCGGTGAATTCCTGACGCGGGTTGGCTGCGGCGACATCTGCCCGAAGCCGGGTATTGAACGCCTCGATGGCGACGGTGTGGTCTTTACGGATGGCACGCGGGAAAAGATTGACGCGATTGTCTGGGCGACGGGCTACAATGTGACTTTCCCCTTCCTGAAGCAGGATGATCTCACGCCGAAAGACAATGTCTTCCCCCTATTCAAGCGCATGGTGAAGCCGGGGCGGGAGACGATCTTCTTCCTCGGACTGGCTCAGCCCTTGCCCACGCTGGTGAACTTTGCCGAGCAGCAATCGAAACTCGTCGCGGCGGCTTTGAACGGGGATTATGCGTTCCCGTCGGCGGATGAAATGGAACGGATTACCGAGGAGGACGAGAAAGAGCATCTCGGCCATTTCTATGACAGTCCGCGCCACCGAATGCAGGTAGATTTCAATCTCTATTGCCGGGATCTGAAAAAGGAAATTGAGCGGGGAGCAAAACGCGCGCGCGTCGTTGCCTGATGTTAACCGGTGCGGGGGCATAAAGAGGACCCATGACCCGTTTGCTCTTGCTTTCCGCCGCCTTGCTGCTGGCTGCCTGCGCTTCGCCCGCGCCGGTCAAGATTCATTATCCCCCCCAGTCTGTGCCAAGCGCGGGGGCTGGCGTGCCACCGGCAGCCGCCGCCACGGAGCAGGGGCCCTTTGCGCCGAACGCGTATCTGCGGGCCTGCTATGGCATTCGCGTATCCAATTCTCCGATTGTCGACGAGGATGGCTGGGTGCTGCACTACAAGCCGATTGTGGTGGTGAATGGTATTCCTCTGGCGGCTGCGCCCGCGAATGATGTTTGCCTGACCTCCGGCTTTGGCCAGCGCTTTGGCCGGCGGCATGACGGCATCGACTTGCAGTCGCGGCCTGCCGGAACGATCTATGCCAGCGCGCCGGGCAAGGTCATCGAGTCCCGTGTCTCGACCGGTTATGGAAACATGGTGCTGATCGACCATGGCAAGGGCGTTTACACGCGCTACGCCCACCTCGCCTACATCCAGCCGGGCGTTACCAAGGGCGCGAAGATTGGATTCGGCCAGCCGGTCGGGTTTATGGGCTCCAGCGGAAACGCAACCGCCATCCACATCCATTTCGAGATCCTGACCGGCAATTACAACAATCCGCAGGGCTCCAAGGGCCTCGCGCCGCGTGATCCATTTTCATTTCCGCCTTATGAGTATGCTCAGGCCTATTAGGGACTGGGGGCTTTCTGATTTTCCTTCGGGTCGTGTTTGGCATCAACGTGTCGGCCATACGTCAGCGCAAGCCCGATGGGGCCAGCCACGCCGCTGAGAAAGAATTCCCGTTAGCAGCGTAAAAAGTTGACGGGTGATGACGCCTTGGTCATGATGTGGGGCTTCCCTCAGGAAAGGCGTGTATGAGCTCCATCGTAAAGACAC
>TARA_R110000796_G_scaffold1193_7_pt1 | contig 12274 bp, 11 predicted proteins | sample TARA_R110000796 | Tara Oceans TARA_R110000796 (sample SAMEA4397815) | marine metagenome | biome: Polar Biome; feature: [SRF] surface water layer (ENVO:00010504); material: water (ENVO:00002006), including particulate matter (ENVO:01000060) such as... | depth 5 m | reverse complement strand
CAGCGGACCCAGTCTCAATTGAATACATAATAATAAGGATTATAAATAAATGGCTACTGTAAAGTATGGGGAATATACATTTACTCCTTCTCCCAACGTTACTATTCAGAGAGATGTCTTTAAGACTGCTAATAATAGCAAGGTCATAGGGGCGTTATATAGAGTGACCCTAGCCGGGACTAGAATTTCTGGAGCTGGCGACATTGCCGGAACTGGCGATAGTTTTTGGAATTACCTTAATAAAGACTATAGGGTTTTTCAGGCTACCTTTGAAGATTGTGGAACTCAGATTATAGGAAGGCCTGTTGTAGAGTCTATATCTCGTAGTAGTGATAACTTCTGGGCTTCTACAAATACTTATGATATAGAGCTCGTCTTTGCTGGTTCTCATATAAGTGGAATTGAAGATTATGTTGGATATGGATTAAATTTAGAAAGCCTTTCTACATCTTATAGTCATAGTTATATAAATAAGCCAATTAAGTTTGGACAAGAACAAAGCGATTCTATTATACAGGTTGATAGAGGTATTAGTGTAAAAGGAATATCTGTAGGATCTGGTAATGATATAGCAGCAGGAGGAGCAGACCCATTCCCAGACATTAATGGTTCAGGACTTAGCTCAACAGCATTCAACAATGCAGTCAATTATGTAACAGGAGTATTAGGGGCACAAGGGACTGGATTTCAGATTCCTTACATGACAAATATAATCCTTGAAGTCCCCGCAGGAACAGAACAATTCCTAGTTGAAAGATCTGTTGATGGCAGCCCAGAAGAGGGAACACTAAGTGTAAACGACACCTATTTTCTATTCCCAACAGGAAATACTGCAAATAGACCAGTTGGACATGCTGCTTCCGATAGCTTTACTCTTTCTTCTGAGTTTACTTCTGATCAAGGAGTAGGTACAGTCTCGCTGCAAGGAGATATCAAAGGATATTCCTCATATTCTAATGTAGGTACTCTAAAGGCAGTGCCCGACAAGACAGCCTTCGAGAATGCTAGCGGATATTTTGAAGCTGCTATAAGTCAGGGTATTTTTGGAACTAGAGCACAGACTTTGTTTGATGGTACATTAGGGTCGAACATTTCCGGAGCTTCTTCAACTAATTTAAATACTGGTAACCCAAGATCTATATCTTATAGCTATAATATAGAAGAGGGTTCTGTTAATTATAGTTTAAGCTATGACAATAGTCCTGCACATTGTGTTAATGGTGTCTTATCAGAAACTATCTCAACAAGCAAACAGGCGGCAGTTCCTATTATAGCCCAACATACAGTATTAGGTAGAGCTGCTGGGCCAATTATACAGGACATAGGAACAAAAACTGCCAGTACTTGGGATTTGAATATTGAGGCTGTAGTAGTACCTCCTAGCGGATGTGTTGCGGCAACCGCCTTTTCTTATACTCCGGACTATAGTACTGTAGTAGCTGGTGTAGAAACAGCTCTTACATCTTATACGTATTTTAAGACAGCAGATAGCGAATCATTTGATGTAAAAACAGGAAGATATACTAGAGCTGTAAGCTGGATTTATACGGAGTGTAACTAATGGGACAGGTTTGTAGCAATTTACCATCTAATATTGTTGGACCATTTAAACAGACCTTGTTTTTAGGTTGTACAGTAAAATCTTTTACTTCTACCGTTGGGTGGAATGAACAAGAAACCAATGTCACTGTCGAGCTAATTGAAGACACTTGCGCTCCTGCTGCTGGAAGTACAAAACATTACTATCCAAGACCCGGCATCTCCTCTCTTTGGAATGCTGCTGATCCGGGCTTTCAGAGTCCTACCGTTGGAGCTCCAGTATATTTTAGAGTAGAAGACTTCGAGTTTGCCGGAGTTATCCAGTCTTGGTCGAGGAAAGATGATTCGTCTAATTTTCCATCTTATTCAGTAACAATTTCTGACCCAAGATTTTTACTTGAGAATCTGACAATTATAACTGGAGAGTATGCTGGAGAAGTAAAAAATGTTCCGAACTTAGTTAATGCTTATGGATGGTTAGAAAGTATTAGTGGAGACGTTTGTCAACTTGACGCTGGACTAGATTGTAGACCATGTACCCTAGCCAGTGGGGAATTTCCTCACTCATCAACTGAGGTACGTCCTCTTCTAGGATCTCCTGCAGATGGTTTTGGAGGGGCAAATGAAAATAATGAAGGCGTTCCTTGGCTCAGGCTAAAAGAAGCTATCCAGATACTTTTATCTGGCAATACACATACAAAGTATAGTCCTAAGGGGTACGCTGTATTTAGGGGTCATTCTCCAACTGGTATCCCTTCTCCTGCGAATGGTATGGGTAGAATAGAGGCAGACGATTTTGATGCCCAGATAATCTCAGACTATAACGGGAATGGTTATACAACAAACTATATAGTAGATATTGATGAGATACCTTTCTCTCCAATACATTATAGAATAGGTGCTACAGACCAGAGTTTATTATCTCTTATTTCTCAGGTATGTGCGGATGCTGGATGCGACTTCTATATAGAGCTTATCCTAACGGGCTCTTTAGATAAGGTAATTAAAGTAAGGACTGTAAAAAGAAGGTCTCAGCCTGACCTTGGAGAAATAGAAACTTTTCTTAATAATAATAATGACTATCTAATATCTAAGAATGTTGGAAGGGAACTACGTAATGAGCCTACATCGGTATTCTTATATGGCGCTAATGTTGAATCTATATATGAAGTAGTCCCTACTGGTGCTGGAGGAAGCTTAAATATAGATCAGTGGCTTCCTAATAATTGGCATGAGATACCTGTAACTCAACATTGGGGATTTGACAGTAAAGGACAATTCCAAGATGTCACTTATTTTACTGGCACTAGAAATGGTTCTGTTATTTCAGAGTGGGATATAGATACAGATATTCTAGGTTTGCAACAGCAATTGGCTAAACCTCTCGTAAACCTGTTAGGGGTTGCGAAAACAAATGCTGTAATTACTGAAACTGAGTTCAGGGCAGCTATGACAAGTTTTGATACTTGGTACAACTACACTCTTTTTGCAGGAATAACAGGAGGAGCTGGGTATGAGGCCACACTGTATGATTCTAACATAGGAACTGCCTTCGGCAATTTAATAAAACAAAGTAATAATTTTGGAACAGGCCTCCAGCCCGGTGGAATAAAGACTAAGCTATCTACTGAGCACCCCTCAGCCTTGGCGTCCCATACGGTTCCTAACCAGATTAACTTAAGTGTAGGATCATTTAGGGCTCCAAATTCTCAGAAGAAGAAAGATCTTGAGAAGATGCACTCCTTTATTAAGGCTATTGCAGATGAAAATTATGGCAAAAAGTTTGTTGTTAAAGTGCCAGAGATATGCTATTATAAAGATCACCAGAGCGATAACTATATCTTCTCAGATAGTCCATCCAATGCTGGATATCCCTCTTCTGGAGTGTCCGGAGTTCTTGGAATACCTATAGCAAGTAAGGATATAGAGAAGTTTGAAGAAGAAGATACGGCAAAGATACGGGGAATTGCTAGGTATTTCTTTGATTCTGTGACTGACCCGGAAATTCTTAAGACAGGAGCTTATGAGATTAAAGGTAGTGAATTTGTAAAGATTCAAGACAGACTTTATTGTCCAATGTCAGTAGAGAACAAGGTCTATTTATTTCCAACTGGAACTGCTCCAAACACAGGTGTGATTCCAGCAGTAATTGTAGATATAAAAACATCCGTTTTCACTGGAGATCCTAAGCTTCCAACTAATCAAGGAGCTTATTCTTTAAACACTGCCGGAGGTTCAGCTGCGAGTAGTCCAGAGGTTAAGGTCAAAGGAGATATTCTCGGCACAACCCTTGCGACAGCAATGTCTTTTATGCCTCATTCTTATACTCCTTCTGGTATGGCTATTCCTATGAAGAGCAACACTCAGAGATATGGGCCGTGGGGATACGTCGGCCCAGCAGGTCCTGTAAGATTCGCAGAAGATACTGACTTAGCCCCTTGGAATTATCAGGGCTATGACATAATGAATTCTGGAGCCATAGAGAAGGTCGTCGATGGTTTAACTTTTATGCAGGCTGGAGAAAGAGGAGGGTTTACTTTAGTTGGGTATCCAGTAAAACAATTAGGTCAAGACTTAAGATCTCCTAATAAATCATTTAGTTCTTTAGTTCTGGAAGATAAGACTACAAATTATGGAACATATAAATATATATCAACTACCCCTATGGATGGATCTTTTGGTCCTAACATAACAAGTATCAATGTTAGTATTGGAGAAGGAGGAGCCACTACCACCTATGAGCTTGCCACCTTTACTCCCTCTTTTGGTAGAATGTCTAAGATAAATGCAAATAGATTAAAAGAGGTGGCAAAGCAAAGAGCTGAGAACAAGAAGAGCAAAAGAGAAATAGAGAAGCTAATCTCCCTAACCAAAAAAGGAGGAGGCGTTGGTTTCTCTGCTATAATTGGTCTGATAAAAGATCAGGTTGAAGGCTTTATAGGGGGAGATAATAAGAATCAAGCTAAAAATCTTATGATCGGAGCTAGCTCTACTCTGTCAGGAGGGGATTCAGATGATAATGATTTGCCAATTGCCGCATCTTCTGATAGTAGTATTGTAGCAAACAGATCAGATATAAGAAATGAAGCTTTCAGTAAAACAGCAATAATGAGTCAAGAGGGGATGTTTCGTCCGGTTTCCAAGTCTGGAGATGGAGATCTTCCCGGATTCACCCCAAACACTAACGTAGTTGCAGGAAACGAATCTCATTCTCAATGTCCTATGGGACCTATAGATGAGTGGACCCGACCTATAGTCAACTGTAGCTATCTAGATCCAATGACATCGTCAGGTCAGGATAAACACTGTGTCGATGCTGATAACGAAGCTTATCATGATATCCTTCAAGTTGGTTTTGGAGACAGTATTGATCAATCCGGAGGCTATGGTACTACTGATCTAAGAGAGTTTATTTCTAGGGGAAATGATTGTCCCGAAGATTTTAGATTCTTAGCTACAAAAGGACCTATGGTTATCAATGGTTGGGGATATGACTTGCAAGGAAAGCCAATTCCTAATGAGGCAGACAATGTATCTTCAGCAAGAAATGGTATATATACTTCTGAAAATTTAACAGATCAATTTATGTCCGGCTGGCTTAAGAAATCAAAAACTTGGCCAGTTGCACCAGTAGACTTAAGGTTTGACAGGTCGAGAGGAGTCTGGACGGTTCCAAATAATTTCAGAATAGTTCAGATTCATAACACTGGAGCGTCAGCTATAACTCAAGGAGGTAGCGGTTTTACTAAAGTTTTGAATCCTTCCACTTTATACGGCAGTGGAGGAAGTGCAATATCAACACAGTCAATCAGTCTATCCGTTCCTTCTTGGTTTAGCAGTCCTTTTGAGACAGGGCAAAAAGCCTATGCCTTCTATGATACAAGTGATTCTAAGTGGTATCCTATACCCGAAGGATCAGGATCAGGATCTTCTTCCAATCAATATATAAGTCACGTGAATACTTGTAGTGGTGATCCCACTAGCACTGTATCAGGAGAGCTCTTCAATCATATAGCTTTTGGTACAGGCCTTATGGTAACTGGAGCAGATCTTTTATACCAGATAAATACAACTCATTCGATTACAGATGCGAAGTATTGTGATGAGTCCCCTAATGTTGTGGATGCAGTTTTCGACCATCTTATTATGGGCGAGGGTCTAGATGTAACAAATAAAACAGGTTGTAGTTATTCGATTTCTGCAAACCACAGTGTTAATGATAAAGTATATTGTGACTACGATGAGCCAACTGTAGTCAACAAATTTTTTACCAAATTGAGCTTTGGTCAAGGACTAAGGGTCGTTGACGATGACTTAGACGATCCAAAGTGCGAATTCACCATTAATGCAGATCACCTTATTAATGATACTGCATATTGTGATTACACCCCATCCGTAGCCAACAAATTTTTTAGAAAGTTGACCTTTGGTCGAGGACTTCAGGTCACTGACGATGACGGAGATGATCCAAAATGCGAATACACTATTAATGCAGATCAGAGGATTAAGAGTGTTGCAGGTCAATGTGATGAGCCTGTACCCACAAATATTGCCAACTATAAGCAGTATAGCAAGATAATTTTTGACAGAGGACTAAAGGTCACTCAAGTTGTAGAGAATTGCGAGTATGTGGTATCCGTTGAAGAAACGAAAATCGGAGTTTCCGGTGTAGGTACGAACGGAATCATGGGCACGCTTCGAGATCTGAGAATAGGGTCTGGTCTTGGTATAATAGCGGATGGCAGTAACCCTTGCAAGTTTACTATTGTAGGTTCTGGCACCAGCGGTTGTCAAAGTTCTGTCGTCGGTCTCGGAGGCATCTCCGTAACTACAGGTATAAGACCTGATGGCTGTCTTGAATACTCTGTTAGCGGTGGAGGTGGAAGTGGAGCATGTACAGGGACCGGAGTAAGCACATTCTCCTTCGTCAGTGCAATATGTTGTTCAGGTAGTGGATTAGATGTCAAATATTCAACGGCTGTTTTTCAAGGTGGATGCTTTAGTGGTCTATCTCAAACTGGCGTATGTACGTAATAAGAAATAAAATAGGATTTTAAATATGCCAGATTTTTCAAAACCTTCAGAATTTATTGGTATTGGACTACCCGGAGACTGCTGTATTTGTGGAACAATAATGATTGGTACAGGGACAAGTAGTTGTAGTGGGGTTTGTGATTCTAAGAATGGTAATTTATATGGAAGCTCTCCCGGAGAAGATGACACGCCTTGCTTTCCTCAAATGTGCTGTCCTTGCTCTCCTACCGGCGATCTGACTTTAACTCTAACTGCTAGTCCCTGTGGCGTCAACGAAACTATAACTTTAAATGCAGCCGATGGAATTAATATATGTAGTGGGACGAACCCTAGACAAGGAAATGGAGGAAGTGAAACCTGCTATAATTACGCAGCGATTTCAGGTGCAGCTGCAAAAGGACAAGCTATACCATATGAAAAATATGGTAAATTAAATCATGTATTTGCGTCTGCTGGGGCTTGTACAGGTGCTAAGGCAGATATCTCTCTTTGTTGTTGTGATGGCACCGTATTGGGCAGTGATCCTATATCTGGAGAGGTAGGAGAATGTCATACATGTAATTATACTTTAAGTATACAATGGAAGGTGATTCACGAGGATAGAGATGCCGATGGAAAATATTGCGACTGTCCAGAAGCAACAGGATCGCCTCCTCTTGTTCCTCTGCTTCCGGGATCAGCTAATTCTGCTGATACTAATGATACTATATATAATAGTTTTTCTCTTATTAATTCTCGTTGCGAACCATTCTATTTAGAGTTCGAAAGTCCAGATGATCTCTATTGGAATTGTGGACCATGTTTGAATGGAAGCGAAACTAGTGATAATGATGTTCAGATAACAGCTACTATAGTACCAGCATAAGGAATAGGTATATGGAAAAAGGATACGATTATAAAAAAATGTCTACTGAAGGATACGAATGTCAGTGTGAGGCAGCAGGATACTGCCCTCTTTTGGGCAGACAGATGAGCGAGAGCCTATATAGTCTATGCAAAACAGATTCTAGGTATAGAAGTCTATTTTTGGAAACAGCTCAGAAAAAAGGGATTCACGATATAGGGGTTCAAAAAAAGTTCAATCACAAACAAAAAGAACAATCTGAACTGCACTCTAAGGCAGATTCTGTCATCTTAGAACTAAAAGAAAATGGAATGGAAGTTGATAATATTTCTGAAGGCTTAGGAGATACTATAGAAAAGGTCTTGAGTAAGTTCGGCATTAACAATGAGAAGATAGAAAGTATCTTAGGGTCTCAAGGTTGCGGTTGTAGTGAACGAAAGAAATGGTTTAATAAAATATTCAGCTATAATAAGGAGAGCTCTGATGAGTAATAATCCAGACGATCTTTCTGATGAGCAGCTCGCAGATGAAGTCATAAGCAAATTTGGCGAAGAAGGAGTAGACCAATACGTCTACCATGCAGCGGAGGCTAGGGGAGGTCTTGGAGACACTATAGAAAATGTTCTCAACAAGCTAGGAGTTACATCGGAAAGAATAGAAAGAATATTTAATGTTGACTCTGAAGGTTGTGGTTGTGGGAAAAGAAAAAAGTTTCTTAACCAGCTTTTCCCTTATTTTAATAAATATAAAGAAGAAGAAGGCTGATGGATTTAAAACAGTTTATAGAAGAGTTATGTAAGTTCCCTCAGATGACTACTATAGAAAGAAAGGCTCTTATTCTAAAACACCTATGGAACACCTCTTTTCTATGTGACGATAAAGATGGGGATATAGTAGAGATAGGATGTTCTTATGGTCAGACATCTATTATAATAAAGAACTTCATAGAGCTGTTTTGCCCCGATAAAGAGTTTTGGGTATTTGACAGCTTCGAAGGAATATTAGGTACTTCTGATAAGGATTCAAACGCTCATGGTCATTGTGAAGATGGAGACCTTGCTTCAAGCTTAGACAATTTTATAAAAAGATTTGATAAATTTGATACAGACCTACCAGATGAGATATTAAAAGTAGATATCAGGGACATGAAGGAAGATGACTTACCTGAGAAGATATCTTTTTGTTATATAGATTTAGATATATATGAGCCCACTAAACATATACTCCCACTTGTATGGAATAGACTTAAAGAAGGTGGAGTTATTGTAATAGATGACTACTATTATGAAGAAGTATTCAATGGTGTTAAGCCAGCAGTAGATGAGTTTATAGAAGAGAACTCAATAGACATATCTCAATATAAAAAAGGAGATAAGATGGAGAATTTCCTACTTGAGTACTTTAATAACAACGAGAGATCTGGATATGCTATTGCTATTTCAAAAAGAACTTCAATTGACACAAAGAATCTAGAGAAACTTTGGTTTAGAGAAGTGTGTCGTAACTTCAAATAAGGTTAAATAAAAAAGGGGGTGTTTAACCCCCCCTTAGTTTTAAAAGACTTCCTGAGACCCTTATCTAGGGATAGGAGGTTTGTATACAAACCAGCCTTTCTGCGGTAAAAACCCTCTGTTCTTATCAGCATAAGCTTGTTCATTAATTCTCTGTTCTTTTTGCTTCTCAGAAAGTTGATCCCATCTAATTTTTGGATAGATTTGACCACCCTTCTTAGTACGTCCAAAGATAACTTTTGCTCGGCAGTCTTTACAGACCACTTCAAGCCAGTCATTTTCCGAACTGTCGTGCCGACAAACAAACTTCACGTTGGGAGAGTTGCACTTTCCACACGCTTGGTGTTGAAAGACTTCTTGAACTCTAGCAACCTGTTTAAATACTTCTTCTTCTGTCTCTGCATCGACTTGAAAAGACAAATCTGGCGTTGCTCTTACACTGGCTTTCATTATTTCTTACCTCCACTATCAAATGTTTCTCTCCATTCGGAATCATAACCCTTAAGGCTATCAGGAATTGACCCAGTACTTCTCTGATATTCAGAAAGAGTACTTAGTAGCATCCGTCCTTGGAGATTGCTTGAATCTCTGACTGAGTTAGCGTTAGGAGATACGCTCTTCACACCCTCAGCCAAATTAATATCTAGTCTTTTGCACATCTGGTTGAGAGCCAAGATCTGCTGATCTGTAATATCTTCCTCAGAAGCCAGCACATCATCATCAGACGTTTGTTGAACTTCTTCAGCAGTTACCACCCTTAACTTAAGCGCTCGGCGTAGAGCCTTACCCTCAGCCCTTGTATCTGCTGTAGAAACAAGGTGTTGATTAAAAGGATGTGGAATGTTCTGAAATTTAACATCAACACAACCGTCTACAACTATTATAGTCGCTGTTGAATATTTTTGGATCGACAAAGTATGCTTGATTGTACAAACACCCCTCGAAGTATCGTAGTTAAATATTTCACTTGTAGATGAGACGATCTCTCCATACACTCTCTCAGTGACACGCCTAAGACCATCCACTGTTGGATTCCCTTGCTTAAGCTCACTGTCATGCATTTGATCTAGAACATACTCACTCCATTCAGGATCGGAAGAGGAATAGACTACTTCTACATCCTCTTCAGTAATCTCTTCTTCTACAACTTCTACTATTTCCTCAAAGTCTGTTTTATCTGACTTCTTTTTAACTTTACTCATATTTCAATATACCTCTGATCTTCCTTTGGAAATTTGTTACTTATCTTATTTAAAACTTCAACGACTTCCTGAAGTACTTTCCTAAAATACCTCTGTGAGCTCCTTTTATCCTGTTTGATTCTAATTAATACCATTCCCTCTGATATAATTAGACCCGTCTTTTGACGATCTGACCGTTTATTTCTTTCTAAATTTTCCAATCCCCACACCGGCTCAAAGTGAGAGGGGCCATCTACCTCTATAGCTGTAGAAGTATCGTTAACATATAGATCTATTTCAAGCCTTTGGTTTCTTAATAGATGCTCTTTATGGAATTGTACTTCATATCCTACTTTAGTTAGTTCGACCAATAGATATCTTTCGAGCTTAGAGCCTATTCTAGATGCTTCTCGGATACCCTGACTACCTTTCTCAAGCAGTTCCCTCTTCTCTACTTCTGTCTTCTTTTCCCATGATTCTTTTCCGATATTAGATCTTAAAGCCCTATCTTCATCATCAAGAGAATCCCATACTTTTCCCTGACTCTCGCTAATTTTAATCTTAGTTTCTGCTGTATGTGATTTACCTTCTGTCGGATGTTCTGACCTTCCAGAGTTCAACGCGGCCTTAGCTGCCTCACTACGGCTTCTTATTTTAATACCTAGCTTAGAAGCGTCTCTTCTCAGTTTATTAGAATATGTACCAAGTTGTTTCGCTATTTCGGCAAAGCTAAGTTGGTTTTTAACATACTTTATGTACAAGATGTCTTTTTTTTGTTTTTCATCCAATGAATCATAAGTCATTTTTAAATCTCCATTATCTTTTTAATATCTATAGATTCCATAATTCCATCTGGCTTTCTTATGAAAGACTCTAGAATATTGAATATCTCTTTATTTTGAGCTAAAATCTTAATATCGTTACTGCAGAATATTTTGAGCAAGTCTTTATATAGCAAAGGACTAAATTTGTACCATTCTGCTTCGCTTACCCAGAACACTTTCTTCTTACAGGTACTATTATTCACAAATAATAAGGAATCATTCATAGTTGTAGCTAGTAAAATACCTTCAAAATGATAAGACATATACGTTGAGAACAAAGACATATTGTCTATATCTTTAATTGTTTGTGAGCTAGAAAATATAGTAATATTATTATCACAGAACTTCTCTAGATTTATAGATATCAGATTTTCACAAATAACGCCTATCATACAATCTCTCCTTTTGTTGCCAATATAAAGTCTTTTGCTGCCAATACAGACTTAGCTGCTTCGGAAGCCCCTAGAGATGCAAATAAAGAGCCGCAAAGGTCATGCCCTGTATTGTTTATAACTTCTTTCCTAGAGACTTCTATATCATAGTTATCTTGCTGAACTTCAGACCATACCTTAGTCAGAGAGTCAATATCTGTGAAGGTCGGTACTCCAGCTATTTCATTCTCTGACAATACTATAGTTGGGCAGCCTGCCATAATTGCCTTATGCCAATAGTCTCCAGTCAAATCAATATATGTTTTACAAGAAAGTATTATGTCTGCTCTCTCTTGATCTGTAACAAGTCCTAGATAATTAAAAGATTCTAAACGTTTCGTACCAAAAAATCTAGTTTTTTTAGAAATGATATGTGATAAAATATTACGAAACTTTTCACCAAGTCCTTCTGCAATTGAGTCTGTAAAACACACAGAGTCACATAATATTTCTTGTCTTTTTTTTCCAGAAAGACTATTAGTTATATCATATATTCTCTTTGGTTTTGGGACAGTTCTACGAGTTGAACTTTCCCCCACCACTATATCTGCTACCGTTTCGTCTGATGGATAGTCTCCTATGTAGCACAAGGATATTGAAGGGAACCTTTGTTTTATATAGGCTATTCCAGACATGTTCGCCTCTGGTCCATAAATAATTAACTGAGGAGAAGAGTCTTCAATCATTTTATACAGCGGTATTACATGACTATTCCACCCTAGTATTTCTATATTGGACTGCGAAAGGCAATTGCCAAATATACTGGACATTGTATTGTTTTGCTCTATTATAATCATTATATATCGTTCGCTCTCAGCAAATCTTTTGAGGTATCTATATCTATAACTTTTATTTGTTTATCGCTAACACATTTTATCTGACCTCCCAAGTCAAGGACTTTGTTTATAAT
>TARA_R110000796_G_scaffold205143_2_pt1 | contig 12291 bp, 10 predicted proteins | sample TARA_R110000796 | Tara Oceans TARA_R110000796 (sample SAMEA4397815) | marine metagenome | biome: Polar Biome; feature: [SRF] surface water layer (ENVO:00010504); material: water (ENVO:00002006), including particulate matter (ENVO:01000060) such as... | depth 5 m | reverse complement strand
TTTTCTATTAGCCAAAACAATAACTAAATATACGAATAATATTTTTAATATCCACCTCCTCCCCCATTAGTTGAAATTGTAGGTGTAAAAGTTGGTGGTGGTGTTGAAGATTGAGTTTCTAATTCTAAAGAAGAATTATCGGGATTAAAATTTGGGGTTGGAATTAATATTATTTCACTTCCTTCTCCATGAAACTTCCCAGTCATAATTCCTCCATCTGGCATAAAATGGTAGTAACCTATATAACTTGTTCTATTTGGAAAAAGTAATTCGTTTCCTTTGGTATATAAAAATCCTTTATTTGTTCCTAATACGGGGGTATAAAGATGGAAATTAATCCAATTGTATTTTTTTTCAAAATTTAATAAAGTAGCAAGGTTAATTTCATTTACTGGTTTATCATTTGGGCTTTGTAAATACCAAATTAAATTTTGAACTTGGTACATATTTAAAGCTACTGTGTTTGAGTTTTTTATAAATAGATTATAAGTAGTAAATGAAATTTCAATATATTGGTTTATAGTATTTTTTTTAGCAAAATATCTAATAGAATAGCCTTGAACCTTATCTGATTGGGTAGGTAAATAAGCCTGGTATTGAGGAGGGTTAATTACTGGTGGGGATAATGGTGCTTCTTTTAAATAAGAATATAAAGTATTAGTTAACCCATTAAATCGAAGATCCCCACTTAATTCATTATCAGGATCATCAGCATCTAAAACTCTACCTGATTCTTCAATTGGGATTTCTAATTCAATTAAAATAATATCATTAGGTGAATTTGCATAATATTTACCTTTTGAAGTTAAAAAATAAGTTCCATAATAAGGAGTAAAAGTATTTTTATATACTAAATTTCCATTACTTATTAAATTTTCTTCTACTTGAGATTTTGGTAAATACATAATTTAACTATATTTTATTTCTTTACTATTATTTAAAGTTGTTAATGTTAATAAAGTTGTATTTTCATTTATAGAAGTTCCATTTATTTTAAAAAATGAAATAATATAAGATAAATAAAAATTTCCAACTCGAGCTCCTGTGGCATATATTTTTACAAATTGGCTTAATTTTCCAGTATAAATAAATGTATAGCCAGGTAGAAAAGGAGTTAACCCATAAGTTTTAACATTTCTCTCTATCTCAGGAGATCTATAGGGTTCAATTGTTTTTTTAATATTTAAAGGATAAGCTTTATGTTTTCCTTCTGCTACCTTAGTTAAATATTTTAATTGACCTTCTATTCCATCCTTTAAGGTTGCAAATTTATTATTACCTCCTGCATCTGTATTTCCTATATTACCTGGGTTATTAGTTTTATAAGAACGACTTTTAGGATAAAATCCTTCTTTCATGGCCATAACAGTAGCTAACATTTTTATCCCCTTAGTATATCCTGTAATTTTATTAATAGTAGGAATATATTCCTTACGTATAGATTTATTGGGTTTAAGTTTATATCCTTTAGTAGGTTTAAAAGCTCTATTTTTAAAAGTAGTACCTACTCCTGAAAATTTAGGGTCTTCTACTTCTTGAGGAACGTCACTAGAACCATCAGGAGCATAATAGGGCCAACCTTCAGCTTTAACTCCAGCTCCTACCGGTAAATCTTTTATTTTATTTATTTCATCAAAATATTGATTTTTTTTATTAGCAGGCAAATAGCCTAAATCTGTTATAAATTTTTTAGTATTAATCATATTATTTTCCTAAAACTGATTTACTTGTAGCTAAAGTTTCTAAGCTAGTAGTCCATTTATTATCACTTATTTGATGGTTAACTCCTGTTACTATAAAATCTAAAGTTTTATCATAATTTGAAGGGAGAAAATTTGTATTTACTTTTAATCTATTATAAATTTTTATACCACTCAAACCATCCATGCTTACTTTTAAATTAAAAGGTATAAAACCTATTGAAGACTCTATTATTCCTTTATTTTCTTTTTCTTCACTTAATGAAGATCTTGCTTGTTCATAAATATAAAAATCTTTACAAACTTTAGCTGTGTTTTTAATAAATTCAGGATTAAAGGTTAAATATTCTTGCTTATTTAGTGTATTACTTGTAAAACCTAACATTTGATATTTTCTTCTTATATTATCATCATAATTTTGGATTACTAACTTATTATCAGAGTTTAATTTATCTAGAGAAGTTTGGGAGGTTGTTGGGATAGAATCTGAAGTTGTTAAGTTATTTTTAAACCTATCTTCTATTCCTATATTCCACTTTGAAAAAGCTGTTGCTTCTGTTCCTGCAATAGCTCCTTTTGAAGTAGCTCCAATAGTAATCATAGTAGCATATTCTTTACTAATTTGGGTTGTAAGACCTATACTATGTATAAAATTTGATTTTTCTCCATTATATCCAAATACCTCTAGTACAGCTTGTTCTGAAGTGTTTAATTCTGAGTTAAATATTTGATTTGCATTAGGTATAACAGTTTGATCAATTATTTTAATAGTATTATTATCTTTATCTATTACAGGTTCTAAATTATTAATATATCCTAAACTTTCATTAATATCTTGACATATTTTATCTATAAAATCAAATAAGGGAACATTTCCATCTTTATTTGATTTAGATATTAATTCTTCTATTCTTGAAAAATTAATATAAACATTCATTAAATTACCATAATATCCTTTTTCACTATCACCATTTATAAATTTACTAATCCCACTAAAAACATCTGTGGATGTGTCAGCCCCATCATAAAACATATGATTTCTTATAATAACTTTTCTAGGATTAGTACTTATTACATTATCGATTACATAACAAACATTATCTCCAGTTTCAATATCTATGTTTATTAGTGGAGGATTTGCACTTGAATCAATCCCAGGAATACTAATATCTCTTATATAAGCTAAAAGGGTTCCAAATCTTATATAAAAACTTTGATCAATGTTAGTTATATTTAACTTAAAAAAATCTACTTGAGAATTTCCTAAACTTTGATCTTTAGAATTAAAGGGAAAATATCTATTATTAATTCCTTTACCAGGTCTGTATGCGGGGAATTTAACTGTTGAGTTCCATCTATCTACAAGGGATTTGTTTTCTATTATAGGATTTATAACCCGTCCTACAATTTTTTCAAAACATTTAATAGGTGGGTTTTTTTCTAAATCTTGAAATTCTACTAAATCATTAAGAGGAACAGTATCAAAATAAAATAACCCAGCATCTACAGATGCAGCTTTTGATTCTTCAGAAGCTACTGGGGAAGGTTTGTATAGGGTTCTTATATTGTAAAAATATTTAAAAAAGTTTCCTCTAACACTTTTTTCATTAGCTAATTGAAGAAAATTTTGTAATTGGTTTTCACCTTCATTTTCATTTATTTCTTCTTCTTTAGGTTGTTGTTCTTTAAATCTTGGATCCCCACTTCCACCTGCTCTGTTTTTTTCTTTAAATTTTTCAAAAATAAAAGTTTTAAAAGAAGCAAAGGTACATAATCTAGATAATAATTCTTTTTGAAGAGAAGAAAAGGGGAAATTTGCATTATTTGTTGTTGGGATTTTAGTTACTATAGGTTGTAAACCATTTCCTGTACGATTACCCCCCGTAGTTACACTAGTTAACTGGTTAAACCCAATAGGCCTATTGTTTTGTAATTTAAGTCCTGGACTTTCTACAAAATTAGAATTGTTTAATATAATACTTCCTCTTAATAAATTAGGATCATAACCAGCATTATTATTTTCTGTATTTGGGCTAAAACTTCCTGAATATTTTGTATAATATGTCTCCCTATTAGCAGAATCTACATTACTTTCAGTATAAAAAGAACCACTTTTATTTACTGAATTTAATAATTGAGTTGGTGAATTTTTGCCCGATAGTTGGACTAAAACTTGATTGCCATTTAAAAAAGATTTATTAAGGACATCACCAAAATATTCAGCTAATATATTTCTTCCAGAATTATTAGTTCTTTCACCATTTGCTAAAAATAATTTATTACCCATTACAAAATTAATGTTAACTTGTTGTTGTCCTACATCATTCGCTAATTCAGGGTCTGTAGGTAATTTAGAAGATGGAATAACACTTGTATTAGGTAAAACTATTTCACCGGCTCTTGTACTTTTACTTCTTCCTAAAGCATTAACAAATGGAAATTTTTCATTAAAGGTTTCAATAAGTTTATTATTTTGTGTAAAATCATCCATTAAAAAAAGAGCTGATGTTTCTCCATATATCCCAGTTTGTCTATTCCTCCTATATGCAGATGAAGCCCCCATAATAAAATAATTACTATCATCAATTAATGCTTTTGTGTTAATATCATAAAAGGATTGTAAATCTTGTTCTAATGTTGGATATAATTCCCTATAAAACCTTTCTTCATCTTGTACTGATTTCTTTGAAAAGCTTTGAATACCTATTTTATTTCTTTGTAAAGTAGCTTCTTCTGCACTTTGTCCTGTGTTAATATTAATATTTAAAGATTCTATTATATCTCCTAAACTTATTATTTCAATCTTAACATTATAAGAGCCATCATCTTCAAAAGTCCATGAAAAATTAGATACGGTTCCAAACATAGCATCATAATTTCCTCTAGTTAGTTTTTTATGAGCTTGTATTTTAGGTAAAAATCTAGTATAATCTGATTTTGTGTAAGTGTCTTTAAAAAATTCAGTATCTATTAAAGATGGGGGTTGGTTAACTAAACTTGGAGTAGATAAACTATCATCCCAATATTTACTATGTCCCCATTCTAATAAAACTGTATATCCTAGTCTCATATATAAAACATCTATTATTTCTAATTGATTTCTATTACTGACTTTAATATTAAGAGTTGCTTTTTTTATTGAACCTCTATTTAAATCTTTTACATTTAAATCTATAATACCTGGCATAGGGGAATATCCAAAATCTGTTCCATCTATACCATAAGCTGCATTTGGTCCTCCTATTCCTGCTCTTGCTTTATTTTGAGAAAATTTTGTAGCTAATTCTCTAGCTGATGTTTTGTTTTGGCCCGCAGCTATAGCTTCATTTTCAATTTTTTCATTTACATATTCCGTATATGAAGATAAACCATTAAATAAAACATTATTTATTGCTAAATCTTTACCAGATACAGCTGAGGTAGCCATTAAATTATTATTACCCCTAAGGAGTTTTAATCTGTCTTCACTTACTTCTACACCTGAAGCTAATTTTACCCAACCATTTGATGAATTTAAATATGAAATTTCTTCTGTTGTTCTTTGGGATTTACCATATATAGATTGCCTTGCATTGATCTGACCATTTACATAAGGTACAAATGGTTCTCCTAATAAATTTGCCATAACTATTTAGATTTAATATCCACCACCTGAGGTTGTACTGTTTCCTAAACTTGTACTACTTTCTGATGTTGAAGATTGTTGGTTAATATCTTTATATGCTACTTCTGTTAGTGTTTGGTTAGATGGAATTCTAATTTGGGATCCTATTGGAGGGGTTAAAGAATCTTTAGATAAATTTCCATTAGCATTAGATATAACCCACCATAGTGAAGAATTTCCATAATATTGTAAAGCTAAAGTATCATACCTATCTCCTACAGTAGTGTAAACATATATGTCACTTTCAGATCTTGGTATTTCAGGATAACGAACTGTTTGATATATTTGTTTCTTATTTAAAGATGTTATTGTTGGTATATTTGTGTATCTAGCCATTTAATTATTGTTCATTTTTTCCTGTAGAACCTCCATTAAAAGATTCATCCTGAGCTTGGGTTAAACTAACAGGTACATAATTATTATTTGTTCCATTATTTAATTGAATATAATGCTGTTCTCCATATTCACTAATTTCTCCATCTCCTTCTTTTTTTCCTCCATAATAATTAACTTGTTTTTCTGGTCTAAAGTTGTGGATTGGTGTAAATTTTAAAGATACATTTACTCTATGAGGCATTTCTTTTACAGTATTGTCAAAAGCATCAGCACTATCATTAATTCCTATTTCCCAAGTAGAATCACTGGGAACATCTAAACTTAAGCTTTCTATAAATCCAGGTAGTTCATAACACCAACCTCCCATTGTAAATTGAACTAAAGGACCTCCCATATAACCCTCAGGGCTATAAGTAGGAGCTAAATTTGAAGCTAAAAAATTTAGTTTTTTATATTGAGCCATTAATTCAGGTTTAGATTGTGCAGCTACTGTAAAGCCTATACTTATATCTCTACTAAATCCTCCATATTTGTAAAATTGTTCTCCTCTACCCATATACTTTTGACCCGTCCATGAAGCACCATAAGAATCTGAAAAATTATTTATAAAAGCTCTAAAATGAATAAATTGTTGTAGTGATGGGTTTGTACTATTTATAGCAGCTATTCTAAATTTTACTAAATCATTTTTATTTATTCCCTCTTGTTCGCTTTTTACTCCCTGACTTTGATATATAGGTTGAAAATTGATTAAATCTACAACTGAACGTTTTCCATTAACTATTTTACCTTTTGTATAACTTTTTCTATCTCCTTTAATGCCAGGGGACATTATTCTTACTCTTGAAGTAGAAACCCCTTCGTATGTTTTTGGAGAATCTGATGATAGATATGAGGGTGCTGTACTCATTATACTAGAAGAAGGTTGATCTTCTAATAATGGAGCTCTAAAATCTTGAAGAGTGGGAATACCTACATTTGTAGAATTATTTAAATTAACTTGTTCTTCTATTCTTTGTTGATCCCAAGTTGAAGTACCATTATCATTTTGTCTTATAGTAGGTTGTAAATAAACGGGAATAGACTTACCATTAACAACTAAATTTTCTGTTTGATATACTGAGGATTTATAGGTTTTTGTAAAATTCCCATTACTACCTGATTCATTTAACCCTACATCAAGTGAAGAAATATTATAATCTACTAAAGAACCAAAGGATTTAAATATTTCACTAATTCCCCCACTATTAGGTCCTATTGGACTATATACTTGAAGTGTAGTTCTATCAGTTCCTGAATTTGCTAATCCTGTTTCATTTTTTATAAACTGTTTACTGAATGGTGTATTTTGTAATGTAGTTAAAGGGGCTCCTTTATTGTCTTGGGCAAAATTAATATTAGTTGTTCCTATTCCTAGTGGAGCACCAGGTCCTCCTAAATAACTATATATAGTAGTTCCTACAAATTGACTATCTTGTTGGTTGTAAAATTTAACTAACCTATTATTATTTACAGATATAATAGAATTATTAGGGTTAATAGATGATGCTGCTACTTCCATGTAAGTTCTAGTTCCCTGTAGAGGATTTAACCCTTGTTTATATACATGGGTTCCTAAATAACCACTGCTTGCCTGCATTAAAGTAGATAAAGGAGTATAAATTCCTTCATTTAAAAGACCTTTACTAGATTGGGTTCTTACTGAGGTTTGAGATAATAAATTTTGTTTAGCTATAAATAAAAATCCACTTGGAGAGTTTAAATCTGTAAAGTATTTTGATAACCTAATAGTATCATCCATTGCTGACCCAGGAGCCCTTAAACCTCCTCTTAAAAGAAAGTCTTTGCTATTAGGTACATTATTAGGAAATTCTTCTGAATCTGAGTCTATTGATTTTTGGATATAGGGTTGGCCACTATATCCTGATTCAGGCCTATCTTTACTGTACTTTATAGATTTTAAATCTGATTGTAGATCTATTAATGGCATTTTTATATTCTCCCTACTCCTTCAGTTGGAGCACTGTTTTTATAAGTACCTTTTGCAAATGTATTATTCATTGGTTGTATTAATCCATCTTTATTAGGTGCTGTTGGTTTTATTCCGTTTAAATCTAATTGTGAAGGTTGTGGTTTTCCTAATATTTCAGGATTACCATTAATAGAGTAATCAAAATGAAGTTTTGATTGTTGTTTATCTCCTATTATAGCATCTCTTTCACGTTGTAGATCTGCGGAATTTCCACCTTGACCTGCTCCATATTGAGATCCATTTTTTTCAAATTTATCTTTTATTCCCATGTTTTCTTGTTTTATTATAAATATTTAAATTATTGAACTGCTCGTTCAGATTGGTTAATTTCTTGGCCTACTTGGTTACCATTCATTTCTATTACAGGTGATTTAGCTAGAATTTGTTTATTAACTGATATTAAAGTTTGGATTTCTGATATTAGAGCTGCACTTCCTCCTGCCCCTCCACCTTTTTCACCCTTTTTTGTCATCATATTTGCTGCTCCAGGTGCTGCTACTAAATCATCATTAGGAGATAATTCAAATAAACCTCCTTCGGCTGTGGATACTTGTGTTTTACCTCTTGCAGGAGACATCATATCACCAATTGATTCTGCTTTTGATGTTACTGAGGCTATACCAGCCATCATAGCTCCTAATCCTGCTGTAGCTATTACTATACCTGCAGGTCCAAATTTAGCATTAGCTGCAAACAATTCAGCTCCTGCCTTGATAACAGATTTAACTGCTAATATCCCACTTATAGCTTTCATAGCAACTAAAGCTCCTGCAATAGCTCCTAATATTATGGGCATTTCAGCAAGTGCACCAAACATATTTGCTATCATATTTACAATAGGCATTACTGCTGTTCCTACAGCTACAAAAGCTTCTTGAATTTTTTCTACTATAGCGTTAAATTTAGTAGCCGCTCCTGCTTGAGTTTCTAAATTTTCAATACCACCTTTTTCCATTTCTCTCATGGCTTGCTCTAACCCTACTTCTTGAATTCTTTGATCTAAAAGTTTTTGTCTTTTCTCTACTTGATCCTCACTTAAGCCTACCAATTGTTCTTGAACAAATAAAGTTTGCGCTAAATCATCTCTAGACATACCAACAGATTTAGCTAATGCATCCTGTTGTATTCTATTCATTTCCCCAAATTCAGCCGCTGTACCTGCTTGTTTAGCTACTTCTGATGCTACTGTAGCTAAGTCATTGTTTAGAGCAGCTTGCCTTGCTTTTTCTAAATTAATATCTTTACCTAGTAATAATTCAGCTTCTAATTCGTTTTGGATTGAAGATTCAAAATCAAGTATTTGACTAGAAATGTTTTCTACTTGTTGAAGATTCATTCCTAAAGCTTTTGCTTGAGCAACTGCTTCAGCTATTGCTTTTGGGTTTTTACCTAATGAAAGAGTAGTAGCAGCTGAAACATCTTTAATTCCTTTTAGGATTTCTTTTTCATTTAATAATACTCCATTATTTAGCCCTGTTAATTTAGCTTGAGCTAATATTTCTCCTGTAGCATCTTCTAAACTTTTATTAGTACCTATTACTAATTTTTGAGTTCCTAATAATTCATCATTAGTAAGACCTGCTGTGGTTCTAAGTTTTGTAAATGTTTTTAAGTTTTCATCATTTAGCTTAATATTTGTACCTAATGAAGCATTAATAGCCATAGATGATTCTGCTAATCCTTTGGAAGTAATAAATAAATCATTAGACATTATAGCAGCTCCTGATAGCTCTTGTCTATAAAGGTTAGCGTCTTTATATGACATATTCATATTTCGAGCTAATGCCTCAGAATCTTTATCCAGATCTTTCATAACCTTTATTGAGGCTACCATCATAGTTTGGAAAAGATTTGCTGATGTAACTTGTTTAGCTATACCTTCTCCTACTCTATTAGTAACAGCTTCCATAGCTTGGAAAGAATTAACTCCACCCTTTGTAGTTTTATCAAGTTCTCTTAAATCTTCTTCTGCTTTTTCTATTGCTTCTGATAATCCTAAATCGGGGATACCTAATTGTCCTAAAGCTTTTCCTAAACCTTTAACTGCTTTAGGTAAAAGCCCCATAGATTTTGCAATTCTTCCTTCTTGTTCTATTCTTACTTTGGATACAGCTATTAATTCTTCCCTTCGATTTTTTTCATCTTTTAATTCAGCCTTTACAGCCTTAAGAGCATTTTCTGCTTTTTTTAGTTGTTCTCCCTCTAATTTATTTAAACTTATTTCATTTTCTAAAGCTGTTTGAGATAATTTAAGTTCTTCTGTTTTCTTATTTACTTTAGATTCTATTGATTTAAGTTCTTTTAAACTTAATCTAGAAATTGCAGCTTGATCATTAGCTAATTTAGTGGCAATACTTTCTAACCCCCTAAAAGCTGTTTTAGCTCTTCCTAAACCAGAAGTCATCCCTTTTAATTCATCTACAGAAGCTGCAAAAGAATCTCTAAGTTCACCTGCTGCAAGTTTTTGTTCTTGGATTTTTTTTAATACATCAGAATGGATAGAATTCAAAGAATCCATAGAAGCTTTCTGAGCATCAATGGCATTTAATTTTTCTAATTCGAGTCTCTTTTGTTCCCCCGTAAGTTGAGTAGTTTTTTCTATCTCTTCCCTTATTTTTTTTATTTTATCTAAATTATCAGCCATGAATAGAGCATTTATTATAAATACTAAAAGATTTTATTTTTTAGACTTTTGAGTAGTATAAGATGATGAAGGCTTTGTTTGTTGTAAAGCTTTTTTCATATGAGCTGGGATAGGATCACCTATATTAGCAGAAGTAGAATTTTGGCCTTGTGCAGCTTTATTTTCTGCTTCTTGTTTTTCACTATAATATTTTTGGATTTCTGAAAATGTATATTTTCTTAGCCAAAGGGGCATGTTATATACAGTAAAATAATCATACCCTCCATTACCATGAAATATAATTTCATGAATTTGTTTAAATAAGTTTTTTCTAAATAATGGCGCCACCTGAATACTCAGGCCAAAAAAAGTCGAGCCCTAGAGGTACTCGAACCTCCTCTCCATTATCTAAAGTAGTAACTAAATTTAAATCAGGTTGTACTTCTCTAATGTATGATCTTAAAGATCTTGAATCCATAGCTAGTAAATAATTTTCAACAAAATCTCTTATTGTTTTAGATTCAGCATCACCATTTACTGATGTTATCATATGTTTTAGTCTAGTAGATAATTCAGGTGGATTTTTTGATACTTTTTTTAATCCTTCTAATTCTTTATTAATTTTATATTCATCATGTCCATCTAAAATTTTAAATGTAATTTCAGTACCTGTATTAGGTAATTTATATTTAAATTCATTTTTATTTTCTTCAATTAAAGAGCCATCAAATTCTTTATTTTCTAAAGTAGTTAAATCTAATACATGAGATTCAGAATTAACAGTAATTTTATAATCTTTACCATAACCTAAAATACGAGTGGCTACTAAAATAGCATTTTTATCTCCTACTATTAAATCTTTAGGAGATGAATCTATCATTACAGACTCTAATAATTTATCTAATACAACTCCTTTTTGAATGTAGGATTGATTGGATAATATATCTTCTTCTTTAGCAGTCATATATTTTATTTCTACTTTACCACTTGACAGTGGATTATCTTTAGGATATACTAAACCTTTTGATGGTAATTCTATTACTTCGGTAGGGAATTTAAATTCACTCATAATCTTTTATTTAAAATAACTTAATTTTGTTATAAATATTAATATAAAAAAGGAGCTTGACATAGCCAAGCTCCCTTTAATAAAATATTTAGATATTTTTAGAAATTTAATACTGCGTAATCTATTGCTACTGTAATTTGAATATTAACTGCTGAGTCTACAGTATCCCAATTATATTCTCCAAAATTAGTAGATGTTATAAATGCACCTTTTAAAATCCATTCAGAAACAATGTCTCCAACAGGACCTAATACATTAATAGTTAAATCTTTCTTGTAGAAATCAGAATAACCGTCTCTACCTGTTACAGATTCATGTCCTAATCTTACCCATTCCATAGTTGCCTGTGCACCTGAAGGTGTAATTGGATCAAATAATGTTAATGTAACATCTTGCCATGTAGATTTTCCTTTAACTTTTCTTTCAACATTCATGTGATTTAAAGTTACTGTACCTTGGTTTAATGTTACAGCACTAACACCTTTAAGAATGTAGCTAGGCATTCCATCCATGTATAGGATAAACCTATTCGCTTGTTTAGGTTCAAACGCTGTATAAAATATTTCATTGGGATTTATTACTGCCATTTTTTATTGTTTATTTCTTATTATAAATATCTAATTCTTTGGTTTTTTTACTAGTTTTTAAACATCAAATGTAGCTCCAGTAGGTTGTACATTAAAATCTAGATATATAAACTCTGCTGTTCTAGTTGGTTGTATGAATATTTGACCAATTAATTGGTTTCTATCAATTACATCGGGGGTATTATTTGATTCATCCATTACTACTTTAAAGGCAAATAATCCTTGTCTTTGTTGAACACTTTCTAAGTATGGGTTCACTTGTGATAAGAAATTATTTCTA